>Ga0116146_1003504_pt1 | contig 12747 bp, 7 predicted proteins | sample AD_JPNHG2_MetaG_FD_89748 | JGI IMG/M metagenome (GOLD analysis project Ga0116146, IMG submission 89748) | Active sludge microbial communities of municipal wastewater-treating anaerobic digesters from Japan - AD_JPNHG2_MetaG | ecosystem: Engineered > Bioreactor > Anaerobic > Digestate | place...
TAAGAGCCATACCCTCTTTTCCAAAATGGCCTGAACCACGATGATCAACTGACATAACTATAACACCTTCCTTTGCGAGCCATTGATTTCTCAAACCTTTCCACGAATCAGCTACTGTTGGTGAGCCTGGGCCACCATAAATTTCAATAATAACAGGATATTTTTTGTTCTCATCAAAGTTTATTGGTAGAGTCCAAACAGCGGGCAAATCATAACCATCAGAAGTTTTAATTTTAAACATTATACTTTGTGCTATTAAGTAATTATCAAATTCTGGAGTTTTAGAATCAGCCACCTCTTTAACAATTTTACCTTTTGAATCTATAATACACATTTTTGGAGGTGTAATAGCATTTGAATAAGTATCCAGAATATATTTTCCATTAGGTGATATTTTTACACTATGGGTAAAATTGCCAAAAGTAAGCCTTGTAATATTTTTCCCATTAAAATCGACCTTATAAAGATCAGTTCTTGTAGATGCTTCCTTTTTTGCAGTAAAATAAATAACTTCCTTATCATCATCAACAAGTTCGATATTTACTACAGACCATTTTCCAGAAGTAATTTGTTTAGAATTTTTTCCATCAATCGAATACCAATAAATATGGCTATATCCATCTTTATCTGATATAAGCAAAAAACCTTTATCATTTTTTAGGAAATGCAAAGTCTCATACCACTCTACCCAAGAAGATTGTTTTTCATCTGATATTTCAACTTTTTTGCCAGTAGATATATCAATAGAATAGATCTTTAAATTATCTTGTGATCGATTCATCCATTGTATAAAAATCGATTTTGAATCTGGCTTCCAAAAGGGGGTGCCAAAATATTGATCATCTTTTTCGTTAAAATCAGCCCATACAATATCTGGTTGTTCTACTTTTACAATTCCAAATTTTACTTCAGGATTTGGATCACCAGCTTTTGGATATCGTGTTTCTTCCAGATATCCATGTTGACCTTCAGAACTATAAATCGGGAACAAAGGGACATTAGTTTCATCGAATCTATAAAAAGCAATTTTTTTACTATCAGGAGACCAATAAAAAGCCTTATATCTTGAAGCTCTTCCAAAAATTTCTTCATAATATAACCATGCAGCATAACCATTGTATATAACTTTACTGCCATCATTTGTATATCGATATTCTTTCATAGTATTTAGGTTAATAGAATATAAATCATTATCTCTTGTAAAAGCAATATAATTACCATCAGGTGAGAAAGTAGGATTTTTTTCTTCAGATTTTGTTTCTGTTATTTTTTTAAATTCATTCTTTTTGATATCCAATAAATAGAGATCATTTTCCTTCGAATATAATAGTTTAAAACCATCACTACTTGTTGCTAAAGGATAGTTTAACATTATACCGGAAGGAGCAATTTTTTTAAACTCATCATAATCTCTATAAACTTTATCTTTCCCTGTTTTAAAATCTACTTGATATACTTTAGGTTTATCATCACCCTGTTTCTTTTTAGTTTCAAGATATGAATTATCATCTATCCAACCAGAAATATTTGGTAATTGAACGACAACTTTTGGATCAGCATTTTTGAAAATTTGATCAAAAGAGAGTTCTTTTTTTGCTTGTGGATAGCAAAATTGAACAAAGAATAAAATAGGAATAAAAATCAATAAAAACTTTGAATTTAACTTTAGATTCATAGGAAATCTCCTTTTTTACAAATAAACATACAAAAGATATTAGTTTTTATAACATATTGCAACATTAAAAATAAACAATTTTCTTTAAAAACGGAACTTTTACTTTTTTTTTACGTCTATATTAATAAGTAAACATAGTAATGAGGTGTAATATGAGTAGGTCAGTAAAATTATTTTTTATCCTTTTAATTGCATTATTATTTCATTCTAATTTATACTCACAGGTGAAAGAAAAAATTACGATAAAGGAATATAACAATAAAAGTTGGATTGGTATACAAATAAAGGATATACCTTCTGATGTTGCAGAAAAGAACAACCTGAAAAATAATTTTGGTGTTCTAATAACAAAAATTGAAAAAAATTCACCAGCAGAAAAAGCTGGTTTAAATGAAAATGATATTATACTTGAATATAATGGGATGGAAATAAAAAATTCTGATGACCTAATTAATTTGGTAAGAAAAGAAAAACCCGGACAAAAAGTTAAATTGCTGGTTCTAAGAGATAAAAACAAAAAGAATTTTACTGTAACTATTGAAGAAAAACCCAAAAACAGATTTTTCGAAGGTAAATTTCCTGATAGTTTCCCCTTTGCATTTAATTGGAATAGGCCAAAACTTGGTCTCGAGCTATTTGAATTAAATCCTGAACTTGGGGAATATTTTCAATCGCCAACAAAAAAAGGTATGCTTGTTAAAAAGGTTTTAAAGGATTCCCCTGCAGAAAAAGCAGGTATTAAACCTGGAGATGTAATAATAGGTATTGGCAAAGAATCAGTTGAAGATTTACACGATATAACCTCTGCCCTAAGGGATTATAAAAAAGGTGATAAGGTTGAATTAACTATTATTAGAAAGGGTGAACAAATAAAAATTCCTGTTGAAATAACTGAAGAACAAATAAACGAAGATTCAAAAAAAATGTATTTTTATGATGATAACGGAAATAGCTTTAACATTGATCTGAGAGGCTTGGGTTCAGAAATTAAAACAATGTTAGAAAAATTTAAATTGAATAATCTCGATGATGATATTCACAAAAACATTGAAATTGAGATTGAAAAAATAAAACCAGAACTAGAAAAAATGAATGAGAAAATTAAATTAAAACTAAAAGATATTGATTTAGATGAACTAAAAAAAGAGATTGAAAAAATAAAACCAGAACTAGAAAAAATGAAAAAAAATATTATTATTCAAAAAGAAATAAAAATATAAGAATATTTTTTTTAATAAAAAGCCTTGAAGATAATTTCAAGGCTTTTTTTGTTTATTAACAACTAAATATTTAATAATTTAAAATATAAAATTAATTTGACAAAAATAATAATAATTTTTATATTAGTACTAAATACATATCCAGAGAAAAAATAATATATACTTTTTAACTTTAGAACCTTAACAAATACTTTGTAATTAGAATTAATAAGACTTTAATTACATAAAAAAAATAAACACATTATAAATTACTTATGGAAGAATATTTAACAGAAGAAGAAAAAAATCTTATTCTACTAAAATACACTGAAGATTCACTTGCCAAAGCTAAAGAGAGTTATTTAGCTGGTGACTATGAAGAAGCGATAAGAAAATTAAATATGGTTATTATGGTAAATCCTTATTATTATGTTTTTTATAAAAGAGGTTTTTATAAAGCTGAATCTGGAGATTATAATGGTGCTATTTCAGATTATAATGAAGCTATTGAATCAAACCCAAACCTAACAGAGGCTTATTTACATCGTGGAAGAGCAAGAGCGGCATTAAAATTATTTAATAGCGCAATTGACGATTATAATAAGGCTATTGAATTAAATCCCGAAGAATTTGAAGCATATTACTTTAGAAGTATAGCAAAGTTCGAATTAGGTGATTTACAAACCGCAATCACTGATTTAAATAAAGTAATTGAATTAAAACCCGATTTTTTTCCTGCTTATACCTTAAGAGGTTTTCTTAAACAAGAAATTGGTGATTACAGTTCTTCAAAAGAGGATGTCATAAAGCTAAAGAATTAGGCTATGAAAGTGCTTTTATTTATGTATTACTTGGAATATCCAAAGAACTGTCTGGTGATCATGATTCTGCATTACAAGATTTCAATAAAGCACTTGAATTAAGACCTAATTCTGACTATGTATATAGCTTTCGAGGTATTGTAAAAATGAGAATGGGTAATTATTTGGAAGCAATACAGGATTTCAATAAAGCAATTGAATCATATAGTAACTCTGCCAATATTTATATAAATCGTGGATTTTCAAAATACAATATTAATGATTATGATGGTGCAATTTCTGATTTGAATAAAGCACTTGAATTAAATCCCAAAGAATATGAGGCATACTATTATCTTGGTACAATAAAATTTGTATTACATGATTTTGAAGCTGCCATTCAATATTACAATAAAACTATAGATTTAAAACCAGATTTAAGTATTGCCTATTTTAAACGAGGAAGTGTAAAAGATATTTTAGAAGATTATGTTGGAGCAATTCAAGATTATAGTATAGCTATTGAATTAGATCCTAATAATGCTGAAGCTTATTTCAATCGTGCATATATTAAAGTAAAGCTATACCTTTATCAAGATGCTATTCAGGATTATAATAAAGCTATTGAATTAAATCCTAAAGATGGTGATGCATATTACAATCGTGGGCTTACAAAAATAATACTAAAAGATAAAAAGGGTGGATTATCAGACTTATTAAAATCAGATAAATTAGGTTGTAATAAAGCCAAAGAAGCGATTGAGCAATATTTTACTTAAAATAATTTCAGATAAATAAAAAAGAAAAGTAACGAATACCTTACCTTAAAATTTCGATTAGTTTAATTTAAAAAGGTTAGAATTTTAATCAGCGGCTTTCAAAGAATTGGCTTTTTTAGTAGCGAGGGAGGGATTCGAACCCCCGACACATGGATTATGATTCCATTGCTCTAACCGACTGAGCTACCTCGCCATATAGTTTTTAAATATAAAGATAATATTTTTTTTAATCAAGAAAAAAATTGGGTATAACTTAATAAATATTATCAAATACGGGGTATATTATATACCCCGTAAAAAATTATCAAACCCATTTTTAAACCATTTTTTCTACTGGAAAAACAAAAGCGTGAATACCCTGTTCTTCTGCTTCTTTATTAATTTCTTTAACTTTTTCTAATAATGGTTCTACAAGTTCATCTTTTATAACTGTAAGTACAACAGCATTCTGAGTTGGCCATATGTGTGTTCCCAAATGTGGTTCACCAGTTTCACTACCCTGTCCATGAACATTTAAAAATCTTGTATATCCTCTTATAGATAAGCTATTTAAAGCTTCATCTACTTCCTCAGTTATACCGTGGTTATATACTATCATTACTGCTTTCATAACAACTCCTTAATCAATTTCTTTTTTCTTTTTTATTCTTGTCTCAAATATTGAATATAGTACAGGAACAAGAACCAAGGTAATTAAAGTTGAAAAGAATAAACCACTAATAGTTGAAATTCCTAATGGTTTCCAAATTTCAGAACCTTCTCCTGTACTAATTGCTAATGGTAAAAGTCCTAACAAGGTTGTAAGTGTAGTCATTAATACAGGTCTTAACCTATTCCTACCAGAGTATACAATAGCTTCTTTTAAGCTTATACCTCTAGCTCTTGTTATATTGATAAAGTCTACAAGAACAATTGCATTCTTTACTACTATTCCAACTAGCATTATAGTACCAAGAAAAGCAATAACGCTAAAAGGAATTCCTAAAATGAATAAACCGAAAAATACTCCTGTAAAAGCAAATGGAATAGAGAACATAATTATAAAAGGATCAAGAAGTGACTCAAATTGTGCAGCCATAACCATATATACAAGAATTACACTTAATATTAACAGGAAAAATAGATCTTTAAAAGTATCGCTCTGTTGTTCAATTTGTCCAGCATATTCTATTGTAGTATTTGGAGGTAGCTCAATAGTAGAAGCATATTTTTTGATATCTTGAGTTACTTCACCTAAAGATCTACCAGAAACATCAGAAAGAACACCAACAACTCTTTCCTGTTCTTTACGTTTAATTGTTGGGGGTGAATAAGATTGAATAACCTTACCTACATCTTTTAATCTTACTGTTGTATTTAAAAGTGTTTTAATTGGTAAATTCTCAATTTCTGTGATGTTATTCTTTTTGTCAGGTGGTAAACTTATGAAAATATCATATTCATCACCTAACTCTCTATATTTTGTTGGAGTTAAACCATAATAGCTGTTTCTTAAAGTGCTACCTACTATAGCAGTATTCAGACCATTTAAAGCCATTTTATCTCTTTGTAAAACAACCTGAAGTTCCGGACGAGGATCACCGATATCAATTCTTACATCTCTGGTACCCTCTAATTTATCCATATAATCTTTAAGCTGATTAGCAATATAATATGATTTATTAAGGTCTGGACCAATAATATCAACCTCAATAGGTGCACCGGTAGCTCCAGTAAGGAAAGCCATTCCACCGGAAGTATTAACCGTTAGAGTTTTTATACCTACTATTGGTTTTATCTTTTCTCTTAATTCATCTGCAATTTCAAAAATAGATTTCTTTCTTTGTTTAATTTTGCTAGCTCTAATTTGGAATGCCGCTATGTTTGAGCCTTCATTTTGACCAAAGAGAATTGAAGAAAATCCCATATCATTAACACCAGCACGAGCTGAAATATAAATTACCTCAGGGAAATCCTTTTTTACTATCTCTTCTATCTTTTTAACATATTCAACTGTTTCCTCTAATCTCTTTCCTGGTTCAAGTTCTAATGTTACCGAAAATTGAGCTGAATCAGCTTTAGGCATAAATTCTGTTCCTAATTTCGGTACTAATGATAACGAAATAAGGAATATTGCCAAAGAAGTGAAAATTACAGTTTTTTTATGGTCAAGAGACCACTCAAGAATTCCTTTATAGAAATCATCTAATTTATCAAGAGCTTTTGCTAAAATTGAATCAATTTTTCTCAATAAAGGATTTTTTATTGGTTTAGCATCTTTTTTTGCTATCAATAATTTTGATGATAGCATAGGTATTAATGTTAATGCAGCAAGTAAAGAAACCAGAATCATTACTGTTACTAAGAAACCTAATTCATTAAATAAAATACCAGCAATACCAGAAATAAAAACTAACGGGAAAAACACTGCAACAATAGTAAAAGTTGCAGCTGAAACTGCTAAACCAACCTCAGAAGATCCGAAGACTGCTGCTTCTCTTGGTCTTGCACCTCGTTCAACATGACGAGATATATTTTCTAGTATTACTATAGCATCATCTACCACCATACCTACAGCAATAGATAGAGATGATAATGAAATTATATTTATAGTGCTACCAGAAAAATATAAATAAATAAATGCACCTATCAATGAAACAGGTAAAGTTAAAATAATAATAAAAGTCGCTCTCCATTGCCTTAAAAACAGAAGAACAACAATTATAACAAAAATACCACCTAATAATACTGCTTCAGCTAAGTTATTAATGGAATATACAATAAATTCAGATGAATCCTGAATAATATCAATCTTTACATCAGAAGGTAGATTTTTTTTCAGTTCTTCAATTTTAGCTTTAACATCTCTTGCAACCTGAACAGTATTAGCACCTGACTGTTTTTGAACCATAATCTGCAAACCTCTACCACCATTCAATCTAACATTTATAGTTCTATCTTTCAGGCTATCTATTACAGTTGCAACATCTTTTAAATAAATAACTTTTCCATCTTGTGAACCAACAACAACATCTTTAATTTCATTAGCACTACTAAACTCGGCTGGGACACGAATATTATACTCCATATCAGCCATTTTAATAGAGCCAGATGGTAAATTAATATTCTCGGATTGCAAAACCTGTCCAATCTGAGAAGCAGAAATGTTATAAGCTTCTAACTTTTTAGAGTCAAGATGAACTAGAATTTGCCTAACTGGTCCACCAAATGCTTGAACAGTACCGACCCCTGGCACTCTTTTTAGTGGATCTGTAATTTCATTTTCAACTAATTTATTTAAGCCAACATAACTTTCATTTGCCTGTACAGCAATAAAAAGTACTGGCATCATATTAGTACTAAACTTAAAAATTGTTGGGTCTTCTGCATCATCTGGAAGATTTCTTTTAGTAAATTCTAATGCAGACCTAATATCATTTGCCGCTTCATCTAAATTTGTACCATACTCAAATTCTAAAGAGACTACAGAAATATTATCTATAGATGTAGATCTTATCTTTTTCAGATTTGTGACAGAACTTAAACCACTTTCTATCTTTTTTGAAACATTTAATTCAACATCTTGAGCACTTGCGCCCGGATATTGTGTAAGTACACTAATATATGGTGGTTCTATCTCAGGAAATAAATCAATCGGCAATCTTTGAAATGAAACAAAACCAATTATGATAATAGCTACAAATAGCATTATTGTAGTAATTGGCCTTCTAACCGATACTTCTGGTAAATTCATCATTAGCTCCTTATTCTGCTTTTGATTTAATTTCTACTTTGCTTCCATTTTTAAGTAACCCCTGGCCTTTAACTACCAATAAGTCACCTAAAGATAAACCATTTGTAATTTCAACAAAAGAATCAAATTCTTTCCCAATGCTTATATCAACTCTTTTTGCAATATTATCTTTAACAATAAAACTATAAAAAGCTGAAGTGCCAACCTGCTTTAAAGCAGCAGATCTTGGGATAAGAATTCCTTCTGTTTTCCCAACTAAGATTTTAGCTCTAACAAACATACCTGGTCTTAGCTTTTCATTTTGATTAGGAATTTTTACTTCAACTTCAAAGGTTCTTGTTGTAGAGTTCATTGTTGGATTAATTCTACTAATAGTACCTTTAAAAACTTCATCAGGATAAATATCAGAAGTAATCTCTACAGCTTGATTCAACTTAACATCTCTGAAGTTTTTTTCACTAACATTTAATAAGAGTTTTACTGGATTTATCTGCATCATAGATACAATTGTAGGAGCACCAGCACCACCAGGAGCTAGTAAAAATACTTCTCCATCATTCAATTTCTTTGCAGTTATAATACCACTAAATGGTGCTCTAAATTGAGTATTAACTAATAAAAGCTTATATGATTTTTCAGCAGTTTCATAAGCTGCTTTAACCTGATCAAATTGAGATTGAGAAATTGAACCCGTTTCATACAAAGGTTTTAATCTATCATAATTATCTTTTGCAACTTGATATTGAATTTTTGCTTGAGCTAACTGAGTATCATCCATAGTAAATAATAAATCACCCTCTTTAACTCTTCTACCTTCTTCAACATAAATTTTATCAATTCTCGCAGTAGTTTGAGCTCCTAAATTTGCCTCTTTCCATGCAGCAAGGGTACCAACCAGTTCAATATCTCTTTGAACATCACCCTTTTTTACTTCAATAACTTCTACAGGAATTACTTGTTCTATACTTTTTCCATTTGTATTTTCTTTTTTAGAACAACCAATAATTACAAATAAAACGATAATAAATACACTAAGAATTTTTAACTTTTTCATTATATATCTCCTAAATATCTCTTATTTTATTCTACCTAAAACATTATCTAAATCATATTCAGCAATTTTTAAATCATAAATTGCCTGAAGGCGATTTAACTTAGCCTGTCTTAAAGCAAGTTCTGCATCATTGACTTCCAGTTGAGTAGCTAAATTATTTAACAATCTCCTTTTTGCTATCTCATAACCTTCCATAGCCTGTTTAACAGTTTTGCTTTGACCTTCAATTCTTTTAACAGCTTGTTGTATTCTATACAATATGCTTAAGGTTTGTGTTTTGAAAGCTTCAGTATAATTTCTTTTCTGCTCAATTGATTGATTAAGATTAATTTCTGCTTGATTAACTTTAGCATCAATTTTAAAACCACTAAAAATTGGTATTTGTAATTGTAAACCAACTAATGAGGTTTTAACCCAATTATAATCAGAAAATTTAAAATCATTTGCCTGTGCCTGATATTGATACGTGCCAAAAGCTGCAAGCGTAGGTAAATGAGCAGATTTTTCTAAAGAAATAGTTTTATCATTTATAGTTACCTGTTTCTCAAGTATCCCTAATTGAGGGTTATTTCTTAACATTTCTTCTATTACACTTTTTTCATCAGGTAATATATATGGTTCATTAAAAACCATATCACCAACAACATCTATTTCTTGTGATGCATCAAGCCCAATAGCTACTTTTAAAGCCTCGAGTGATAATTTATAATTATTTTCCATTTGTAATACTGTTGGCTTTAAATTTTCAACTTGAACTTCTGCTCTTAAAACATCATAATCAGAGAGTGTTCCACCCTGTCTTAGTTTTTTTATGTTCTCAAAATTATCTTCTGCATTCTTCAAACTCTGAGCCATTACATCTTTTGTCTCTCTGGTAAGTAAAACAGCAAGAAACGCCTTCTTAACATCTGTTACAACTTTATTCTTTACACTTTTATAACTTTCCTTAGTTATATCAAGTGCTTCAGAAGCTAGACTGATTCCTTCATATAATGGATATGAAAAAAGCGGAAGAGTTAACGATAAAGATGCGGAATAAGAATTATCAGCACCAATTTTTAATGTAGGGCCAAAAGGTGAACCTTTGGGCATAAAAATGACGGGTAAATCAATATACCTTTGATATTGCCCTGAAGCATTCAACTGCGGAAATAAACCACTTCTTGCTTCTCTTAATTTTTCTTCTGCTTTTTGAATATCCATTGAAGCTATTTTTAATTCAGCATTTTTTTCAATAGCTAACCTAATTGCATCATCCATATTTAAAACAATCGATTGCTTTTGTTGTGCAAAAAGAAATAATGGGATTAAGCATACTAACCAAAATATTTTTTTCATCTATAACTCCAAATGATTTTATACGTAATTTACGTCTTTATTATTATTAATACGTAAGAAAACTAAAATAGTTTCATTAGTTTTATATCTACTATACCTCTTCCAATAGAGATTCAATTTCTTCGTAATGATTTTCTAATACCTTTCTTGAAAGAATACCCTGAATAAATAATTTATGGAAGGTTTTCATTATTTCATCTTTTGAATAATTACCTAAAGCCTTAAATTCATTTTCAGTCATTTTATCTTTAAAAATACGAGCTAACCTTAATATTAGAATAGGATCTATATCCTTTCTCAAGAATCCTTCGTCCTGACCCTTTGTAAACAAGTCCGATACATATCTATTTATAACAGTTTCATATTTATTCATAATTTCTATAATTTCAGGTATTTCATTTCTAAAATCTTTAAATAATTCAAAATTACTTCTATCAGATATTTTTCTTGGTATATTATAAAGGGATATCAGCTTTTGGATTATATTTAATTCTGGGTTATTGCATATTGATTCAATTTTATCTTTTATGCAATTCATCTCGTCAATAACCATACTTTTTGCGATATCTTCTTTACTTAAAAAATGTTCATACAATGTTCTTTTACTAATACCCGCCTCTTTAGCAATTTCATCAGTAGTAACCTTTCTATAACCATACTTCACAAATTTATCAGTAGCTGCTTCTTTTACTCTAGTTCTAATATCTTGTGTCATTGAAAACTCATAAAAATAAATTAGTTTTATTGGTTTATAAAATAGCATATTTTTTTAATTATTACAAGTGCAAAAAAAAATCATGTATTTTTTATTCATTATAATTAAATTTAACTTCAAAAAGTTCCTTTAAAAGAAACAAAAAAAGGGGAAGAAATTCCCCTTTTAAAGAAAAAAGTTTGGAAGATTTATTTTGATAGAATCATTTTTTTGGTTATAGTTTGTTTTGGGGTTTCAAGCCTATAGAAATACATTCCTGAAGATAAATTCTTTGCCTGGAATTCAATTTCATATACACCAGCTGATAGTTCATTATTAATTAATGAAGCTATTTTTTCACCAAGCAAATTATATACAGTTAATTTTACATTTGATTTTTCTGGAAGATTGAATCTTATTTTTGTTGATGGATTAAATGGATTGGGGTAATTTTGAGAAAGTTCGAATTTTTCTGGTATTTGTTCGTTTTTGTATACAAAATTTGTACCTGCACCATAAAAATATTCAGCTTTAGAAGAATTTAACCAGTTACCATTGTCATAACTCTCAAATACTCTTACCGTTTCCCTATTTAACTGATCATAAGTAGTAGTTGATCTACTTGTAGGTACCCAAGAACCTGTCATTCCATTATATTGGGTTGTTTGAATATTATTACCCTTACTATCATAAGTGTAGGTTGTTCGATACATATTCATCCACATTGTATTAAGAAACATTTGTGTAATTGACTCTGTAATATTATTTTTCGAATCGAATGTTTTAGTAATTTTCGCAGTAGGCATCCAATTCCCACTTTGAAATATTTGTATCTCCTCCAGATAATTATTACCATGAGAGTCATAACTTAATAAATATCTCATATTATTTTGCCATGAATTTGATTTCCAATCTAACATAGTCATTTCTGTAATCTGTGTTGAACTATTATAAGTATAAACAATTTTTGATTGATTGACCCATACACCAGACCAAGTCTGTGTTATTTGATCCATTAATTTATTGGATGAATAATTATAAGTTATCTTCGTTTTATTGACCCATCCAGTATCATTCCATTCTTGATCAATAGATTCAGTAGTATTGTTTTGAGAGTTCCAAGATAGTAAGGTTCTACTAACATTGACCCAATTATTATTTTTGTATTCCTGATTCACCATTTCAATAGGTTGAAGCCCTGTTGAATAATAATTTAGGGTTCTTTCTTTATTAACCCATTTATTAGATTCATATGATTGAGTTAATGCTTCAGTTTCTCTATTCTGCGCATCATAAGAATATAATTCCTGATAATCATAAACCCAATTACTAACCCAATTGTAATGAATAATCTTAGTTAATAAATCACCTAATAAATTTTTTTGGTATACCTTTAAAGCTTTTTCTTCACCCTTAGAAAGGGCAATACCTTTAGACTTATCACCTATATTATTATTCGAATATGACGAATAAGA
>Ga0116146_1003505_pt1 | contig 12745 bp, 10 predicted proteins | sample AD_JPNHG2_MetaG_FD_89748 | JGI IMG/M metagenome (GOLD analysis project Ga0116146, IMG submission 89748) | Active sludge microbial communities of municipal wastewater-treating anaerobic digesters from Japan - AD_JPNHG2_MetaG | ecosystem: Engineered > Bioreactor > Anaerobic > Digestate | place...
CCTTCGTACGTGAACGTCGGGGCCTGGGTGGGACAAGGAACCATGATCGACTCGCATGTCATCGTCGGGTCCTGCGCCCAGGTGGGAGCCCGAGTCCACGTCAGCGCCAACGCCCAGATCGGCGGAGTTCTCGAACCGGTGGGAGCTCGGCCGGTGATCATCGAAGACGACGTTTTGGTGGGTGGAGCTGCGGGAGTTTACGAGGGTACTTTAGTGCGGCGCCGAGCGGTACTTGGTGCCGGAACCATCTTAACCGCTTCAATACCGGTGTACGACTTGGTGAAGGATACGGTGTTGCGAGCCACGGCCGAGCATCCCTTGGAGATTCCGGAAGGTGCGGTCGTGGTTCCCGGATCACGTCCGGCGGGACGTTCGGAATTCGCTCAGCGAGAAGGAATTCACCTCCAGTGTGCGGTCATCGTGAAGTACCGCGACGCTTCCACCGACGCGGCGGCGGCTCTCGAGGAGGCCCTGAGGTAGGGAAATCGCCTGCCGCGTGCCCCTGTTGCATGCCCCGAACTCTGCGGACCGGACGCCGTATCCCGCACCGTGTAGTGCTGGAACCTCGACATTCCGGAACACTCCTTTCCGGCGAAGCTCGGCAACTCTCAATCGACCAGGATCGAAGCCAGCCAACGCTCCAGGATGCGAACCGGTTCACCCCGACGCCGGGCGTAGTCTTCCAGCTGGTCGCGGCCGATTCTTCCGACTCCGAAATAGTGGGCCTCGGGATGAGCGAAGTACATTCCGCACACGGAGGCAGGCGGGATCATGGCAAAGTTTTCCGTCAAGTGTACGCCGATCCTCTTCTCCGCTTCCAAAGCTTGGAATAAAACGGCTTTCTCGCTGTGATCGGGACACGCCGGGTACCCGGGAGCGGGTCGGATCCCGCGGTACTTTTCGCGAATCAAATCCCCGCCGGAAAGCCCTTCTCCAGCGGCGTATCCCCAGAGCTCCTCCCGCACCCGTTGGTGCATTCTTTCGGCGAGGGCTTCCACCAACCGGTCCGCCAGGGCTTTCACCATAATGGCGTGATAATCATCATGGACGGCTTCCAGTTCCGCTACAAGTTTCTCCAGCCCGTAACCGGCGGTGACCACAAACAGCCCGACGTAATCGACGCGGCCGTTCTCTCGCGGCAGCACAAAATCCGCCAAGCATCGATTCGGCCGACCGGGGCGCTTACGAGTCTGCTGCCGGAGAAAGTGAAGGGTGGTCAGTAGACCAGAACGCTTCTCGTCGGTGTAAAGCTCAACGTCGTCGCCTAGCGCGTTCGCGGGAAACAGCCCGACAACGGAGGCCGCATGCAGGAGCCTCTCACCGCAGATCCTCTCCAACCACGTGCGCCCCTCCTGCACCAGACGCCGAGCTTCCTCGCCCCGCGTCGAATCATCCATTACTTCCGGGTATTTCCCCTTGATCTCCCAGACCTGCAGAAACGGCGTCCAATCGACGTAAGGCTCAAGCTCCTTTAGATCGTACTCTGGGAACTGCGAGATACCCAGCCTACGCGGGCGCGGAGGTTCGTATACTTGCCAGTCGATACGGTACGGATTGCGACGGGCCTCCTCGAGAGGGATCAGCTGTTCGGCCTCGTGTCTTTGCTCGTGGCGACGACGAAGTTCCTCGTACTCCGACCGGATCTCGGCCAGCAGGCGTTCCGCCCGGTCTTCGTCAAGCAAGTCGGCCACCACGGGGACGGCCCGGGATGCGTCGGGGACGTGGACCGTAGGAGCCGAGTAGCAGGGCGCGATCTTCACCGCGGTGTGAACGCGCGACGTGGTGGCACCTCCGATCAGCAAAGGGATATGAAGACCCTCACGTTCGAACTCCGCCGCCACATGGCACATTTCGTCCAGAGAAGGCGTGATCAACCCGCTGAGACCGACAATATCGGCTTGCTTCGCCCGCTCGACAATCCGGGAAGCCGGAACCATCACACCGAGGTCCTCGACTTCGTAACCGTTGCAGCGTAGGACCACCCCAACGATGTTTTTCCCGATATCGTGGACATCTCCCTTGACCGTAGCGAGCACAATCCGGCCCTTGACGACCGGCCTGCCACCGGACGAGCGGGCCGCTTCGATAAAGGGCACGAGGTACGCCACGGCCTTTTTCATGACCCGGGCACTCTTGACGACCTGCGGAAGAAACATCTTTCCGGAACCAAAAAGATCGCCGACTAAATTCATGCCGTCCATGAGGGGACCTTCGATCACTCGAACCGGGTCACCCAGTGTCCGCCGAGCCTCTTCAACGTCTTCTTCAATGTACTCGTCGATGCCGTGAACAAGCGCATACGTGATCCGCTCGGACGCCGGCTGTTCTCTCCACTCGAGCTGTGCCGACTGCTCTCGAGCGCGATCGGCGTACCGGGCGGCGATCTCGAGTAGCCGCTCCGTGGCGTCGGGCCGCCGATTCAAAACCACATCCTCGACTCTCTCCCGCAACTCCGGGTCAATATCCTCATAGACCGCCAACTGCGCCGCGTTGACGATGCCCATATCGAGCCCCGCTCGGATCGCGTGATAGAGGAAGACGGAGTGCATAGCCTCGCGAACGGTGTCGTTGCCCCGGAAGGAGAAGGACAAGTTGCTGACGCCTCCGCTGACCTTCGCATAAGGCAGCGTCTGTTTAATCCGGCGGGTCGCCTCGATGAAATCCACGGCATAGTTGTTGTGCTCGGGGATCCCCGTGGCAATCGCGAAAACGTTCGGGTCGAAAATAATGTCCTCGGGAGGAAACCGCATCTTCTCCGTCAGCAGGCGATACGCTCGACGACAGATCTCGAGTCGGCGTTCCAGGGTATCGGCCTGGCCTTGTTCGTCAAACGCCATGACCACTACGGCCGCACCGTACCTACGGGCCAAGCTCGCACGCTCCAGAAATGGTTCTTCCCCCTCCTTCAGGCTTAGCGAGTTGACCACCGGTTTCCCTTGCAAGCATTGCAACCCCGCCTCGATCACCTCCCAACGCGAGGAATCAATCATGACGGGGACCTTCGCAACGTTGGGCTCACCGACCAACGTATTGAGAAAAGTGACCATGGCCGCCTGCGAGTCCAGCATCGCTTCGTCCATGTTGACGTCGATCATTTGGGCACCGTTCTCCACCTGCTCCCGCGCGATCTCCACCGCGTCTTCATACCGAGCTTCCCGGATCAACCGGGCGAAGCGCCGAGACCCCGCTACGTTCGTCCGCTCTCCGATGTTGACGAACAGAGTGCCGGGCCCGATGTTGAGGGGCTCCAGCCCGGCCAGCCTCGTCATCCGGGGAAGTTTCGGCGGACGCCGCGGAGAGAGGCCGGCTACTTGCTCGCCAATAGCGCGGATGTGTTCCGGGGTGGTACCACAGCAACCTCCGACGATGTTGACAAGGCCCGACCGGGCAAAGTCTGCCACTAACTCCGCCATCTCCTCCGGGGTCTGGTCATACCGGCCGAACTGGTTGGGCAAACCCGCGTTGGGATAAGCCAGGACGTAGGTGTCGGCCAGCCGAGCCATCTCTTCCACGTGGGGCCGCAGGTCTCGCGCCCCCAAAGCGCAGTTGAAGCCCACGGCGAGAGGCTCGGCGTGACGGATGGAATTCCAAAACGCCTCCACCGTCTGACCCGTAAGAGTCCGCCCACTGGCGTCGGAAATCGTGCCGCTGATGAATATCGGTAAGGCCAACCCGCGCTCTGCGAAGAGCGACAAAACCGCAAAGATTGCCGCCTTGGCGTTCAGCGTGTCGAACACGGTCTCCACCAGGAGAATGTCGACTCCGCCGTCGATCAGGCCCCGGGCCGCTTCCGCATAGGCGGCGGACAGTTCGGCGAAAGTAATGTTCCGGGTGGCGGGGTCGAGCACGTCGGGAGAAAGCGAGGCGGTTCGATTCGTCGGCCCCAACGAGCCGGCGACGAACCGAGGACGTTCGGCCGTACTAAATCCGTCCGCGGCCCGCCGGGCCAGCGCGGCGCCCGATCGGTTCAGTTCGTAAGCCATCGCCTCAAGTCCGTAATCGCGTTGGCTGACGGCGGTCGCGTTGAATGTATTCGTCTCAATAATATCCGCGCCCGCTTCCAGGTACTCACGGTGGATATCCAGAATCACATCGGGCCGGGTCAGAACCAGGACGTCGTTGTCGCCTTTCAGGTCGTGTGGATGATCCGCGAAGATCTCTCCCCGGTAGTCCGCTTCCTGGAGACGGCGACTCTGAATCATTGTGCCCATCGCCCCATCCAGCAGCAGAACTCGGCGTTCCAAGGTTTCCTTCAGTAGTGCAGTCCGATCAGGCATGATGACGTCCTTTGTCTTACGCTATCCCGGTATTCTATTCGTGACGGGCCTTTCAAGAGAACCAGCCGGTTCCCACGCGCTGTGTCCGTGGAGAAGTGGAGAACACGGATTCCTCGGACAGCGCGGTCGGGGGAACCGTGCAGTCCGCCGGCGAGACCGACGGATTTCGGATCATCGGGGCTCGCCCGTCGCCGCTTCGGTCGTCAATCCTTCCAACCGGGAGAGAACTCCCCCGCACCCACAGGCTGAAAGCCCTGCTTGCTTTTGGTTCCGATTCTTCCATCCGCTGACCTCCAACTCACCAGCTGATCCATCTGATTGGATCACTCTGGAGCCGATTTCATGAGTTTGCCATCAAGATGGCAAACTCCGTCTTGACCACCGTAGGCTTCGCCGCCTACAGTAGAGGTATCGAAAGCGGCCGCATCATGAGGTGCGCGGCCGATCCTACCCCCAGCGGGGTAAATGAAGACGTCGATAACGACAAGACTAATTCTATTTGGAGGTTTGGTATGCCTAGGAGTACGGCAACGGCCGCAGTGTTCAAGGCGGTGGACAGCGCCGTCTGTTTCACTGCGGGAAAAGCTTTCGACATCATTCAATACTTTAATTCCAAGGTCCCTCCGAACCCTTCCTTTAAACCGAAGTGGTCGGATCAACCTTTGCTGAAATCCTGGGAAAAGACAAAACCGAAGTTGGGATGGCCTCGGGAAACCGACTCGCTGTGCCCGAAGTGTGTCAAGGAGGCGCGGGAGAAAATCCTGTCGGGTGAGGAAGATTACCGAATCTTGATCGACGAGAAGGTGGGCGAGATCAAGGCGACGATTCTCGAGAGAGACGGGCAGATCTGGATGGTCAAGGAATGCCCGAAGCACGGGAAGTTCGAGGACATCATGTCAATCGACAAGAACTTCCTGAAGTGGATCGAATCGAACTTTCCAGGACGGGACCAGAGGGCCCACAACGACGAAGATCTACACAACCACGGCTCAAGCACTATCCGCTACGGTCGCGGCGCGGTCCTTACGGTGGACCTCACGAACCGCTGCAACATGATGTGCGACCCGTGCTTCATGGACGCCAATCAGGTGGGGTTCGTCCACGAACTGGCTTGGGAAGAAATCAAGGAGATTCTCGACAACGCACTGAAGATCAAGCCGCGGCGGCAGCTGTCGGTGCAGTTTTCGGGCGGTGAGCCGACGTTGTCACCTCATTTCCTTCGGGCGATCCGGTACGCCCGGCGGGTAGGCTACAACAGTGTGCAGGCGGCGACGAACGGTCTAATGTTCGCCAAGAGCTACGAGTTCGCCCGGAAAGCCGCCGAAGCCGGCCTTCGTTTTGTTTATTTCCAGTTTGACGGTGTCGGCAACGATGCCAACAGTCACCGCCATATCGGCAATCTTTTTGACGTCAAGCTCCGGGCTATCGAAAACATCCACCGGGCCGGAACCGAAATCGTATTGGTGACGACCTTGGTTAACGAGGTTAACAACGACCAGGTCGGCCCGATCATTCGGTTTGCCATGGACAACCCGAAGAAAATTGCGTTCGTCGCCTTTCAACCGGTCTCCTTCACGGGGCGCGACGAGGACGTCTCCGACGAGCGTCGCTTGCGGCAACGCTATACCTTGTCGCATCTCGCCTATGACGTGAAGAAACAGACCGGCTTGACGGAACCGTTGCGTGACTGGTTCCCCTTGTCGCTGATGGGGGTCTTCTCGGATTTTGCGGATTTGGCCCACGGCCCCGGGGCCGAGTGGGGGCAAGTGACTTGTAGCTGTCACCCCAACTGCGGTGTCGGCACGGCGCTGATGGTGGACAAGGAGACGAAGGAAGCCGTTCCGGTACCTGAATTCATCTCAATCCCCGGCTTGGCCGCGGAGATCACCAAGATCACCGACGCGGCCCGGGGTAAGTTCCTCAGCAACTTGATGATGGGTTTAGCACTACTCAAGCATTACAAGCCTTTCCGGGCGCCGAAACGGCTGACCCTTTGGGACGTGCTGAAGAAGTTCGACAAGAGTTACGGACTGACCGGGATCGATTACGGCAAGAACTTTGGGGACGAAGCTTTCGAGCGACGGAAGGATCCTTGGAATTTCTTGTTCATTGCAGGCATGTGGTTTCAGGATCTCTTCAACTACGATTTCCGCCGCACCGAGATGTGTGTAATCCCCTACGGTACCCAGGAGGGCGAGATCTCCTTCTGCGCCTACAACACCGGCCACGGCTGGCGCAACATCATCGAGCATATGCACATGAACGCCACCGTCGCCGAGTGGTACAAGACGCACGGGCGCCATCAGATTCACGCCGGCGGGAAGAAGTTGGATTTAGAAAGCTACGAACATTCCCTCGAGCTTCGGCCGGAAGATGTTCATCGCGTGCGGCAACGTCCTACCGATATTCCCATGACGGCGCGGGAGGAAAAGCTGCTCCGGCGGCGCGCGGCACGGGAAGCGGCCACGGTTCGGGAGTATTACGACGAAGAGGTTTTGAAAAAGAAGAAACAGACCACCGACCTGGTTCAGCTTTCCTAAGACCGAGGCGGCGGCCGAGTCCAAAGACGTACCGGGTGGCGGGGCACTGAAACCCCGCCACCTTTTTTTGTCCTCGCATTTGCGGTTCCCGTTTCGCGTCCGCGTCCGGGCCGTACGCCACACGGGAACTCCGGCAAAGCAAACTGGGCGGGAAGCTCCGACTTCGGCGAGAGAAGCGTTGAGACGGTCTTTGCTATACTCGGCGACGCAGAACGTGGATAGCGCAGGAGTGGGCTGTCGTTACCCCCGGGCGAAAGTCCTCACAGTAACGTGCGAGACCCTGCCGGTCGGCTCACCCGAGGCTCAAGCGGTCAAGGGGTGACCGCCGAATACGTCGGTGAACCGTTCTCGGTTGTAACCTTGGCGAAGGACCTGGACGGTTAGGCCCGGAGAACGCGTAAGAGCGCCGGTCGGCGAGTAGGCGTAAGAGTCATGAGACTGGGCACTTGTTCCCGCTGTCGCAGCAAGAGGGGCCAAAGACATTGCCCCGCTTTAAGAGGTCCTATTTGCGCGCCGTGCTGTGCCTCGGCCAGGGTAGTCGAGCTGTCTTGCCCCCTGGATTGTTCAGCCTTGGAGGAGGGAGCGAAGCGGGAACTGGAGAAGGCCCTCCAGTCAATGTCCGCAACTGTGCGGGAATCAAGTGATCTGCGTCGACGACTTCGCGAGGTCGGCTCCGAGTCGAATGAGATGCTGGTTGAGGCCTTCTTTGTCGTCGCCAAAACAATTGCGCCTACTCTCGCTGCCCTTTTTCTGCGGGAGAAGAACATCGTCGGCGCCCTTGCGCCGGACGACGATTTGCTCCTGGATGCCATCCGCTCCCTGCAGATCAGTTTTCGAGCGGAGGCGGTCGGGCTGACAGTCTCGTCTCCTCCAAACGATCCTCGAGCCGGCTCCTTGGTTCGCGAGTGGAACGCCTCCCTACAGCGGGCGATCAAGGAAGGTGAGCTCCCGCTGGAGATGGCGGGGGTCGGCCTTTTGATGCTTGAGGTCCTCCACCTCTCCATCCGCACGGTCGATTCCCGCAAAGACGCCTCCATCCGCTTTCTTCTTCGCCAATTTCCCGAGGCCGTCTTGACTTCTCAAGAACGGCAGGGCCTCATCGAGCTCCCTTAGTGCTCGTGACCGGGATCAGGCATGGGAGAACGCGGTCATCTGGGTGGCGGTTTCGGATTGCCGGAAGCTTCCCCTCGCGGCAAGACTCGAAATGCGGGATTGCGGCAGGGACCGGGAGGAGCAGGCGAGTGGTCTGTTGACATCCGACCCCGAGTTCCTCACCCGCTTCTTGATCTTCGGTTCTCAATTTTTCGAGTCTTCATTGAACCACGGCGATCGCATTACGCGTCCGACGAATCGCGAAACCTACCCCTACTGAGGCGGAAGGGCGGGGCGGGAGCGAGTTGTCCGGACCTCCACCGGCTCCGCCTTGTGCTCCTGCGGAGCGGCCACCTCCGGACCCAGGAGGACCGCAATCCAGCGTAGGCGGGCCGAACTCCCGAAAGCAATCTTCAGGGTCATCGTCAGAGGCACGCTTAAGATAAATCCCATGGGTCCTAACAACCATCCCCAAACCACCAACGACACGAAAACCATCAAGGGCGACAGGCCAAGTCCCCGGCCCATCAGCCGGGGCTCCAAAAGGTTGCTCACCACCAAATTGATAGCCAGATAACCCGAGGCCACCAATAGGCCCCCCTGCCACCCATGCTGCAGCAGACCGATCAGGATGGCTGGAAGCGAGGCGAAAATCGAACCCAAGTTCGGGATGTAGTTCAGCACGAATGCGAGCAGGCCCCAAAGAAGAGCGAACTCGACCCCCAGCAGGCGTGTCCACAGGAAAACGAGAACACCGGTCAGCAAGCTCATCAGCGTCTTGATCCCAATGTAGCGGTTCAGATTCCGGGCAAATTCTTCGAAACCCTGCAAAGCCGGCTCGGCGCGGGAAAAAGCCGTCCGGATTTTCAAGGGGAACCCCGATGCCTCCAGCAAGATGAAGATGACGGTCAGCAGGACCAAAAGAAAATTGGTTGCGACTCCCCCGACTGAGGTCAGCAGGTCCGCCGCGAAGCCCATCGTTCGACCTGCATCCAGCCACGCCAAGGCGCCCCGCCATGACACCTGGATATCGTGCCGTGAAAGCCAATCAACAAAGGACATAAATTCCTGGCTCAAACGGGCCTCATAGGTCGGCAACAATCCGACAAAGCGATTCAACGAGTTACCTACAAATACCGCCGCTATGGAGACGAGCCCCAGGAATCCGAAGACTATCAACGAAACCGCTACGGCCACCGGCACACGGCGGTGTTTCAGCCAGAAAAAAACGGGCGCCGCCAAGACGGCAAGAAAGATAGACAACAGAAGAGGCACAAGAAGCGGAGCAGCCGCTCGGATACCGGCCACCACGATCACAAAAGCGGCCGCTCCGAGCAGGAACTTGAAGCTTCGACTGAGCTCTCCACTGTCACCCATGGCAAACGACCCGTGTTTCTTCCCTTTTACCGGAACAAACGTAAATCCGCCGCCGAAAGTTCTCAGGCATCTTTGCCTCTCACGAGATTGCTCCGTAAGAAATTCACAATATACCAACCGTCGAGGTACTTGAACGGCCAGCGCGCCGTCGTGTAATGACCACAGGGAAGGGTCCGGCACTCGTAAGCTCCGCCTTGCTCGCGGTATCGCGCGTAAACGGGCGCGGCGAGCTCGGGCAAGAAAGTGGTGTCGTAGCGGGCGCTAATCAAGAGGTGGTTGCGGCCCGACCGGCAGACACGAGGGATGAAGTACCAAGGGCTCAACGGCCCCCAACAACGGCGTAGGGTCTCCAGGTCGATGTGAGATTCCAGTCCTTTTCGAACATAGCGCGTCGCCTCTCCCCTCCACACGACATCTGCGAAAGAGGCGGCGACATGATTGAACACACCGGTTTGTAACAGCGGCTCGTGGGCGAAAGCCAGATAGGCTACGCACGAACCCAAGCTGCTGCCCACAATCCCGATCCGCCGAATTCCCAAATCGGCCAACCTCCGGACAAGCGCCCGCACTTCACATACCGCTTGACGCGCCGCCTGAAGCGTCCGACCCAGGTTGGGGCTGACCAGGTACTCGGCCCGTTCGAGCCCGTCGACCCTCCGCTCCTCGTGGTAGGGAAGTGTCAAGCGAAAGGCCGTCATTCCGGCCGCGGCAAGAGCCCGACAGAGGCCCACGTGGCTTCCGGCGTCAGCATTCCACTGCGGTACCACAACGACCGCAGGTGAAAGGGGCAGTCCGTTGCTGCGGCTTACCCAGACCTTGACCCTGGCGACGTTGTTGGCGGGGTAAGGGGAAGGCAAAGGCGTGGTAAACCGCCAGTGCGCACCTTCTTCTTCCCATGAAGGTTCCAACCCGGGGGTGAAGAACGACTCGCTGTTCTCTAGCGCTTTCCGGGCATATTGGAAGAACCGTTCCGCCGGGGGATCCGCGGGCATCTGACCGTCAAGCCATTCGAGACCCCATTCAAAGGGGAAGGCTTGCCGGCGGAGATCCCGACGGGAAAGATAACCTTCCCAGAGGTGCATCAAGGGACCAATCCAGCTCATCACTCCCTCTTCTGCAGCTCATCCTGGAACTCCAACCGGTACACCTCCAGGAGAGTAAGCGCCAGCGAAACCAGGATCGGGCCGAAGATTAGCCCGACCACTCCGAAGTAGGCCACACCGCCCATCAGAGAAAAGAACACCACAAGAGTGTGCATCCCCGCTCGACCCTCAATGAAAAGAGGGCGAACGATGTTGTCAAGCGACGCCACTACGGTGACGGCAAGGGCCACCAGAACCGCAGCCTTCAGGTATGACCCGGTCGCAACGAAATAAATCGCCCACGGCACCCACACCAGAGCGGTTCCCACCACCGGAACCATCGAAAACAGTCCGATCAAGGCTCCCCAGAAAACAACGTTATGGATTCCCAAAGCCAAAAACAAAAGTCCGCCGGCCGTGCCTTGCGCCAACGCCGTAACCAAGGTACCCAGCACCGTCGCCCGAGTGACTTCACGGAACTTCGACACCAGCAATTCTTCGTAACGTCGGGAGAAGGGAGTCAAGCTGTCCATGTGGCGCACCAGGCGATCACCGTCACGCAGGAGAAAGAACATGGTGACCACAATCAGAATAAACTGACCAACCAAGCCGGCCAGGCTCCCCAGCACGGCGGTACTGTAGCGGATCAGGTAGACGCTAAGTTGCTGGAGAAGACCCCATCCCCCCTCCAGAAGATTGATCCGCTCGAGGTCCACGTATGGTCCCAACCATTCCTGCAGCCGATTGAGAAACGGCAGCTTCTGCAATTCAAGGATCTCTTGCAGAACTCCGCTGTTGCGCTGTTCCTGGATCAAGTCGTAGATACGACCTATCTCGACGGCGAGGGCAGTCAATAATCCCAGGAACGGAATGACGATCAGTAGTACCACGACCGTGCATGTCAGCAGAGAGGCCGCCGACTCCCGCCCTCGCAGCCACGTAAGAAAGAGCTGATAGAGGGGATGACAGAGTGTGGCAAAAATGATCGCCAGGGCAATCGCTTGGAGGAACGGCTGAAAGATCCGAAACACGAAATAACCGACGGTGACCGCCGCCACCAGCAGGAAAATCCGGGCGAGACTTCGCTCCCTCACCGGTGGGAATGTAGCCCACTCCCAAGTTTCGGTCAAACGGTACGTACCTACGGCTGATCACGGAAAGTCACATACAATGATGTCGTGGACTTGCGCCAGCTGGAGATGTTTCGGGCTGTGGTCGAAACCGGGAGCTTTACCAAAGCCGGACAACGTCTCTACGTCTCGCAATCCGCCGTCAGTCGCCAGATTTCTCTCTTGGAGCACGAACTTGGGGCCCCCTTGTTTCAGAGAGTCCACCGGCGACTTGTCCTTACACCCACGGGAAAGATCCTATCCCACCATGCTCTTCGCATCTTTCACGAAATGCGTCTGCTTTCCACCGCGTTGACCGATTTGGGGGAGTTACAGAAAGGACGTCTGCAACTGGCAGGAGGAATGTCCGTCTGCACGTATTTGTTCCCGGAACTTCTCAAGGTTTACAACGATGCCTATCCGAACATAGAGGTTCGGATAGCAACCGGGGTGACGGAGGAGTTGCTGAGAATGTTGCGCGAAGACAAGACGGATCTGGCTCTTCTCACTCTACCGTTTCACGACCCGGATCTGGAAGTGACACCCGCGCTCCGGGAGGAGCTGGTACTGGTGACCAATCCCCTGCACCCGCTGGCGACAAAGGCACAGATTGAATTCTGCGATTTGGCTCCTTACACTTTCATCCATTTCGAACCGGGCTCCAACACCCGAAAGCTTCTAGATCGGACGTTCGAAGAAGAGGGCGTCGTTTTCGAAAATACCATGGAACTTCAGAACGTCGAGATTACGAAACCCCTCGTGGCCCATGGGTTGGGCATCAGTATCATCCCTTACCCGGCGGTCGCCGGAAAGAGAAACGGCGGGCTTGTCTGGAGACGCATCACCGGTCGACGAATCTTCCGAGAAGTCGGTTGGGTCAGGCTGAAGAGTGAGTACACCCCTAAGGCTGTGAGCGCTCTTCTGCAAATCTTCGAGCGGTTGAAGCATCGCTTCGCCGAACGGGAGACGGCGCCCGCAAGCCAAGGGTAACTCCCTATGGACCACGTTTGGCAAGGTTGTCCGATCTGCGGTTGTAAGAACCCCCGCCTCTTCTGCTGGGCGACGGATCGACTCGTCCGCTCACCGCTGCTGCGTTACCGGATCATGCAATGCCCCGACTGTAGCCTGGCGTTTACGTGGAAACCGGACGCGGAGCGTCTTGCCGTACCCGTTTACCCTCCCCACTATTGGGGCCCGGTGGAAGAAGAAATCGAAAAGATTCGTTCAGGCGCTTGGCTACGCACATCCGTCTGGCGAATGGAGCAGGA
>Ga0116146_1003508_pt1 | contig 12739 bp, 9 predicted proteins | sample AD_JPNHG2_MetaG_FD_89748 | JGI IMG/M metagenome (GOLD analysis project Ga0116146, IMG submission 89748) | Active sludge microbial communities of municipal wastewater-treating anaerobic digesters from Japan - AD_JPNHG2_MetaG | ecosystem: Engineered > Bioreactor > Anaerobic > Digestate | place...
CTCGGAGCGGTCGCCCGATCCGACCTGACTTTTGCGTGCCTGGGCCTGCTCGGCATTTTGTTTTTGCACCATGGCGTCCAGGAGGCGGGATCTTAATACTTTCATGGCCTTGGCCTTGTTCTTGAGCTGAGATTTTTCATCCTGGCAGGTGACGACGAGCCCGGTCGGGATGTGTGTGATGCGGACGGCGGAGTCCGTGGTATTGACGCTCTGGCCGCCGTGGCCGGTGGATCGGTAAACGTCGATGCGCAGATCGTTGGGGTCGATGTTCACTTCCACTTCTTCCGCCTCCGGCATGATGGCGACGGTGACGGCGGAGGTGTGAATGCGCCCCTGGGCTTCGGTGACAGGCACGCGCTGGACGCGATGGGTTCCGCTTTCGTATTTCAGGCGGCTGTATGCACCCTTTCCTTCAATCTGGGCGATGATTTCCTTGAAGCCGCCCATGCCGCCCGCAGGCGATGAGCTTACGATTTCCACTTTCCAGCCCTGGGATTCCGCGTAGCGTGCATACATCCGGAACAGATCGCCGGCGAAGAGACCGGCTTCATCGCCGCCGGTTCCCGCGCGGATCTCCAGGAAGACGTTTTTGTCGTCGTTGGGGTCTTTGGGCAGAAGCAGAACCTTAATTTTTTCTTCCAGCGCGGCAAGCTCCTGCTGCAACTGCGGGATTTCCTCTTTGGCCAGCGCTTTCAGCTCTTCGTCGCTGTCCGCAAGGAGTTCCCGGTTTTGAGCCAGGCTCGTCTTGACCTTTTCATAACTGCGGATCGTGTCCACCAGATCGGAGAGGTCCGCGTGCTCCTTGGCGTATTTCTGATAGAGCCCCTGCTTGGAGACGACCTGCGGATCGGACAAAAGCCCCTCGAGTTCCCGGTAGCGGAGTTCAATGTCACGAAGTTTGTTGAGGATCTTGTCCATGGTTTTGCCGTTTGGTTTTGGTTGGAAATGGAGGCGAGGGGTAAAACGCATTTACAGCGCTTCCCGGTTGTCGGGAACGCGCTATAAATGTCGGGGCACTTTGTTCATCATGAGAATGGGTGTCCTTGGGCGCTCCGCCGGGAACGGGGCGCGTCCAGCGGATTATTTTACGGTTTTCTTTTTTGGGGTCGTGACGGCTGCCGGTTTTGCCTCGTATTTTCTCTTGAATTTCTCCACGCGTCCCGCCGTGTCGATGATTTTCTGCTTGCCGGTCATGAACGGATGACAGTTGGAGCAGATTTCGATCTTGATGTCCTTTTTGGTGGAGCGCGTTTCGATTACGTTGCCGCATACGCACGTGATGGTCGTCGGTTTGTAATCCGGATGAATCCCTGCTTTCATTGATCTTTTCCTCCCGGCTTCCGATCCTTGATGCCGATCGAGAGCCTTTGTCGTTTTAACAAGATGTGGTGCCTATACCATAAACTTTGAAAATTCAAGATATTTCTTACGAATTCATGGAATCCAAGAATTCCTGATTGGTGTCCGTCTTCTTGATCTTTCCGATGATGAATTCCATCGCGTCCACCGGGTTCATTTCCTGCAGCAGGCGCCGCAGAATCCAGACGCGGTTGAGATTGTTTTTGGGGATCAGCAGTTCCTCTTTGCGCGTGCCGGAGCGGATCAGGTCGAACGCGGGGAAGATGCGGCGGTCGGCGATGCGGCGGTCCAGATGCAGTTCCATGTTGCCGGTGCCCTTGAACTCTTCAAAAATGACTTCGTCCATGCGGCTGCCCGTATCGATGAGCGCCGTGGAGATGATGGTGAGCGAGCCGCCGTTTTCGATGTTGCGGGCAGCGCCGAAGAAGCGCTTGGGTTTGTGCAGGGCGTTGGAATCCACGCCGCCGGAGAGCACCTTGCCGGATGGCGGAACAACCGTGTTGTAGGCGCGGGCCAGACGGGTGATGGAGTCGAGCAGAATGACGACGTCCTTTTTGTGCTCCACCAGCCGTTTGGCTTTTTCAATCACCATTTCCGCGACCTGGACGTGGCGGGTGGCCGGTTCGTCGAAGGTTGAGGAAATGACTTCACCTTTCACGCTGCGCTGCATGTCGGTCACTTCTTCGGGGCGTTCGTCGATCAGAAGCACCATCAGAACGACTTCCTTGTGGTTGGCCGTGATGCTGTGGGCGATGTCCTGCAGCAGAACGGTTTTCCCGGCGCGCGGCGGGGAGACGATGAGCGCGCGCTGCCCCTTGCCGATGGGAGCGAACAAATCCAGGGTTCGGGTGGAGTAGTTTTCGGGATCGAATTCCAGGTTGAGCTTTTCCTGGGGATACAGGGGCGTCAGGTTGTCGAAAAGAATCTTGTCTCGGGCCTGCTCCGGGCTTTCAAAGTTGACCTCGTCGACTTTCAGCAGGGCAAAGTATTTTTCGCCTTCCTTGGGGGGGCGGACTTCGCCGGAAATCGTGTCGCCGGTCCGCAGATTGAAGCGGCGGATCTGCGAGGGGGAAATGTAGATGTCGTCCGGGCTGGGCAGATAGTTGTAATCGACCGCGCGCAAAAAGCCGAATCCGTCCGGCAGAATTTCCAGGACGCCGGAGCCGGAGATTACGCCGTTTTGTTCCGCCTGGGTCTGCAGGATGGCAAAGATCAAATCCTGGCGACGCATGCCGCTGGCCCCGGGGACTTCCAGATCCTTGGCCAGATGATTCAGCTCACTGATGGGCAGTCTCTTGATGTCTTCGATGTTCATAAATTTTTCCTTAGGGATGAAATGACAGGCTCGATATTGAAGGTTGGACAGGTATGGTCTGCATTAATTTTCCAGAAGCAAACGAGGAGACTCGCAATCTTAAAGCAGGTACGAATTGAATATCGGCTTGTTTATTTGAATACTTGAATCGCTCCAACAGGCAGGGCTCGATGAGCCTCTGACGAATTCGCCGCTACGCTATATGAAACCTGAGCGGCTGTCAAGGAATTTTCTGGGCCCGGGCCGGCTCGGGATTTGTGCTCCGGATTCCCCAAGTTTTTTCTTGATTCCTGGGCCGCCCTGAAATAAATGAAATTTATAAATTTTTTTGACGAGAGGATCATGAAATCATGCAAGAGAAAAATCCCGGGGAAGGGGCGGATAAGCCGGAAGCCGCCGGTTTTGGAGAAATTGGCCTGGAGGATCTGAGTCCGGAGCTGAAGGCGGCCTGCGCGCGCGCGGGCTGGCCGTCGCTGGTGCCGGTGCAGGCGAAAACCATCCCCTATCTGATGGCCGACCGGGATGTGATGATTCAGTCGCGGACCGGCAGCGGCAAAACGGGGGCCTACCTGCTGCCGATTATCCGGAAAATCGATCCCGCGAAAAACGTCGCCCAGGCGCTGGTTCTGGTGCCCACCCGCGAACTGGCCCTGCAGGTCTTCCGCGAAGCGCAGGTGCTGACGGAGGGAACCGGGCTCAAGACGGCCGTGGTTTACGGCGGCGTCGGCTACGGCCCCCAGCTCGAAGCCTTCCGTTCGGGCGCCCAGCTCGTGGTCGGCACGCCGGGGCGCATTCTCGATCACCTGCTCAAGAACACCCTGACGCTGGACCACCTGAGGATGCTGATTTTTGACGAAGCGGACCGGATGCTGTCCATGGGATTTTACCCGGACATGGTCAAAATCCGCAAATATATCCCGACGGGCAAAATCGCGAGCAGCATGTTTTCCGCCACGTTTCCCCCGCAGGTGATTCGCCTGGCCGGCCAGTTTTTGCGTGAGCCCGAACTGCTGAGTTTAAGCGGCAATGAAGTGCACATCGCCGAAAGCGAGCACATTTATTACGTGGTGCCGGGCATGCGCAAGGAACGCTCGCTGGTGAGGATTATCGAGATTGAAAATCCCGCCTCGGCCATCATCTTCTGCAACACGAAAGATACGGTCCATTACCTGTCCATCGTGCTGAAGCGCTTCGGCTACGACGCCGACGAGCTCAGCTCCGATCTGGCCCAAACCGCGCGGGAAAAGGTGATGGCGAGGGTGCGGCGCGGGGCGCTCCGCTTTCTGGTGGCGACCGACGTGGCGGCGCGGGGCATCGACATTCCCGATCTGTCGCACGTCTTTCAGTATGAGCCGCCGGAAGACCCGGAAGCCTACATTCACCGGGCCGGGCGCACCGGCCGGATGGGCTCGAGCGGCGTGGTGATTTCGCTCGTCGCGGAAATGGAAAGATTCAAGATTCAGAGCATCGCCCGTTTTTACAATATCCGCATGGATGAACGTCTGCTCCCCGGCGATGAGGAGCTGGAGAAGGTCGTCACCGAAAGGATCACCGCACTTCTGGAGGCGCGCCTGCGCGGCCGCGACAACATCCAGATCGAGCGCATGCAGCGCTTTAAGCCGCTGGCGCGCAGTCTCGCGCAGTCCGAGGAGGAGCTGGCCATCATTACCATGCTGCTCGACGATTACTATCAGCAGTCCCTGCACGCGCCGCCGTCTCCGCCCGCGGCCGAGGAAGCGGAAGAGGGGGGCATGCCCGGGCCGAAACCGAAGGCTCAGCGCCCGAATCAAAGGCCGCGGTCCAGAAACCGGAAAGAGAAAAAGCAGCACCCCTAAGGAGTTGACTTTTGAGGAGCCGTGATTTAATAACACAGGCAGCCGGGGAGAAAAACACGGGAGAATGGGAGCGGTCATGAAGAAGAAGGATTTGCTGAATAAACCCGTCGAGCACATCGACATCAAAAAAATCAACGCGGCGGACATCATCCGGGCTATGAGAAAAATGTCCTTTTCCGCTCGCGATCTGGCCTCGGCGGCCGAAATTTACGACCGGATGCTCCGGGAAAAAAACTGCGCGGTCATCTTGACGCTGGCCGGTTCCACGAGTGCGGCCGGCTGCATGCAGGTGTACGTGGACCTGGTGAAAAACAACATGGTGGACGTGATCGTGGCGACCGGCGCGTCGATTGTCGACATGGATTTTTTTGAAGCCCTGGGTTTCCGGCACTACCAGGGAACGCCGTTCGTGGACGACAAGCTTCTGCGCAGCCTGTACATTGACCGCATTTACGACACGTACATCAGCGAAGACGATCTGCAGCACTGCGACCGGACCATCCGGACCATTGCCGACTCGCTGGAACCCCGCCCCTATTCGTCTCGGGAATTTATCGCCGAAATGGGCAAATACCTGACGAAGCACGCCAAAAAGAAAAATTCTCTGGTGCAGGCGGCCTATGAAAACGATGTGCCGATCTTCTGCCCCGCGTTTTCGGACAGCTCCGCCGGTTTCGGGCTCGTTCTGCATCAGGTGGAACATCCGGAAAATCACCTGTCCATCGATTCCGTCAAAGACTTCCGGGAGCTGACCGAAATAAAAATCAAGGCGGGCACCACCGGTCTTTTGATGATCGGCGGCGGCGTGCCGAAAAACTTTGCCCAGGATACCGTGGTTTGCGCCGAGATTCTCGGATATAACGTGACCATGCACAAATACGCCGTCCAGATTACCGTGGCCGATGTCCGCGACGGCGCCTGCTCGAGCTCCACACTTAAGGAAGCCAATTCCTGGGGCAAGGTGGATTCCTCCTGCGAACAGATGGTGTACGCCGAAGCCACCACCGCGCTGCCCCTGCTGGCCAGCTACGCCTATCACAAGGGAAGCTGGAAAAAGCGTAAAAAACGGGCGCTGTCCCGGATTTTTGCCGGCGACTCCGGAAGCCTTAAGAAAAAGTTTTAGATGCTCAATCAAATAAACGGGTGCCCTTAACCCGTCTTCCTATCTGCGTCAGTGTGATTGTGAAAAAGGGCCGTCCCATCATGGACCGGCCGCGCGTGACGTTCCACATTCCTTGCATGACAAGACCAATATTGTTGCAGTAAAGCGCCATCGTATCGGAAACCGTTTCTTACTCTATTTTTTAAAGGAGGGTTCTATGGGCAATGTTTACCTGGAAAAGCCGTGGCTGAAGAATTACGACAAACACGTTCCACCTGAACTCCGGTATGAAGAGAAAAGTTTTACCGATTTATTCTCGGAAGTGGTCGCGAGGTATCCCGACAAGGCCGCTTTGATTTACCTGGGACGGTCGCTGACTTTCCGGGATGTCGATGTTCTTTCCAATCAACTCGCCCATTTTTTCATCAAAAAAGGCCTGAAGCCCGATGATGTCGTCGGCCTGCATTTGCCCAATATTCCTGCGCACTACATTGCCGTATTGGCGGCGCAAAAGGCCGGCTGCATCACGACGGGGCTGTCTCCGTTGATGACGCCGCATGAGATGGCGCACCAGCTTGCGGATTCGGGGACGAAGATTGTCCTCACGGTGGACGTGCTCTATTCCAAGATAGCGGAGGTGGCCGATCAAGCGCCCTTCTCGACGGTGATCGTGTCGGAAATTGCCGATTTCCTGCCCGGCGTGAAGCGTGTGCTGGGGAAGCTTTTGAAAAAAATCCCCACGGCCGAGGTGAAACCCATTGCCGGGAAGACGGTTTCGCGCTTCATGGACGTCTTGAAGGAAATGCCCAAAGACCACGTGGCGGTCAAGCGCACATTCGACGACGCCATCTTCATGATGTACACGGGGGGCACGACGGGGCCCGCCAAGGGGGCCCTGCTTACCCAGCGAAGCTACCTCTGCAACCGCCACCAGACCCTGACCTGGCTGGACATCCAGCCGGAGGATATCGCCCTTTCCGCCTTTCCCCTTTTTCATATCGCGGGACTTGCCCTGGGCGGATTCACGATGACCCGGGGGGTTACCCAGATCTGCGTTCCCAACCCGCGCGATACGCACTTTATCATTGAAGCGCTGAAAAAATACCGCCCCACCTTCTTCGTGAACGTTCCCACGGTCTTTTTTGAATTGCTGAAAAAGCCCGAGTTCAAAGCGCTCGATCTCAAGGGGCATCTCAAATGGTGCATGAGCGCCGCTGCGCCGTTTCCGGCGGAGAACATCAAAGAACTCGAAGCGATTATCGGCGAGGGAAATTTCATCGAACTCTACGGCATGACGGAGATGTCGCCGGTGATGATCTGCAATCCCCTCAAGGGCAAGAAAAAACCGGCGTCCATCGGCATGCCGTTTCCCGACACGATGGTTCAGCTCCTCGACACGGCGACCGGGAATCCCGTGGCGCCGGGCGAACCGGGTGAGATCGTCATCCGCGGACCGCAGCTCATGCGGGAGTATTTCAACAAACCCGAAGAAACCGCCAACGCCGTGCGCGACGGATGGATGCACACCGGGGACGTGGCGAAGATGGACGAAGACGGCTACTTTTATCTGGTGGACCGGGTGAAGGACATGGTGATCGTGTCCGGATTCAAAGTCTTTACCCGGGAGCTGGACGAAATCCTGGTGACGCATCGGGATGTTCAGATGGCGGCGAGCATCGGCCTGCCCGATCCGGAGCGCCCGGGATCGGAGCGCGTGGGCTGCGCCATCGTTTTGCATGAAGGCGTGGAAAAAACCGAGGCGAAGAAAGAAGAGATTCGCGCCTTTCTCAAGGAACGGGTGGCGCCTTACAAGATGCCGCGCGTCATCGAATTCATGGACGAGCTTCCCACAAGCGGTGTGGGCAAAGTGCTCAAGCGCGAATTGAAAAAGAAGATGTCGGTTTAGGAGATGATTTTCGAAAGACGGAAGTCCGCCGCCGGGGGGAACCTCCGCTTGACCGGGTTTTAGTCCTCCCGGCGGGCTTTCATCTGCCGCTTCGTCGCGTCCAGTTCCATCTTGCGCAGGCGTACGCTTTGCGGCGTCACTTCCACCAGTTCGTCTTCCGCGATGAATTCGATGGCCTGGTCGAGGGACAGAATCCGCGGCGGCCGCAGGATCACGGTGGCGTCCGAGGTGGAAGCCCGCATGTTGGTGAGCTTTTTTTCCTTGACGATGTTGACGTTGAGGTCCTGCGGGCGGTTGCGCTCGCCCACGATCATGCCCGCGTAAACATCCGTTCCGACATCCACGAGCATCTCCCCGCGGTCTTCCATGGCATAGCTGGCATAGGCCGTTACGCGGCCCGCGCGGTCGGCCACCAGCACACCCGTGGCGCGCTGGGGAATCGCGCCGAACCACGGCGCGTAGTCTTCCAGCAGGGAATTCATCACGCCGCCGCCCTTCGTGTCGGTCAGAAACTGGCCGCGAAAGCCGATGAGGCCCCGCGAGGGAATCAAAAATTCCATGCTGACCCGGCCGCTTCCTTTATTGACGAGACTTTCCAGTCTTCCTTTGCGGATGGAAAGCTTCTCCGTGATGCGGCCCACGAACTCTTCGGGGATGTCCAGAAACAGGCGCTCAACGGGTTCGAAAATCTTGCCGTCCGTTTTTTGGGTGATGACCTGCGGCTTGGACACGGTCATCTCGAATCCTTCGCGGCGCATGGTTTCGATCAGGACGGCCATCTGCAGTTCGCCCCGTCCGCACACTTCAAATGCGTCGGTGCGGTCCAGTTTTTTGATCCGGACCGCCACATTGCGCAGCGCTTCCTTTTCGAGCCTTTCCAGGAGATGGCGGGACGTCAAATACTTGCCCTCTCTGCCGGCGAAGGGGCCGTCGTTGACGTAGAAGATCATGGAAACGGTCGGTTCGTCCACCGTCAGCCGGGGCAGGGCCTGCGGACGGTCCTCCGATGAAATCGTGTCGCCGATGGTGACGTTTTCCACGCCGGCCAGGCAGATAATATCCCCCGACTCTGCGACCGTAACCGGTTTTTTAGCCAGGCCGTAGAAGGTATAAAGAGCGGACAGTTTGACGCCGCCGACGGTCTTCTCTTTTGCGCAGAGCGTATAGGGTTTGTTGATTTCCAGTTTTCCGGCCTGCAGGCGGCCGACGGCCATCTGGCCGACATACGGGTCATAATCCAGATTCGTCACTAAAAATTGCGTATTGGCTCCGTCGTCGCCGGCGGGCGCGGGTATGGCTTCGAGGATTGCCCGCAGAAGCGGCTGAAGATCGGAACTGTCATCGCCCGGGGTTCTGTGGCTTACACCGGTCTTGGCATTGGTGTACAGAATGGGGAACTCAATCTGGTCTTCTTCGGCCCCCAGATCAATGAAGAGATCGTAGGTTTCGGAGATGACTTCTTCCGCGCGCGCGTCCGGCCGGTCGATTTTGTTGACGACGAGGATGATCGGCAGATGCCGCGCCAGAGCTTTTTTCAGCACGAAGCGGGTTTGGGGCAAGGGACCTTCGCTCGCGTCCACCAGCAGCAGGGCACCGTCCACCATGTTGAGGCTGCGTTCGACTTCCCCGCCGAAATCGGCGTGGCCCGGCGTATCAACGATGTTGATTTTAACGCCCTGATACTCCACGGCCGTGTTTTTGGCCGCAATCGTGATGCCTCGCTCTTTTTCCAGCGCCATCGAATCCATCACGCGGTCTTCCACCGCCTGGTGGGAGCGGAAAATACCGGTCTGCTTGAGCAAGGCGTTGAGCAGCGTGGTCTTGCCGTGGTCGACGTGGGCGATGATGGCGATATTTCTCAAATGTTCTTTTTTCATAGGCTTCTTTCTTGATTCAGGGCTTTGGGATGTCTTCAGGCTTCGGATGAAACGAATCGCAACCGGCAGGAGATTCCTGGATGCATTTCCCCTAAAACGGGCTTCCCCATAGCAAAATATCGCCGATGAAACCAGCGATTTTTTTTCAGGGGTTTGCCATCCGCCATTCACTTTTTTTCTCCCGGTCTTTACAAATCCGCCTTGAATCACTATACTTTCCGCGCAGTCAAAAAATCGCATGGGAGAGGCACAGGAAATGACCTACATCAAAATCAATTTTGGCGGTAATTTCGAAGACGAATTCCAGAAAGCGGTGGATGAAGTCTTCCACCTGGTTCGTCCGGCCTTCAAAAATTATGAATGCATCTGGCGCCCCGGCGTGGATGTGTGCGAATCGGCGGATGAAGTGATCGTTCTGGCCGACATGGCGGGACTGAACAAGGAGGATCTGCAGATCGAGGTCAATCGCCTCAAACTCAAAGTTTCCGGGGTTCGCAAGGCGGTTCAGCTTCTGCAAAATGCCCGGTACCGTCAGGCGGAAATCCCGCACGGGTATTTCGAAAGAAGCATTGCCCTGCCGGCGCCCGTCGACGCGCAATCCTCCGTTGCCTCTTACGCCGACGGCATTCTGATGGTGCGGATGCGCAAACTGCCGGTCAACAAGACACACCGGATTTCGGTCTTTTCGGCACCCTAGCGGCTGCCGGCCCGACGACAACAGGAGGTTACCATGACGGAACAAAATGTTTCTGAAAATAAAAACACGTTCAATATCCCGGAAGTGATTCCCATTTTGCCCCTGCACAACGTGATGGTGTTTCCCAAAACGATGATTCCGCTGGAGGTGACGGGCAACGCATCGGTGATGGTGGATGAAGCCATGACCAAAGACCGGCTGGTGGGCCTGATCATGGCCAGAAAGGAGCCGGACGCCGCCCGGCCCTATGCCAAAGAAGACCTGCATGCGATGGGTACCTGCGCGGTGATACTGAAGATGGCCAAGACGGCGGAAAACCGCACGCAGCTTCTTTTGCAGGGGCTCAGCCGTTTTTCCATCGAAGAGCTGATCGAGGGAAAGCCGTATCAGCAGGCGCGCATCCGGCTGGTGGACGAAAAGGAAGTGAAGGATCTCGAAACCGAGGCGCTGATGGCGAATCTGCTGACGCTGTTTGACCGGATTTTGAAGCTTTCGCCGTTTCTGCCGCCGGAGTTCGGGCCGATGGCCAAGTCCATTACCGAAGCGGGAACGCTGGCCGATCTGATTGCGTCGATCATCAACGCACCGGTGGAGGAGAAGCAGAAAGTGCTGGACACGGCCGACGTCAAGCTGCGCCTCAAAGAGCTGACGCGCATGGTCAACCATCAGATGGAAGTGCTTGAACTGGGCAACAAAATCCAAACCAAAGTCAAGGACGACATCGACAAGAACCAGCGGGAATATTACCTGCGCCAGCAGCTGAAGGCCATTAAACAGGAGCTGGGCGAGAGCGACGAAAACACGGTGGAGACGGACGAGTACCGCAAGAAAATTGAGGAGAAAAATCTGCCCGAGGAAGCCAAGAAGGAGGCGCTGCGCGAGCTGGAAAGGCTTTCGCGCATGCATCCGTCTTCGGCGGAATATACGGTTTCCTCCACCTACCTCGATTGGATCACGGCGTTGCCGTGGCATGAAGCCACGACGGATAACCTGGATATTGCCGCCGCGCGCAAGATTCTGGACGAAGATCATTACGGACTGGCCAAACCGAAAAAGCGGATCATCGAGTATCTGGCGGTCCGCAAGCTCAAGCCGGATTCCAAAGGTCCGATCCTCTGCTTCGTGGGGCCTCCGGGCACCGGCAAAACCTCGCTGGGTCATTCCATCGCCCGCGCGCTGGGGCGCAAATTCTGGCGCATCGCGCTGGGCGGCGTGCGTGACGAAGCGGAAATCCGCGGCCATCGCCGTACCTACATCGGCGCGCTGCCGGGAAGGATCATTCAGGGACTGAGGCGCGCGGAGTCGAACAACCCCGTGTTCATGCTCGATGAAATCGACAAGCTCGGCAGCGACTTCCGGGGCGATCCCTCTTCGGCGCTCCTCGAGGTGCTGGACCCGCAACAGAACAACACCTTTACGGATCATTATCTGGATGTGCCGTTCGATTTGTCGAAGGTGCTGTTCATCGCCACGGCCAACATGCTCGACACGATTCCGCCTGCGCTGTTGGACCGCCTGGAAGTGATCGAACTGAGCGGCTATACGCAGGAAGAGAAGATGAAAATCGCCGAGCGGTATCTGATTCCGCGGCAGCTTGCGGAAAACGGCCTTACGGCTTCCCAGTTCAAGCTGACGGGCAAGGCGCTTTCCATGATCATCACCGGCTACACGCGGGAAGCGGGCGTGCGCAACCTCGAGCGTGAGATCGCCAACGCCTGCCGCGGCGTGGCGGCGCAAATTGCCGAAGGAAGCCTCAAGTCCAAAACCGTAATGGAAAAAGACGTGCACCGGTATCTGGGCGCTCTGCGCGTACCGACCGACACCGACGCGCGGATCACGAAACCGGGCATCGCCATCGGCCTGGCCTGGACGCCCGTGGGCGGCGACATGCTGTTCATCGAAGCCACCGCCATGAAGGGCAAGAAGGGGCTCACGCTGACCGGACAGCTGGGCGACGTCATGAAGGAATCCGTCGCGGCGGCGCTGAGCTTTCTGCGCACCAACGCTCGCGAGCTGGGCGTGAATCCCGACTTTTTCGAAGACCGCGACATCCACATCCACGTTCCGGCGGGCGCGACGCCCAAGGACGGCCCATCGGCGGGCGTCACGATGCTGACGGCGCTGACCTCGCTTCTGACCAACCGCAAGGTGAAGAAGCAACTGGCGATGACCGGAGAGATCACGCTGCGCGGCGCGGTGCTGCCCGTGGGCGGCATCAAGGAAAAAGTGCTCGCGGCCTATCGTGCGGGAATCAAAACCGTCATTCTGCCCGCGTGGAACCGGAAGGATCTCGATGATATTCCGGCCGACGTGCGGAAAAAGGTGAAATTTCATTTTGTAAGCGACATGATGGAGGTGCTGCGGCTCGCGCTGGAGCCGGCCAAAGAAAAACCGGTGAAACCAAAAGCAGGAAAGAAGGCGGTAAATCCCGGAAAGAAGCCGGCGGCCAAAGGGGTAAAGAACAGAACGAAAGCTGCGCGCAAGCCGGCTTCAAAAAAGAAATGATGTCCCTTCCCTCCCGCGAAGAGAAAAAGCCGCACCCCGCAACGGGGATGCGGCTTTTTCTCAGCACGGCGGCCGGCAGGCCGGTGAAACGGTTTACGCTGAACTTTTGAGCGGGGGTTGCAGAGCTCTGAAAGAAATGGCGA
>Ga0116146_1003511_pt1 | contig 12734 bp, 9 predicted proteins | sample AD_JPNHG2_MetaG_FD_89748 | JGI IMG/M metagenome (GOLD analysis project Ga0116146, IMG submission 89748) | Active sludge microbial communities of municipal wastewater-treating anaerobic digesters from Japan - AD_JPNHG2_MetaG | ecosystem: Engineered > Bioreactor > Anaerobic > Digestate | place...
CACGGCCTCAACGAATCGCTGATCTGTTCGCGTCCCAATCTGCTGGCCCGGCTGGTGCCGGCCGCCGCCGAGTTCGATCCCGTGCTCCGGGTCGTGGATTTCTTCCCGCCCGGATCGGCGGAAGAGGTCTTCCTGCACGTGGATTCCCGTCAGCAGACGGCCCTGTGTTATTGGTCGCAGCCCGTGGACGCCGGGCCGGCGGTGTAACCTTTTTTCCGCGGCAATCGTATCCCCTTGTAGAAACCGCGTGAACGACCGCGCGGTTGAAGCTAAGTTAACAAATAGAACTGATTATGAAAACAAACTGCCTTTGCCTCCTGGCCGCCGCCGCTTGGGCCGTGGCCGGGACCCTCCCGGTCCAGGCCGGGCCGCTGATCCGGTCGGATGTGCCCGCCGAACCCTCGTGGGTATTGCATGTGGACTGTGACCAACTCCGCAACACGGCCATCGGCCAGTTCCTGCTGGCTGAGATGAACAAGCCGGAAGTGCAGGCCAAATTCGCGGCCTTCGAAACCATCTTCAGTTTCGACCCGCGAACGGCGCTGCGCGGCCTCACGCTGTACAGCACCGGTACTGCGCCGGAGGATGGCGTGCTGCTGGTCTATGCCGACATTAACGCCTCGCGGCTCGAGACCCTGGTGAAGGCCGCAAAGGATTATCAAAGCACCCCGTACAAGCAGCACGTCATCCACAACTGGATAGACGAGAAAAAGAAAAAAGGGCCGGACGGCTCACAGCCTCGAGTTTATGCCGCCATTCATGGCGGGCGCGTGGTCATTTTTGGTCAGCGCCAGGCCCGCGTCGCGGGGGCGCTGGACGTGCTCGACAAGGCCGCCCCCTCCCTTGGCGTCTCGGCGGCCTTTCCGCAATTGGGCGCTTCCGACAACGCCAGTTTCATCCAGGGCCTGGCCCGCAAGGTGGACCTGCCGCCTTCCGACCCAAACGCCGCCTTGTTCCGGCTGACGCGACAGACCTTGCTGCAGGTGAGCGAAGCCCAACGCCAGCTTAACGCGACGCTGACCCTCGATGCCCGTGACGAAGAAGTGGCCGCGCAGATGGTGACTGTGGCGCAAGGCTTGGTCGCCTTGATGAAACTCCAAACGGACAAACCGGAGTCGGTCAAGCTGGCCGAGGCGACGACCATCAGGCAGGAAGGCGCCAGTGTTGTGGGCCGGCTGAACCTGTCAGTGGACGAGGTGGTGGCCATGCTGAAGGCCGGGGCGGCGCGTGCGGCGGCCCAAAAAGCGTCCGAACCCTGAGTGACCGCGGGGTCCTGGCGTGAACGCCGAATGGCCATCGCTGACGGACGAGGAGCTGGCGCGGCAAAGCCAGGCCGGCTCCCTGTCCGCCTTTGAGGAATTGGTCCGTCGCTATGAAGCGCGGGTCTTTGCATTTGTCCGCCGCTGGTGTCGAAATGAGGCCGATGCCCGGGAAATCACGCAGGACACGTTCATCCGCGCCTTCCAGGCCATTGGCCAGTACCAGGTCCACCATCCCTTCCGCGTCTGGCTCTTCGCCATCGCCCGCCGCAAATGCATAGACCGCCACCGCGCCACGCGCGAACCTTGCGAGGGCCCGCTGCCGGAGCTGGCGGATGACCCTGACCCGGCGGAGCTGCTGGCGCGGCGGGAAGCCCGCGCCGACCTCTGGCAGTTGGCGCGCCGCCATCTGCCACTGGCGCAGTTCGAGGCCCTCTGGCTGTATTATGCCGAGGACATGGATGTCGCTGAGACTGCCCGGGTTCTGCGCAAGACCCAGACCCATGTGAAAGTGCTCTTGTTCCGCGCCCGGCGGACGCTGGCGCGCGAACTGCAAAAGCCCCGGCCGGTCGTTGAAATCGTATCGAAAGCCGTGACCCAAACCTTTCCCGCGAGCGTGGCCTCTCCCCGGGGTGGCCGCGCCGCAACGGTGAATGCCCTTGCCCGCCCAAACCCCGCCGCGCCGGTTTCCCACGCCCCATTGAACTTATGAAAAACTTGTTGCGTCAGTTCCGAATTTCCTCCGCCTTGGATGCGGGGACCCCCTTGCCTCCATCAGTCCAGGCGGCGGTGAACCGTTGCAAAGAACTGCGGGAGTTTCAGGCCAGTTTGACCACCCTGGACCGGGAGTTGCGTGAAACGCCGCCTCCGATCGCCCCTTTGCCCGCCTCGGCCCATCACGCCATCCTGCGCGCCATCAAGCATCAGGCCGGCTCGAGCCGGGCTCCGGCGGCGGCGGCTTGGCGCTGGAGGTGGGCGGTGGCGAGCGCGGTTGCCGTTCCCCTCGTGGTTTTGGCAGCGTGGTGGCTGGTCCGTGAGCTGGCGCCGCCGGCCCGGCCACCGGCCATGGCTTCCGCTGACCCGGCCTTGACAGTGCCCGCTCCGATGGCCGATCAAATGTCCGCCGCCTTGTTAGGTCCTTTGGCTCGGGAATGGCACGGGGTCCGTGCCGACGTGACTCAAACCGTCGAGTTCCTGCTGGCCAGTATCCCGTAATCCCCGCTCCAGCTAGAGCGGGTTTCCGGGCAAAAGCCGGCCTCGAGGGTCCGTCCGCCAGCCCCGGGACTCCGAGCGTGCGGGCAGGGCATGCCCCAATTCCTGCCGCCGGCATTCCGGGGGGGCGGCAACCGTGGTAATCAGGTAGCTTTCGTCGAAGGTCCTGCCCCCCGCGGGGCAAACCACCTGCCGCTTGAGGAATGGAGCGATGTCTTTGAACTCAACCGGGCTTTGGGGACTGCGTCGAGCTTCCAGCGCCCAAGTCTGAACGGCGTTGTCAATCTGGCGCAGGTTGCTGATGCACGTGTTGCGCTGGGAACTGACTCTCGCCCTGGCAAAGTGAGGAATGGCGATGGTGGTCAGCAGGCCGATAAGAGCCACCACGATTGAAATCTCGGTCAAAGTGAAGGCGGAACGGCGGCCGGGAGAGGCTTGCGCGACTTCAGCGCTCCCCGGCCATATCGCCGGGCTGAGGTGTCCAAGGTCTCTGCGCATAAGCTGGCTCATCTGTGAGCAGCATGCACCCCCACCGGTGGACGCAACAATTCAGGACATTACCGAGGGCTGTCGGTATTAGTCCGGCATCTGAGATCGGGTCATCGGCGGACAGGAAACCGGCTTCAACATTTCCCCCTGTGAAACTTGGTGTGATTTGATGTTGACGCCCGCTCCGCCCCCGGACACTTTCAGCTCATTACATTATCCCGAACGGTGATCCGGAAACTTGGGCAGCCTTTGACCCATGTCAATTTCGGTGTCGGTTCCATCGGCTTATGTTGAGCGCGTGCAAATGGCGGATGCTTGCAACAGGAATCCTCAAGGCGCCGGCGCGCCGCGCCGTGATGCGCTCGGTGGCTAGCTCATGAGCGTGGCGTCAAAAATGGTCGCGTCGGCCGCCTTGCTCGGCGGTCTGCTGGTGTGCCTGGCTCTCCTGGCCCGGGCGCAGGGCCAGGACCCGGCCGGCGCGGGGGCCCCTCCGGCCCCTGCCGCATTGGCCGCCACGGCCGGCGCCAGCCCGCAGCTTCCCCTCGTGGCGCGGCCTCCCGCAGAGCAGCCTCCCGTTGGACTGCCGGGGGATGCGCACCTGGACAAGACGCCGCCCCGCCGGACCAAGGGACTGGATCTGGTTCGGATGGGATGGACCTACAACTGCATGGAGTGTCACAAACTCATTCCCGCGCGCTGGCATTACGACCGTCCGATGGCCGAGCACCAGGACATCCGGCTCGAACACGGCAACAACCGCTTCTGTCTCAATTGCCATCATCCCACCAACCGCAACGCCTTTGTGGACTACGACGGCTCTGAAATCGCCCAGCGGGATGTCGTCCTGCTCTGCGGCAAATGCCACGGCCCCACCTACCGCGACTGGGAAGCGGGGGTGCATGGCCGCGCCAACGGCTATTGGGACACGCAGAAGGGGCCCAAGACGAAACTGCGCTGTATTCAATGCCATGACCCGCATCAGCCCGCCTTCAAGCCCATGCCGCCGCTGCCGCCGCTGCGCTATCCGCCGCGGGCGGCGCATGGCCGCAGCCGTATCGAGCGGCCGGAGGACAATCAACCCTGACCGGTCATGAACGAGAACCCGCATAATTCCGTCAGCCCGAAGACCATCGAGCAGGTGTATCAACCGGTCACCCGCCGGACCTTTCTCAAAGGCACGGCAGCCGCCATGGCCGGCCTGGCCGGGTTGGTGGCGGCCCTTAAGCCGTTGCTCGCACTCGAACGCGGGGAGATGACCCTGGATGACCTCTTGCAGAAGCATTACCGCGAGCTTAAGCCCGAGGAGCTGCAACGCATTTTGCGCGAACTGGAAGCCCGGTGCGCCCGCGAGCATGGCGTCCAACCCGTCATTCGTGATCTCAAGCCGCTCCCGGGCGTCGAGTTTGGCTACGCCCTCAACTTGACGCGGTGCATCGGCTGCCGCAAATGCGCCCACGCCTGTCTGCAGGAGAACAACCAGTCCCGCTCCTCAGCCGACGACATCGAGATGTCCTACATCCGCGTCCTGGAGCTCAAAAAAGGCGCGATCAACCTCGAGGAATCGGACCTTTACTACAACCCGCAGACCGTGCCGCAGAAGGACAAATATTACATGCCGGTCCAGTGCCACCAGTGCCGGCAGGCGCCCTGCACCAAGGTGTGCCCGGTGCAGGCCACCTGGCAGGAGGCCGACGGCATCGTCGTGGTGGACTACAACTGGTGCATTGGCTGCCGCTACTGCATGGCGGCCTGCCCCTACGACGCCCGCCGCTTCAATTACCGCAAGCCCAACCTCCAATCCGCCCGGATCAATCCCAACCAAAGCTATTTGAGCAACCGCATCCGGCCCAAGGGGGTCGTGGAAAAATGCACTTTCTGCCTGCACCGCACCCGCGATGGCAAGTACCCGGCCTGTCTGGAGGTCTGCCCGACCGGGGCGCGGGTGTTCGGCAACCTTCTGGACCCCGACAGCGAAATCAGCTACATCCTCAAGAACAAGCGGGTCTATATCTTGAAGGAGGACGTCGGCACCCTGCCGCGGTTCTACTATTTCTTTGACCAATGAGCGAGTATCTGACGTTCCTGTGGCGCGTGGTTCGCATCTCCTTCCAGGGGAGCTGGAAGTTCTACGCCTGGATGACGCTGCTGAGCGTGGTCTCGCTGGTGGGCTTGCACGCCTATGCGCGGCAGGTGGTGGAAGGGCTCGAGACGACCGGCATGACCAACCAGGTCAGTTGGGGCGCCTACATCGCCAACTTTACGTTCCTGGTCGGCGTGGCCGCCGCGGCGGTCATGCTCGTCATCCCCGCCTACATCTACAAGAAGCAGTTCATGCACGAAGTCGTGCTGTTTGGGGAGCTGATGGCCATCGCGGTCATCATCATGTGCCTGCTTTTTGTGACCGTGGACCTTGGCCATCCCGAGCGGTTCCACCACATGATTCCCCCCTTCGGCATTTTCAATTTCCCGGGCTCGATTCTCTCGTGGGACGTCATCGTGCTCAACGGTTACCTCCTGCTGAACCTGCACATTGCGGGGTATCTGCTCTACTGCCGCTACCGGCAGACCCAGCCGACCAAGAAGTTCTACATCCCGTTCGTCTTCATTTCGATTGCGTGGGCGGTCAGCATCCATACCGTCACGGCGTTTCTCTACGTCGGCCTGGCCGGCCGCTCCTACTGGCATCATCCCCTGGTGCCGTCGCGCTTCCTGGCCTCGGCGTTCGTGGCGGGTCCGGCCCTGATGATCCTGGTCTTCCAGGTCATCCGGCGGTTTGTCCGGTACTGGATCGGCGATGAGCCGATCTTCACCCTGCGCATGATCATGACCGTTGCGATGATCATCAACATGTTTCTGCTGGGGTGCGAGCTGTTCACCGAATTCTATTCCCCGACCCAGCATGCCGCCGCCGCCCATTACCTTTATTTTGGGCTGCACGGGCACAACGGCCTGGTGCCCTGGATCTGGACGGCCATCGTGCTGGACCTCGTCGGCCTGGCGCTGCTGATCACGCCGATCAGCCGCAAGATCACCGGCCTGAACCTTGCCTGCGTGGCCTGCGTCGTCGGCATTTGGATCGAAAAAGGCATGGGGCTGATCATCCCCGGTTTCGTCCCCTCGCCGCTGGGCCAGATTGTCGAATACCTGCCCACGTTCAACGAGACGTTGGTCTGTGTGGGCATTTGGGCTTTTGGCGCGCTTTTGTATTCCTGGATGCTCCACGTCGCCATTCCCATCATGAATGGCAGCCTCCGGGCACGACCTGAAATCGCCAGTTCAACACAACCCTCCTCATGATTATGAAAACCTGGTTCCGAACCCGTCTTCCCGCCGCCGCGCTGATGCTGGCCCTTCCGGGCCTGGCTCAGGCGGGATTCACCCTCAAGGAAATGTCCGCGCAGAGCAAGGCCTGTGTGGAGTGTCACAAAAAGGAAAGCCCGGCCCTGTACGAACAATGGGGGTCCAGCAAGCACTACCGCGCCAATGTCGGGTGCTTCGAGTGCCACATGGCGGTCGAAGGCGATGCGGATGCCTACGAGCATTACGGGCAGAAGATTGCCACGATCGTTTCCCCCAAAGACTGTGGCCGGTGCCATGAACACGAGGTGGCCGAGTTCAACTCGTCCCACCACGCCAAGGGCGCCCGGATTCTCGGCTCGCTGGACAATGTGCTGGCCGAGATTGTCGAGGGCAACCGCGGATTCAAGACCCCGGCGTTTCCGCAGGGCATTTCCTCGGCGGCCGTCAACGGCTGCTGGCAATGCCACGGGACGGAGGTCAAGATCGGCCCGAACGGCAAACCGGATCCGGCGACCTGGCCCAACACCGGCATCGGCCGCATCAACCCGGACGGCAGCGAAGGCTCCTGCGCCGCCTGCCATTCCCGCCACGAATTCTCGTCGGCGCAGGCCCGCACCCCCGACACCTGCGGCAAATGTCACATGGGGCCGGACCATCCCCAGATCGAAATCTACAACGAATCCAAGCACGGCATCGCCTACCGCGCCAACGTGGACAAGATGAACCTCGACAACGAAAAATGGATTGTTGGCGAGGATTACAGCGCCGCGCCCACCTGCGCCACCTGCCACATGAGCGCGACCAAAAACCAGCGGGTCACGCACGACGTCGGCCTGCGCATCTCCTGGAACAACCGCCCCGAGCTGTCCATCCGTCCCGAGGTCGCCGACGCCAAGCTCGGTCTGCCCGGCAAGGATGTCCCCTGGCAGACCCGCCGCACCAACATGGTGGACGTGTGTTTGAACTGCCACAACCAGCACTTTGTGGACTCCTTCTACACCCAATACGACAGCCTGATTGACCTGTACCACGAAAAGTTTGCCAAGCCGGGCCTGGCGCTCTATGACGCGGCCAAACCGCTGCTGCGCCCCGCCCAGTTCAGCAACCCCCTCGACTTCACGTGGTATGAAATCTGGCACCACGAAGGGCGCCGCGCCCGCCACGGCGTTTCTATGATGGGCCCCGATTATACCCACTGGCATGGCACTTACGAGGTCGCGAAACATTTCTACGCCAAATACGTTCCCGAGCTCGAGGAACTGGTGAACCACCACAAGAACTCGACCGACCCCGCCAAAAAAGCGGCGGCGGAAAAGCTGGAAAAACTATTGGATGAGACGCTCAACCACGCGAATCACCAGTGGTTTTTGAACAAGATGGACCCGGCGGAAAAGGCGCTCCGCGAACAGCAACGCCTCGAATTCCAGAAACGGTACTCGAAGTAGCCACGCCCCCCTGCGCCGGGACGGGGGGAGGAACGCCCTCGCCCCGGCGCGCCTGCTTCTCATGCCTGCCGAGCCCGACCCCGCGCCGAACCTGCGGGGCGCTTCGCCCGCCGAGCTCATCCGGGCCGGCGAGAACAGCCTGCGCGAGCACCTGGCCGCGCAGGCCGTGTTGGCCCACCAGAAGTACGGGCCCCTCACCTGCGAGAAGCTGGAAGCCTTTCTGAACGACCCGGTTTGTCTCCGTTACCCCACCCGGCTGGTGTTCGAAATCGGGGAAATGGCGCTGCACCAGTTCGCGCAGCCGGAACGGGACTTCCGCCACCCCGACCGCGACGCGCGCGTGCTTTACCTGCGCCCGCAGCTTGCGGGGCGTCCGGAGTTGATCATTCCCGCCGTCGCCTATATGGTTCCGGTCATCAACTACGGCGACATCATCAACGACGACCACTGCCTGCTCTACGGCGCCACCCTGCTGGGACTCATGCAGGACGAGTTCTATCACCAGGTCTGTGCCGTGGCCGATTTTGTCGGCGCCGAGCCGCGGTTCCCATGAGCCGCGACGGCCACGCCAAGTGTGCGGGGGCGAAGTGCGGCTGTCCCTCGTCTGCCGCCAGCACGGGCTGGGGACGGCGGCAATTCCTTCAGTGGCTCGGACTGGGCGGAGGTTTGCTGGCGCTTCAACCCTGGGGCGCGATGGCCGGGCCGTTCTCGCGGACGGATTTCAGGAAGCTCGTGCCCGAGGACAAGAAGCTTTCGCCGGAGTGGCTCCGGTCGCTCACGGCGCGGGGGGAACGCGCGGTTTATCGCGGACCCGCGCTTGAAAAAATCGGCATGCCGGCCGGCGGGATTTGTGCCGGTCAGTTGTACCTCGGCGGCGACGGCAGACTCTGGAACTGGGACATCTTCAACCAGCCCATCCGGACCGACGCGACCCATTATGCCCGGCCCATGGAGGTCCATTCCCCGGTGGACCAAGGCTTCGCGTTGCGAGTCGCATGCTCGGGCAGGACCACGGAACGGAGGTTGGACCGGACTCAATGGCGGGAGGTCGCCTTCATTGGCGAGTACCCGATTGGGCAGGTCGAGTTTCGCGATCCCGATTGGCCTGTCAGCGCGCGGTTGGAGGCGTTTTCGCCCTTCATTCCCCTGAATACGGATGACTCCTCGCTCCCGGCAACCCTCCTGGAGTTCACCGTGGAGAATCACGCGGCCGAGACTGTTGAAGTGGAGCTGGCCGGGTGGCTGGAAAACGCCGTCTGTTTGCAGAGTGCTCAGACCCGGGATGGGTTCCGGCGGAACCGCCTCGTGCGCAGCAAAGGATTGCTTTCACTGGAATGCAGCGCCGAGGAGGCGCCCGAGCCGCCGGCGGCGGGCCGGCCGGACATTGTCTTCGACGATTTCGAGTCGGCCTCCTATGGTCACTGGACCGCGACGGGAACTGCGTTTGGCAGCGGACCGGTTGCGATCTCCGACGTTCCTTCCTACCAGGGGAATCTCGGCGGCAACGGGCGGCGGGTGGTGAATTCGCACGCTTCGGCGCCGGGTCAAAACGTGGGGCAAAAAGATGCCGCCACCGGCACGCTGACCAGCCGCCCCTTCCTCATCGAGCGCCACTACCTCAATTTCCTCATCGGCGGGGGCGCGCACGCGGGCCGCACGTGCATGAACCTTCTGATCGAGGGCAAGGTCGCTTTATCCGCAACCGGCCGGAATAACAACCGCATGGAGCCGGTGAGTTGGGACCTGCGACGCTGGGCGGGGCAGCAGGCCACGTTGCAAATCGTGGACCACGAATCCGGTCCGTGGGGCAACGTGGGCGTGGACAACCTCGTTTTCAGCGACCGCCCGAGCCGGCCGCCAGGCCCCCTCGCCGAGGCAGCCGATTTCGGCACTCTTTGCCTGAGTTTGACCGACCCGCAACCTCACGATGCGGCCGCGACGGACCTGCCCGCCGGCACTTTCCCGGACAAGGCCTTGCTTGATTCCGCCGGGCGGATGGCGCCGAGCCGAAAACCCTTTGGCCAGAAACTCGTGGGCGCCTTGTCGCGCAAACTGAGGCTGCGGCCCGGCGCGTCGGCGAAGGTGACATTCCTGCTCACCTGGTACATGCCGAACCTGCGCATGGAGCGGTTGCCTCCCGGCCGTTACTACGCGGCGCGCTTTGATTCGGCGCTGGCGGTGGCGCAATATATCCGGGCCAACCTGAACCGGTTGGCCGGCCAAACCCGGCTCTGGCACGACACTTGGTACGATGCCACCCTGCCGTATTGGTTTTTGGACCGCACCTTCCTCAACGCCTCGATTCTCGCCTCCTCGACCTGTCACCGTTTCCACAACGGCCGGTTTTACGGCTGGGAGGGCGTCGGTTGTTGCCCGGGCACGTGCGCTCATGTCTGGCACTACGCCCAGGCTGTCGCCCGGCTCTTCCCCGACCTCGAGCGCATGACCCGCGAGCAGGTGGACTTCGGCCTGGCCCTCCAGCCGGATGGCGCCATCCATTTCCGCGGCGAGTTCAACAACCTCCCCGCCGTGGACGGCCAGGCCGGCACCATCCTTCGCGCCTTGCGCGAGCACCAGATGTCCCCCGACGCGGCGTTCCTCAAACGAAACTGGCCGGGCATTCGCAAAGCCACAGAGTGGCTGATTGCCCGGGACGCCGACGGGGACGGCCTGATCGAAGGCAGCCAGCACAACACGCTGGACACCGATTGGCATGGGCCGGTGGCGTGGTTGAGCGGCCTCTATGTGGCTGCCCTTCGGGCCGCCGAACAGATGGGGCGGGAAGCCGGGGACTTCGCCTTCGCCGCCACCTGTGGGCGCATCGCCGAGGCCGGAAGCAGAAACATTGTCGCGCGGTTGTTTGAGGAGGAGTATTTCGTCAACCGCCCCGATCCGCGGCATCCCGAAGCCATCAACTCGGGGACGGGCTGTCATATTGACCAGGTGATGGGCCAGGGCTGGGCGTTCCAGGTTGGGCTGCCTCGCGTGCTGCCCGAAAAGGAAACCCGTCTCGCCCTGCAATCCCTCTGGCGTTACAACTTCACTCCCGATGTCGGCCCGTATCGCAAAGCCTACCCGGCGGGCCGCTGGTATGCGATGCCGGGCGAAGCCGGCCTGCTGATGTGCACCTTTCCCCGCGCGGATTGGGACTATGCCCAAGCCAAAGGGAAAGGGCCGGACTGGGCGGCGGGCTATTTCAACGAGTGCATGAACGGATTCGAGTATCAGGTGGCGGCCCATTGCCTCTGGGAGGGCATGATTACCGAAGGGCTGGCCATTACCCGCGCCGTTCACGACCGCTATCATCCGCTGCGGCGCAATCCCTGGAACGAAGTCGAGTGCGGCGATCATTACGCCCGCAGCATGGCCAGTTATGGCGTCTTTCTGGCCGCCTGCGGCTTTGAATGCCACGGCCCCCGCGGGCACCTGGGCTTCGCCCCCCGCCTGCGAACGCGGTCAGCCGACGGGGCGGCCCGCTTCCAAGCCGCCTTCACCTGCGCCACAGGCTGGGGGACTTTCTCCGAGACCTGGCAGCCCGGACGCGGCGACGCCGCGGTCCGGCTCAAGTGGGGGGAGCTGCGACTGCGAACCCTCGCTCTGGAAATGCCTGAGGGCAAACGGGCCGCTTCGCTCCGGGTGGCTTGTCGGGGCCGCAGACTGTCGGCGGAGTATTCCCAAACCGGGTCTCGCCTCCTGATCACTCTGGAGCGTTCCTTTCGGCTCAAGGCCGGCCAGACCCTCGAACTGCGCCTCCGCCTGGCGTGAGCCAAGCCGTTGATTGGAACTCCAATTGGGACTGCAATTCCCCTTGCATTCCGCCCCGATTCCTGCTTCATTACCTCCAGACTTGTGCGCATATGGCGGAATTGGCAGACGCGCTACTTTGAGGTGGTAGTGGAGTAATCCGTGCAGGTTCAAGTCCTGCTATGCGCACCATATTTGCTTGGGAAATTGAGATAGGAGTCGGCGTCCAGGAAAGACTTCTTTCACGAAAATTTCCGAAGTTCTACCAAAGCTGCCCGAAGAGGGCGGAGTCACCGCGAAGATCTACAAGGGCATCATCAAGGGAAAATACGACCTTTTTCACGCTCGCCTATTAGCAGGACGGGAAATTCACCAAAGAGAACTTCGGCAACCTCGATGATGCCATCGTACGGGGCAAGCAGGCGTCCGTAGTCTGAAGAGCGGCGAGTTCGACGCCACAGTCATGACCGCTCAGGACTGCAAGGCCTATCTCGCCTGCCTGGAGAACCTGAGGCCGACGGGGGTCAGCCTGGAGTCCGCCACCATGGAGTATGCCTCTGCGTTCGCCATCCTGGGCGGTGCGCCGGTGCTCGACGCTGCCCGCTATTACGCCAGGCGCCATGAGGAGGAGATTTCCCCCAAAACGGTGCAGGATGTGGTGACGGAGTTCTTGGCCGCCAAGGAAGCGGGCGTGGCCACGCGGATCAAGGGCAAGACGGTGAGCGAACGGTACCTGTATGACCTGCGCAAGAAACTGGAGAAGGTGGCCGCGCATTTCAACGGGAGGCTGATCAGCTTGGTGACAGCCGAGGAGATCAACCGGTTTGTGCATGAGATTCGGGGAGTCAAAGGGCGCCCGACGGACAAGAAGAATGCCCCGGCCCCGAAACCGGTCAGCGGGCGGAGCAAGAGCAATTACCTGCAAGCCATCAACGGGCTGCTGGAATACGCGAGGAAACAGAAATATGTGCCGCGTCACTTCGCGGTCATGGACGAGGTGGACCAGTCCGAGGAAGCGGATTTCGATCTTGAGATTTTCACGGCAGAGGAGATCACCAAGATTCTGGCGCCGGTGCGGAAGGATGCGCTGCCGGCGCTGGTGATTGGGGCGTTCGCGGGCATAAGAACGGCGGAGGTGTGCCGGCTCGACTGGTCGGGGGTGGGCCTGGACAAGGGATTAATCGAGATCAAGAAGGGCAAGGCGAAGACGCGTTCGCGCCGGTTGGTGCCGATAACGCCGAACCTGGCTCTCTTCCTGAACGGTGTAGAGGAGCGGAACGGGCCG
>Ga0116146_1003515_pt1 | contig 12729 bp, 12 predicted proteins | sample AD_JPNHG2_MetaG_FD_89748 | JGI IMG/M metagenome (GOLD analysis project Ga0116146, IMG submission 89748) | Active sludge microbial communities of municipal wastewater-treating anaerobic digesters from Japan - AD_JPNHG2_MetaG | ecosystem: Engineered > Bioreactor > Anaerobic > Digestate | place...
GGTTGCTCTCGACCCCGCCTCGCGGCGACGCCGTTACCCTCAGTTACAGGCCGGAGAGCGCAGGCCTGGAGGGGACTTGCACCCCTCTGATCGAGTACACTCTCAGACGCACTGGGGCCGACGAGGGCGTCGGCCCTACTGTTCGGCCGAGAAGGGGTTCTCGGTCGAGCGGAGCTCAAGATGGGCCGACGAGGGCGTCGGCCCCACTTGTTCTTCATCCCGTCCATGTCAATCTGTGTGATCTACGGGCCACCCTGCGTGTGAAGGATTCCGTTCGCCACCCGAGCTTCGCCTTGAGGCGACGCCGGGCAAGCCGCTGGCGCAATGGGGGACCCCGCAATCTATCATCGACAACGCGCCCATCCGGCGTAGCTGTGCTTTGCCGAATACATGGGCCACCGGCCGGTCAGTGGCCAGAAGCCCGACAAGGGTGCCTGCCTCACTTGGACATCGCTTTACTTGGACAACGCTTTACGGCGAATCCGGACCATCAAACGCGCAGCGCAATCGCCCGTTCGATCCGGCCGCCGTACTTGCGGGTTGGCCAAAGCTGCGATGCCGGAACCTGTTCAAGATCAGCGCGTCAAACGCAGGTGATAGACGTCGTCTTCCCCGCAGTGAGTAAGCTTCGTCCAGATGGGCCGGGGCGAGTCGGCAACACGGGCGGGACCATTGCCGGCCAGTGCCGAGGTGGCTTGGCGGCCGCCGATCAGACGGCGCGAGACGAAAACCACTGCCTCATCAGCCAAGCCGGCGTCAACGAAAGTGCCCAACGTCCGCCCGCCGCCCTCGACCATCACGTTTGTCATCCGGCGGCGTCCCAGCTCTCTCAGCAGACCGTCCACATCCAGGCCCGATCGCCGGGAGCGCAGACCGAGAACCTCCGCACCCAGTCTGGCCAGACGACGTGCCTTCGCCGAGTTGGTCTGACGGCGGTCGGTGACGATGATGGTGGGGACCTTGTCGGCCGTTCGAATCAGTCGGGCGTCCGGCGGCGTACGCAACCTCGGATCGATCACCACGCGGGTTGCGGTTCGTCGGGGCTTGCCGTGCCGACAGGTCAGAGCGGGGTCGTCGGCGACGACGGTTGCGACCCCGACGATGATCGCATCCACCCGGCCACGAAGCTTGTGGGCATATCGCCGGGATTCCTCACCGCTGATCCACTTGGAGTCTCCTGTTCGTGTGGCGATCTTGCCGTCGATGCTCTGGGCCCACTTGAGAATGACCCACGGCCGGCCGCTCCCCTTGAGTTTGAGGTAAGGGGCATTGAGGTGTCGGGCCTGATCCTCGCACAACCCGACGCTGACCCGGATGCCGGACTTCCGAAGGATCGCAACGCTTCGGCCGCTGACGGGAGGCAACTCGTCTCGCATTGCCAGAACCACCCGCTTGACACCAGCCGCGATCAGGGCATCCGTGCAAGGCGGCGTCTTTCCGTAATGGCAGCATGGTTCGAGGGTCACGTAGGCGGTTGCGCCTCGCGCGAGCCGCCCGGCATTCTTGAGGGCGTTCACCTCGGCATGGGGGCCGCCATATCGCCGGTGGTAGCCTTCGCCTATGATCCGGCCACCGCGGACCAGAACGCAGCCCACCATCGGGTTGGGCTCGACGCTTCCGCGTCCTCGGACAGCGAGAGCCAATGCCCGCCGCATCCAGACGTACTCTTGTTGGGTGAAGGTTTCAGGCATGGCGAACGGACCTTTACCTGCCCGTGATCAGCCGGACTTGCCTGCGGATGCCGCGGCCTCTTGTTTTGCCCGTGCCGCCCGCATCTCCCGCCTTTCTCTCCAGAAGTTGAGCAACAGAATTGCCACCCCAGCAACCAGGAGCACATCGGCGACGTTGTACACCCAGGGCCAGATAGGCTTCCATCGACCACCGCCCAGCGGAATTCGCGGCTCCATCTTGACGAAGTCGCGGACCACGCCTTGCCGCCAAGTGCGAATGATCCGGTCTCTTTCGATCAAAAAACGGCTGCTTCGTTCCGGGTAGTTTTCGAGCACCAGATACTTGTCATCGCTCTTTGCCTCATTGATCAGCCCGGCCTCAGGTTCTCGTTTTCTTCCCTGACGATCAGCGTATTGCACGACATCGACGATCACGAAGATACGATCATGCAGGTTGCCGAGCGCTCCGGCCAGAACCAGCCCCAAGGCGATGTGGAGGCTCCATCGTTCCCTCCCGCTCTGAACAAACAGGTAGAGCACAAAAGCCAGCGCGAGAAACGATGCGACGACAAACACCGGCGTCCACCCTTTGCCCAAACCGAACAACGCACCAGTGTTCAACGACCGCTGAAACCTGGCAAGGTTCCTGACGATGACGATGCCCGTGTCTGGGTCAACATTGCTGAAGGCCCAATGCTTGGTCCACAGGTCAACCACGAGGCCGATAATGGCGACCAGCCACAGCCGGACGTGCGATGCCGGAGAACGAATCGCCGAAACGAAACTTTGTTCGGAGCTTTCTGCCGAACCACTTGGAATGCAATGACTTGTGCGCTCCGCCATGAGTTCCCGAAGTCTGTGACCGCCTCCTGTTTCCGAAGGGGGACAACCGCGTTGGTCAGAAAACGCCGACACTCATCGCCTACCGGCCGGTCGCCGTGGGGCTGGAAGCCTTTCTGACCAAGTTGGACCGCCTCTTGGCGGGTCGCAACCGAACGAAACCGTCACGGAGAAACATATACGCAAAACACGCAGATTCCTCATCGTGAGGTACCAAGGAGCGAGGATTGTAGCCACATTGGCCGAATCAAGCCAGCCCGAGTTCCCGTCTGCGGGCGTATTCGATGCAGTACTTAGCCCAGGGCTTGGCTTGGAGGCGAGCCTTTGAGATGCGCTTGTTGGTCGCCAAGCAGATGCCGTAAGTACGGTTGTCGATTCTCTCGATTGCCTCGTCGATTTCTCGGAGCAGGTTTCTTTCGTTTTCAATCAAGCCAAGGGTGAGTTCCTGCTCCCATGTGTCCGTCCCAAGGTCGGCCATGTGAATCGGCATGCTTGAGCTGGTGCTGGCACCGGAAGCTTGGCGAATGGCCTCATCTTCCAGATTCGTTACGTCTCGGACGATTTCCTGCCTCTTGCTGAGCAGCAGTTGGCGAAACTCCTCCAATTCGGCATCAGACAGATAGGTCCTGGCGAGGGTCTCAGACGATGAATCGTCAGATGGTTCGCCGTTCCCACCATCTTCGCTGGTTTTAGGCTTCTTGGCGTCCTTGCGGCTCGGGCGCTCGAAAATGCTCCCAAACGCAGGGAGTTTCGGAAGGCCAGCAATCTCCCGCGGCTCCGGGATCGGCTTTGACGGTCCCGGACTCGTTTTGGCTGGAGTGGTTGGCTGGCCTGTCGACTTGTCTCGCGAGGCGGTCTTACCCGCAGTCTTGGTCTCGGCAGAGCTCGATTTGACCAGCTTATCGGCCTTCTGTGCCTTCGCCGATGCCTTGGGCGCCTTGGTCTTGTCTCCCGACGCACCCAGCGGGGTCTTGACCGGGGCCTTGATCCCTTTTTCGGCCGACTTGTTCCTCAGAGTCTTTTCGTCAGGCTTGTCCTTGGCGGATCGCTTCCGGCTCGGCGCAGCTTTCGCCTTGGGGGCCCCCTTGGAAGATCGGGCCGCCGTTTTGGCCTTCTTACCCTTGGCTAATGTCGTTTTCTTTCCCACTGTGTACCTGCACCGAACGGGTCGCTAAATTAACGTAACCTCTTGCAACACAACAAGAAAAGTTAAGGCTATCGTCTTGAAAGTATAGGTGCGAAAACCCGTACTGTCAAGCCGCAGTCCCGATGATCGAAAGCAAGGCGCTTATCGGTTGGCCCTCCGCGCTTCTAAAACAGCAACAATCATGATGGGCGATCTTCAAACAACACTGGGCCTGCACGCAGAGCCGAGCTGGCTCCTGAAAAGCCAACCCGACACTCAGTCGCGAGACAGTTGGGCGGCTACCAAGATGCATAGGACGTCATCGGGTTCACAGGGGGAGCAGGACGGCCGACTTGCCTGATCGTCCCAATAAAACCTGGACCTCCATGTTGAAATTCGTGCGCTGGCTGCCTAGGCTTGGATGCGGCGCTGGTTCCACGCGCAGACCCAGATCGGCCGTTTCAGGGTTTCAGAATATCGGGCAGGGTGGGCCAGTCATGATTTCGCAGACCGCCGAGTACGCGCTACGCGCCGTGCTTATGCTCGCAGCACGAGATGATGTTCCAGCGGGTACGGCCGCAATTGCGGAAAGCACCAGAGTTCCTGCCGGATACCTGTCCAAGGTCCTCCAGGGCCTGGCGCGTCATGGGTTGGTGGTTTCAAGCTCGGGCCGTCGCGGCGGTTTCCGGCTGGCCCGCAAGGCCAGTGAGATCTCGGTGCTTCAAGTCATTCAGGCGGTGGCTCCGCTTGCCCGGCTTGGGCAATGCCCGCTTGGAATCGAATCTCATAACGGTCGGCTTTGTCCACTTCACCGCCAACTTAACCAGGCGACGGAGGCATTCGAGAAGGCTCTTGCGGCGGTCACCATTGCGCAATTGCTGCAGGAACCAAACGGTCGCGCTGACGTTGCCATCTCAGAAGAACGGACAAGTCCCCCTTCCGTCGGCAAAGACAAGACGGGTAAACCATGAGTGAACTGATCGACAATCGTGCCAAGCGAATCCAGACACTGAAGGAGATTGTCCAGAAGCTTCATCATGGGGCCAAGCCCGAGGAGGTGAGGGCCCAGCTCACGGAGATCGTGCGTCACGCCAGCCCGGGGGAGATCGCTGCCATGGAGCAGCAGCTTATGGCCGAGGGCGTGACGGTCAACGAAATCAAGAGCATGTGCGACCTTCACGCCGCGGTGGTGCAGGATATCCTCACCAAGCAAGCCGAGGGCGATGTACTACCCGGGCACCCGGTGGACACGTTTCGTATCGAGAACGCGGCCATCCGGCGCACGCTGGATGAGCTGAACAAGGCTGTCAGCGACCTGGCCGCGCTGCCGCCGGACGACGATCCGGGACAGCCGCTGCGTCGGGCGAGGCAGGCGGCCAACGACCTGATGGACGTCGACAAGCACTACCAGCGGAAAGAAAATTTGCTTTTCTCGGTTCTTGAGCGGCACGGGATCACCGGGCCGTCGAAAGTGATGTGGGGAAAAGATGATGAGGCCCGGGCAGCGCTCAAGACGCTGCAGGCGACGCTGCGACAGAGCTACGCAAACGCCGGCCACGCGGCTGCGGCGATCAAGCCCGCGGCGACGACGGCAGCGGCAGCGATCGGTTCTATGATCGACAAGGAGGAAACCATTCTTCTGCCGATGTCGCTCCAGACGCTGACGGAGGATGAATGGGGACAGATCTGGCAGCAGTCGTCCGAGTATGGCTGGTGTCTCGTCGAGCCGCGGACCGGTTATGCTCCGCCGGAGTCCGTGCAGGCTCAGGAGGTGGCGGAACTGCCTCACGGCCGATCGGTGGCTTTTCCGGCCGGCAGCCTGACCTTCGAGCAGCTTGTCGGCGTGTTCTCGACGCTGCCGGTGGATCTGACCTTCGTGGACGCCGAAGACCGGGTTCGGTTCTTCTCCGAGAGCAGCAGCCGCATTTTCGCTCGCAGCAAGGCAATCATCGGGCGCAAGGTCCAGCACTGCCACCCGCCGGACAGCGTGGGCGTGGTGGAGCGGATTCTCGACGATTTCCGATCGGGGCGGCAGAGCATAGCCGAGTTCTGGATCAACCTGCACGGTCGATTCGTGCACATCCGCTACTTCGCGGTGCGCGATCCCAAGGGTGAGTATCTGGGCACTCTCGAAGTGACTCAGGATCTGACGCCGCTACGAGCCTTGGAGGGCGAGCGGCGGTTGCTGCAGTACGATAGGCCTGGGACGTAAGTCACTGGCTCGGGTCCGGCGGGTTCTTGTGAGCGCGGACGGGTTGGTTGCGGTGGGCGAGACTCTCCCGCAACGAGAGCTTTACCGGCCGCTGGTACCCTTCCCAATCACTGCGTTGAGATCTGCCAGAAGCGGTTCCAGATTGACGCCCTTCATCTCGGCTGCCTGGGCGATCGAGACATGGCGTGCGACGGTGCGGCGCATGACCGGGTTGGTGATCTGGGTGAAGCCGTGGTTTTTGAGCACGTCGATCGTGGCCGGGTACCAGTCCACGACATGGCCTACCTTGTGATCGCCGGTGATCGTCGTTGGTTTCGCGTTTTCATCGTTTGTCGTCATGCGGAGCTCCGTGCGAAGATGCGCTCGTTCAAGCGACAAGAATCGACAACCCAGGCTCAGGAAGAGCCTGATCCATCTCATCCGGTGGACGGACAGACTATCAGACGAACGGATCTTCGGACAAGAAGACCGACAAGCCGGCGGCCGGTGAGACGGGCTTTCTGCAGCCTACTTGGCCGGTTGGCTCGTCACGCAGAACGCGATGGGAATTGGCATGCCGTCGTAACTGCAGGCAAAGCCGGCTCTTTGCGTGAAGACGGGCATGTCGGGGATCGTCGTCGGCCCCTCGCGGCGCGACTGATGAATGGCCAGGACGGTGGTCCAGGTATCGATTGCGCCGGCGGCCCGGAGTCTGTCGACGAGCCGCACAAGGTCGCCCACATCACCGTGCTCGCGGCCGTCGTCACTCGATGCGAAGGTCGTGTCGATAGCGAACACGTCGAATCGCTCGGCTGCCAGGGCCGCGAAGGCCTCGGCTTTCGGATAGCCACTGTCGGTACCGTAGTAAACAGTGGCGCCTCGCCGTTTCAAGATGAAGCACAGCGGGTCATCGCTGGTTGCATGCGCTGCTCGCACCGCTTTCACCTGTAGCTCGCCGGCTCGCGTCTGACCTCCCGCCTGCATTTCGTCGAGGACGGCCATGTCACTCCTGCCGCTCTTGGACAGGTGATCTCTGAGGCGGTCGCAGACGATCTTGCTGCCATGCACAACCAGCGGGCTGAGCCCGGCATCCCTTCGGTTGGCGGCCAGCTCGGCGATACTCGCGGGGTCGAAATGATCGGCGTGCTCGTGGCTGATGAAGAGGTGCTCGACGTTCTCGGCCGAGTAGCCCCAGCGGCGCAGCCTGCGCATCGCGTCGGTGCCGAAGTCGACCATGGTATTTGGCGGCATGAACACTGACGATCGCTCGCGCCGGCCGGGGCGGTAGGAGCCCTCGTAGCCGTCCCAGTCGGCGGCCCCCGAGCCGAGGATGCGGACGGTGGCCGTAGCCGTCGTGATGCCCAGCCGCTGCTGGCAGAAGGTCAGGTGGCCCTCGACGTGGTCGTCGGGTTGTTGCCACACGTACTCGGTGATGATCCGCTGCAGCAGGTTGGACGCCCCGGCCAGTTCCTTGGGCAGTATGCCGTCCGGGTCGCGCTTCTTCTCGAGCTGTCTCACCATCAGCCCGGCCCTGGCCCACACCCGGCCGTAGTACTCGCTGTCGACCTTCAGCTTCTTCTCGCCGCCCGGCGTGAATCGCACGGTGTAGACGCCGTCGGCCCAGTCGCGGGCCAGAAACTCGATCGAGTCGGTTCGGGTCGCGCCCGTCCAGACGATGTGGCCCCACGGATCGATCACGTCGACGATCACCGGCGGGCTCTCGCCCGGCTCGGGTACGGCCATCCGCACCCAGGCATTTGCCCGGGTGCGCACGGCCACCGGCGCTTCGCCCGCCTCGCCCGTCCGCGCCGTCGGGGCGGCGCCGCAAGTGCCGAGGAAGGTCAGGACAACGAGTGTTCTTCCTGCCGATCCAAAGTGTTGCATGATTCGCTTGTCATGCCAACGGCTCGGCGTGGGCATGCCTGTATGTGATTGCCGACAGTTCTCACAGATGCTGCTTTAGGAAAGCCAGCACGCGGTCGAACACTTTCTGGATTCTCGGGTTCCGCATGTCTGAGTCAAACCCGTGCTCCCCCTCGATGGTGACCAGCTCGTGCGCCACCTTGAAGCGGGACAGCTCCGTATCCATCAACACGGATTGCTCGTAGGGTACGTCCGAATCCTTGCTCCCGTGCAGGAGAAGGATGGGCGGGTAATCCGCGGAGACGTTCCGGAGCGGGCAGAACGCGGCAAACGCGGCCGGCTGCTGCTTCGGGTCAAGCCCCGTGACCACGTTCGGCCAGATTCCCTGCTGCCGGGTGTAGAGATAGAAGGGAACTCGATCCGATTTCGGCTCGGAGACTGCCGTCGTCCCGACGCATGAGTACGCCTGCTCTCGTGTGACGGCGGGCTGCTTCGAGTAGGTCGGGCTCGGCTTGGTATACCAGTCGCCGATGATGTCTCCGTATCCACAGAAGGAGACCAATGCTTTGGACCGAGGGGTGATGCACCACCCGCTCATCTGAGTCAGGTAGCCTCCGGCCGAGTGACCGATCACGGCCACTCGCTCGGGATCGATGTGGAACAGAGTCGGGCCTTCCTCGCGGACCCAGGCGAAGGCGTCACGGAGGTCGTCCAGTATGCCGGGCAGTTTGGTCTCCGGAGCAAGTCGGTAATCGATGGCCACAACGGTGTAGCCGGCGCGCAGATACAGGTCCAATTGCAGGCGGTTGATGCTCGCTCGCGAACCCATGATCAACGCTCCGCCGTGAATCCAGATGATCACGGGTGTCCGAGCCGAATCCGCCGACGGGCGATAGACGTCGGCACGAATCTCGCAGTCGTCGACTTTCTTGTATGTGTAGGTGTGCTTATTGGCAGGCGCAGGCTTGTTCTCGGTGCCGGCATCGGAGGACGCGGTACTTGTCGGCTTTGTTTGAGCAGCGGGCGCCCCCGCTGCCGCCGTGGCAGCCATGCCGCCGAGAACAAGGAGAACGGCCGCCGTTGTAGTCGAACCGAGCCTGTGCATTTCTTCACACCCCCTACCGCTGAGGCGATGGCCATCCGACTATCTCAGTCATAGCGCAAACAACTCAACCAATGGCGTCTGATCTTCGCCGCAGACTGCGAGTCAAAGACCCCTTACCGACATCGCCTGGGGCAGTGAAACGCCCCACAGTCTCGAGTCGTTTGTGATGAAAGCGTCTGCTCGGTTCGCCAGCGCGCACGCAATCTGAATGGCGTCTGGCTGACGAATGGAACCTTGTGCGCGTTTGCCCGCATATTGCTCGGCCGCAGCCCGGTCAAAGGCAACAAGCCTTATCATTGCGGGCGAGGTCGGAAGCTCGGTGTATCTTCTCACGAGATCGGTTCTTCCTTGCCGAAGCGGTTGGGCGAGCAGTTCGCCAAGTGTGCGCGCTGATGCAATGATCTCATCTCCGGATTTGCGATGCTCGCGATACAGAGAGTCAACCTTGGGGTGGGAGGCGGGGTGTCGTTCGATGAGATAGATGAACAGGTTGGTGTCCCAGAACACCTTCATTCCCAGCCCTCGCGTTCGCGACGCTGGTACTCGACAGGGTCAATCCCGTCCCAGACTTCCATGCCCAGCCCGCTCAGTTCGAGGATGGGATCGCCATTGCCGGGTTGGCCTTGGGGACGGACGGTGACCTCCAGCGGAACCCCTTCAGGAAGCTGAACGGCTTCATCCGGAACAATCACTTTGCCATTGTAGTGGGCAGTCAGGCGTACCATCGAGCACCTCAGGACGCAGTACAGTATAGCTGACCCACGGATCGACTGCCAGCCCTCGTCCCGCTGAGAGTTGTCCGCCAATGAAGCTCTGGTCTCCCGTGCACGGGCAAAGACGGCGTTCGTAGGACCGGTTGCCTCAATTCACCATTTTGCGTTCGACATTCCCTCACATCACTCGCGCCCACACCGCCTTGAGGTACGCGCTCTCCGGGCAGTTGGCCATGACCGGGTGATCCGGGGCGGCGCCGGTCTGGTCGACGAACTGCAGGGACCGCCGCAATCGGCTTGCGGCTGCCTTGACCATGCCGAGGAAATCCTCGCGCGAGACCAGGCCCGAGCATGAGCAGGTCAGCAGCAGGCCGCCGGGGCGAACGACGCTCATTCCGAGCGTGTTCAGGTCGACGTATTTGCGGGAACCCTCCTGGAATTCGTCGCGGTTGCCCACGAATTTGGGCGGATCGAGCACGACGACGTCATAAGCGTTGCCGTTGGTCTGCATCTGCCGCAGGTAGCCGAAGGCGTCGGCGTGAACGTGCTGGATGCGGACCTCGTTGAGGTTGGCGTTCTTGCGAGCCAATTCGATGGCGTCTTCGTCGAGATCGACGCCGGTCACCGCCTCGGCCTGACCGAGCTTCTTGGCGTAAACGCCGAAGCCGCCGGTGTAGCAACAGACGTCGAGAACGCCGGCTCCGCGGCACAGTGCAGCGAGCCGTTTGCGGTTATCGCGCTGGTCGCAGAAGAAGCCGGTCTTGTGTCCGGCGCGAAGGTCCACGCGGAATCGCAGGCCGTTCTCGCGGATGGTGATGGTCGGCGGGACTGCATCGGATGCCAGGGTGGGGATCTCGAATCCTTCAAGCCGTTCGACGTGCTCGTCGGCGCGGATGACGAATTTAGGGTTCCCGCCTTCGCTCTTCGAGCTACGCCGTGGCAAGCCCTGGCACAGCGAAGCCTGGGCGAAGGCCGGTTCGCTTGAGATCAGGGATTCGCTGAGTACTCGCTTGATCAGGTCAAGCCGCTTGAAGATGCCGAGGCTGAAGACTTCGATGGCGATCCAGTCGCCGTATCGTTCGGCGATCAGGCCGCTGAGCCCGTCGCCCTCGGCGTGGACGAGTCGATAGGCGTCCGTGGCGGGGTCGTCGCCGAGCAGTTGCCTGCGCCACGCGATCGCCTGCTCGATCCGCTTGCGGAAGAAGTCCTCATCTACGGCTGTCGGCTCGTACGACAGCATCCGCAACCCGATCTGTGAGCGGTCGTGGTAGAAGCCGTGGCCGAAGAGGTGGTCCTGCTTGTCATAAACGGCCACGACGTCGCCCGGCCTGGCCGTCGGGTCCACCTGTCCGATCATCCGCTGGTAGATGAACGGGTGTGCGCTGGCCGATCGCAGCCGAACCCAGGGGTAAGGATACTGGTGCTCGGGCGGCGGGGGTGTGTTGCCGGCCCGCTTGTCGCCGCCGTCACCGTGCGGCCGGCCGCCGGATTTCTGGATGTACGGTCCCCGGCCGCCCTTGCTGCGCTTTCGAGATGCTCCACCGTGCTGAGTCATGAGAGCATCATCCGGGACAAGACGCGGAGGTGCAAGAAGGAGGGGCGGGGGGAATGTGGAATTGAGAATGGAGAATGGGCCGTGTTCTGCCGTCGCCCATGAACCTCACCACTGGTCAACTCCGGAAACAGCGGTCATTCGGCACAGGACGTCCAATCCACAAGGGCTTTCCTAAGGCGGACCGCCTTTTTGCGGGCCGCAACCCAAGCGTTCTGCGATCCGGAAACATGCGCGCAAAATGCGCACCAGTCGCGGCGGAAGGGACTAATATCCATTGTACAGGCGATCCAGGATCTCTGACAGTTCTACGCCGCGCAGACCACAAAGAATCTTGTGAAACCGCTCCCGGCGAGCGATCTCCCCCCTAAGCCGTTGCGATAAGTCATGATCCGGCATCTTTCCTCCACGCTTATACAATTCGCAAAGTACTCGGTTGAGACTCAGCAGCAACAACACCTCTGTGAGTCGGTAGCAAGCGAAGAGCGCCACCAGAAGCAACGCCGGGAGTAGCGGATGAAGCAGCGAGAATCCGAGGCGGGGAATCTCAAGGCCTATTTCGATAAGTACCATCGCCAAAGCAGCAGACCCGGCAATCAGAAAGAACCATCTGACGAACCTTAGTGCTCCGAGAAGATACTTCAGAGACATGACGTCCTAGTCTCCTCATCATCGGTTTTCAAGCATCGGCTGCGGAATAGAAAACTTCGCCGGCACGCTGCGGACTCCGGTACATCTTACTCAGGCGGAGAAGACCAATCAGAGAAGCTTCTTCCTTCGTTATGTGCGAAGGACATTGGGAGATAGGCGGCGGGTACAACGGTCTGGCTCAGGCTATTCAGAGCTCTGCTGACCCCGTTTACCACCCTGGTTATACAAGCAATGATGGCCGCCTTCCTGATCGCAGAACCGTTGAAGGCGAAGATGCTGGAGCAACCCGTACACGTGCCGCTGACTCGCACGGCCACGGCCATTGAAAAGCCCGCGCTCACTCTTGGGATGGTCAGCGTGACGATCCCATTCGTGACGTCAACATCGATCGCGATTTCACCGGTGAGCCCCGCTGCCGGTCCCGGGCCAGCCACCGACCCCCCTACGGAGAAACTGAGGCCGTTGGTTGGGTCTCCGCCAACATGTACCAGTATTCCAACTCCAGCTGAAATGTTTATTCCTCCACCAATAAGGCCTGTAAGCGTGACAGCATCACATACCCTGCAGTGCGGAGCCCCAGTGCATGCGTACACGCTGCGGGATCCGCTCAGTTGTCCTCCGCCTCCAAGGAAACTGCCGGATAGAATGAGCGGAATCTGGATTGTAAAAGAGCCGACCACACCTATTCCGACGCAGGCTCGGCCGTCAGGGTCATACCTGTTCGTCAATGCGTTGTCACCGGCCAAGTAGAGGTTCAGTGCTGCTATCTCTCCAATCGGATCCCTGCTGAGCCATCGTCCGAGTCGTGGGGAGTAGTAGCGGTAGCCCCAGTAGCCCAGGTGAGTTTCTTCGTCGAACCACTTCGTCGAAAACCGGAACGGGTTGGCGTCCGCGCACGGACCGCTGCTGTGGATCACGTTGCCGTAGGGGTCGTACTCGTAGTGGGCGGCGATGGAGATGTTGTTGGTGGCCGTGGCGTCGAGGACCTGGGTCAGGTTGCCGTTTCCCTTGACACGAC
>Ga0116146_1003529_pt1 | contig 12684 bp, 6 predicted proteins | sample AD_JPNHG2_MetaG_FD_89748 | JGI IMG/M metagenome (GOLD analysis project Ga0116146, IMG submission 89748) | Active sludge microbial communities of municipal wastewater-treating anaerobic digesters from Japan - AD_JPNHG2_MetaG | ecosystem: Engineered > Bioreactor > Anaerobic > Digestate | place...
CTCCAACGACAAACCGACGCCTGCCGGAGCCCGGCCGGATGGCCAAGCTTTGCCCTTTAGACCGCCCCGCCCTCCCCCCTCGCGCTTCCCAGCATCTCGACCCCCTTGATTTGGAACCGCTGCTGGCGCCTGAAAGACGGTGATAACTACGTTGCTTTCAGCTACAATGCCCCCGTGCCTTTGGAGTACTGGAACGGCGCCTCCTGGGTGGAGTTTATGTCCGGCACCAAGAACCACCATGAGCGTCTCTACCAGGAATCTGGCAGCGCTGCGGCCAAGGCAATCGGCTCCACCGTCAAGCAGTCGCTGTACTACGGGCCTTGGATCGAGTAGCAGCGTGAGCGCATGGACAACGAGGAGAATGATGAAACAGTTTTCTACAAAAGCTAAGAACTGCGGAATGACATGCCGCGTTGTAGCCGCTGTGTTGCTAGTGGCCACCAGCACATCTTTGGCCGCCACAGCTCAGCTGCGCATGCGGCTTCGTCGTGTCACACAAGAGGAATCTCGGGGTGGGGCAACAACCAATAGCTTGGCGCGAATCGAAGCTCGGTACATGCAGGAGTATCATTCGGCAAAGTCGCAGGATGACAAGTTGTTGATCTGCCAGGAAATGGTCCGTCTACATGTGAACGCCGGCATGCCCAGCCCTGCCAAAGTCGAGGAATACGCTGCAAGAGGTCTAGAGAACGCCGTTTCGTCCGTTGATCGTGGCGAACTCCTCGTGGTGATGGGAGATGCAAGAGTCGTCACGAAGTGGAGAAACGGAACACGAACCGCATCACGAGCGGAGTGTGCTAAGCCGTATGTGGAAGCATGGCGCGAACTGCGTGCGTATAGATCCGTAGAGAAGTTTCAGGAACTGCCCGGTGTCGATCTGTTCGACGGTCCTAGTGACACAAATGACCCGATATACAAAGTCATGGCTCAGCAGCATGAAGAGCAGGCTCTTGCCAGAAAGGAAGTCAAACAGCAGAACCGCGTATTGCGATTAAGAAACCGGGCTCTTGGACAGATTCGGGCACTTTACTCGGATGCGGATGAAGATGCGTTGAGAACAGATATGGGATCCATTGTCGAGAGTGATGCTCTGGTAAGGAAAATCCTTGCCGAGCTAGAATCCGCAGACCAATAAGGAATGCGGAGACCTAACCGCGTTGGCGGGCATTGGGGTCAGTGAAAATAACAAATAATCGAACGCAACATGCCGCCGCCGCGCGGTCTCAGAGCATCGGTTGTTCCTGATCCGCCTCCTCAATCGGGGTTGCCGCTTATGCCGTTCGAGGGAAGGGATGCTGACCTTAGCTTTGAAAAGAACGCTCAACGTTCAACGCTCAACGTTCAACGTTCAAGTTTCGTAAGGGGTGAAAGCGATGCGCCGGGCGATCTGCCGGAACACAGGTAGTGCATCTGCGTTGAGCGATTCTCATCGCGGACGAGGCCGTCCGCGCCCCCGGCGCTCACCCCGCCACAATGTTAATCAGGCGGTTGGGGACGCAGATGACCTTGCGGACCGTCTTGCCGGCCAGGGCGTCGCGCACGGCATCCTGTTCCAGCGCGAGTTGCCGCATCGTGGCCTCGTCGGCTCCCGACGGCATCATGACGCGCGCCTTGGGCTTGCCCAGCACCTGCACGAGGATCTCCACCTCGTCCACCTTGAGGTACTCCTCGTTGTAGGTCGGCCAGGGCTCGTAGGCGAGCGTCGTGTTATGGCCGAGCCGCTCCCAAAGCTCTTCGCACAGGTGCGGCGCGAAGGGCGCCAGCAGCAGAACATAGGTTTCAGCCGCCTCGCGCGGCAACGGCTTGGCGTTGCCGGAGAAGGCGTTGATGAAGATCATCATCTGGCTGATGGCCGTGTTGAAGCTCATCGCCTCAAGATCGTCCGTCACCTTCTTGATGGTGGCGTGCAGCAGGCGGCGCTGCTCTTCGTTCAACGGATCATCCGTGATCGGCTGCTCCGCCACCATGCGGAAGGAGCGCTTGAGGAAACGGAACACCCCTTCCACGCCTTTGGTGTTCCAGGGCTTGACCGCTTCCAGCGGTCCCATGAACATTTCATACAGGCGCATGCTGTCCGCGCCGTATTCGCGGATGACATCCTCGGGATTGACCACGTTCTTCAACGACTTGGACATCTTCGCGGGAAACTCGGTGAGCTTCTCGCCGGTCTCGGTGTGGAAGGCGCCCTCGGCGCGATGCTCCACCTGTTCCATCGGCACCAGCGCGCCGCGCTCGTCCTTGTAAGAGAGGCCCAGAATCATGCCCTGGTTCACCAGCTTCTGGAAGGGTTCGCGGGTTGAGACGTAGCCCAGATCGAACAGCACCTTGTGCCAGAACCGGGCGTAGAGCAGGTGCAGCACCGCATGTTCCGCGCCGCCCACATACAGGTCCACCGGCATCCAATACTTTTCTTTGGCCGTGTCGAACGCGGCGTGCTCGTTGCGCGGGTCGATGTAGCGCAGGTAGTACCAGCACGAGCCGGCCCACTGAGGCATCGTGTTGGTCTCGCGGCGTCCCTTCGCGCCGGTGACCGGATCGGTGAAGTCGAGCCACGCGCCGGCCTTCGCGAGCGGCGGCTCGCCGGTCCCGGCCGGCTTGAAATCCTCCATTTCGGGCAGCGTCAAAGGCAAATCGTTCTCGTCCACCAGACGCGTGGAACCGTCCTCCATGTGGATCACCGGGAAGGGCTCGCCCCAGTAACGCTGGCGGCTGAACAGCCAGTCGCGCAGCTTATACTTGACCGACGCCTTGCCGATCCCGCGCGCGGCCAGCCACTCGATGGTGGCGCGCTTGGAATCCGCCACGGCCATGCCGTTGATATCGAGACCGTCGGCGTTCGCGGAACCGATCATGCGTCCATTGCCGGTCCAGCAGACACGGCCGGCCAGAACGTCCTCCACCGCGACACCTGCAGCGGCGGCCTCAGCCGCGTCGGGCTCGATGATGCAGATGATCGGGATCCCGAATTTCTGGGCAAATTCAAAATCGCGCGTGTCATGTGCCGGCACGGCCATAATCGCGCCCGTGCCGTAGCTGATCAGCACGTAGTCGGCGATCCAGACAGGGATCTGTCCGCCGGTCACCGGATTGACCGCATACGCGCCGGTGAACACGCCGGTCTTCTCGGTGTTCAGCTCGGTGCGGTCCAAATCGCTCTTGCGTGCCGCCGCCTCGCGGTAACGCTCCACATCGGCCCGCTGCGCGTCGGTCGTGATGCGCGCGACCAGCGGATGCTCGGGGGCCAGCACCATGTAGGTCGCGCCGAACAGGGTGTCGGGGCGCGTGGTATACACCGTAATTTTTTCGCCGCTGCCCGCGACTGTGAAATCGACCTCCGCGCCTTCGGACTTGCCAATCCAGTTGCGCTGCATCTCCTTGATGCCTTCCGGCCAGTCCAAGCCGTCCAGATCCTCCAACAGGCGCTCGGCGTACTCCGTGATGCGCAGCATCCACTGGCGCATCGGCTTGCGGATCACCGGATGGTTGCCGCGTTCGCTACGCCCGTCGATCACCTCTTCGTTGGCAAGCACCGTGCCCAACGCAGGGCACCAGTTCACCGGCACCTCGGCCACATAGGCCAGGCCCTTCTTGTAAAGCTGCTCAAAGATCCACTGTGTCCACTTGTAGTAGCCGGGATCGGTGGTGTTCACCTCGCGGTCCCAGTCATAGCTGAAGCCCAACGACTTGATCTGCTCACGGAAGCGATTGATGTTGCGCTCCGTCGTGACCGCGGGATGCGTGCCGGTCTCCACCGCGTACTGCTCGGCGGGCAGCCCGAAGGCGTCCCAGCCCATCGGGTGCAGCACGTTGAAGCCACGCATGCGCTTGTACCGGCACAAAATATCTGTTGCTGTGTACCCCTCGGGATGGCCGACGTGCAGCCCCGCGCCGCTCGGATACGGAAACATGTCGAGACAGTAGAATTTGGGCTTCCCCGGTTCAAAGTCGTTCACTTTGAAGGTTTTATTCTTTTCCCAATACGCCTGCCACTTTTTCTCGATCGCGGTGAAATCATACTCGTTTGTCGTCATAACCGATTCCCATTGGTTAAAGAAAACGTGATTGTACCATGCACCCCACGAAACATCCACACCGAGCGAAAAAGCATTGTTTTCCGCGAAGTGCACGGAAGATGTATTTACTTGGTTCAACAGGCACCTGAAAGGCGACCCCGCGCCGGTCCTGGATAACGTCACCGAGTTTGTTGAGCCGGAGGAGAACTTACGGGTGGTCGCAGGCTTGAGCTTGAACGGTGAGTGCCAAACGTAAAAAAGAAAACTTGAAGCCTGGAACCCAAAAAAAAGGTGGCCGGGGCATCCCCGGCCACCCGACAAAAAGGCGCCGCAGAATTACTTCAGGGCGGCTTTGATTTCCTCGAGCTTCGCCTTCAGCGCGTAAGGCATACGGCTGCCGAATTTCGCGTACGACTCCGCGACCGCCTCGATCTCCTGCTTCCAGCCCTCGACGTCGACGGAAAGCAGCGCCTCCATCGTCTTCTTCAGGCACGCCTCGTCACGGTTCGGGTCGACATAATCGTCCATGTCGATCGCGTCGGGCGTCGGCAGGAAGCCGATGGGCGTCTCTTTCGCCTTGCCCTTGCCTTCGATGCGCTCGCACACCCACTTCAGGACGCGTGCGTTATCGCCGAAGCCGTTCCACATGAACCCTTTCTCATCCTTACGGAACCAGTTCACGAAGAAGACCTTGGGCAGCTTGTTCACATCCGTGCGCAGCGGCATCGTCAGCCAGTGCAGCAGGTAGTCGGCGGCGTTGTAGCCGAAGAACGGCAGCATCGCCATCGGGTCGCGGCGGACCACACCGACCGCGCCGAGGTTGGCGGCCGTAGTCTCGGAACCGGCGGCAGAACCCATGAACACCGCGTGTGTCCAGTCCTTGGCCTGGTTCACCAGCGGGATCACCGTCGGGCGGCGGCCGCCGAACAGGAAGGCGTCGATCGGCACGCCGGCGGGGTCTTCCCACTCGGGCGCGATCACAGGGCACTGCGCGGCGGGTGCGGTGAAACGGGCGTTCGGGTGCGCGGCCTTGACCTTCTTGCCGTCCTTGTCAACTGTCTCGGGCGTCCAGTCGTTGCCCTTCCAGTCAATCGCGTGCTTCGGGGCCGGCGTGCCGATGCCCTCCCACCAGATGTCGCCATCGTCGGTCAACGCACAGTTCGTGAAGATCGTGTTCTTCGCGATCGTGCGCATGGCGTTGGGATTGCTGTCCATCGAGGTGCCCGGCGCCACGCCGAAGAAGCCGTTCTCGGGATTGATCGCGTACAGACGGCCGTCCGCACCGATCTTCATCCACGCGATATCGTCACCGATCGTCTCGACCTTCCAGCCGGGGAGGCGCGGCTCCATCATGGCGAGATTGGTCTTGCCGCACGCGCTCGGGAAGGCCGCCGCGATGTAGTACGCTTTGTTCTCGGGCGAGGTGAGTTTCAGGATCAACATGTGCTCGGCCAGCCAGCCCTCCTTGCGGGCGAGGCTGGAGGCGATGCGCAGTGCCAGGCACTTCTTGCCGAGCAGCGCGTTGCCGCCGTAGCCCGAACCGAACGACCAGATCTCATTGGTCTCAGGGAAGTGCGAGATGTACTTCTTCTCGATCGGGGCGCACGGCCAGGCCACGTCCTTCTGTTTCGGCTTCAGCGGCGCGCCGACGGAGTGCAGACACTTGACGAACTCGCCGTCCTTGCCCAACTGCTTCAGCACCTTCGTGCCGACGCGGGTCATGATGTGCATGTTGACCACGACATACGGGGAGTCGGTCAGCTCGACGCCGATCTTGGAGATGGGCGAGCCGATCGGGCCCATCGAGAAAGGAATCACGTACAGCGTGCGGCCCTTCATGCAGCCCTTGTAGAGGGCCGTCATGGTCTTTTTCAGCTCGGCCGGAGCCACCCAGTTGTTCGTCGGTCCGGCATCCTCACGGTTCGTGGTGGAGATGTACGTGCGGTCTTCGACGCGCGCCACATCCGACCAGTGCGAGCGGGCCAGATAGCACCCCGGGCGCTTCTTCGGGTTCAGCTTGGTGAACACGCCGCTGGCGACCATCTGCTCGCAGAATGCGTTGTATTCCTTCTTGGAGCCGTCGCACCAGTAGATGTCCTTGGGTTGGGTCAGCTTCGCGAAATCCTTGACCCAGGCCAGCAACTCTTCATGCTGGGTGGGGAGCTTGGCCGCGACCGCTTTGGCCGCCGGTTTTTTTGCGGTCGTCTTGCACGCGCATTTCTGGGTTTTCTTACAAGGCATTGTGGAGGTCTCCATGCTTAACGGTTTGTCACTTTCACAGCCCGCACAGGCGACAGGCATGAGCGGCGGTAAAGTTGGCGCAACAGGATACAATTTTTTCGGAGCCGCGGCAAATGAAATCTTCACCTCCGCGAAAAGCTGCGAAACGAATGCCTTGATTTGCCAGCATTCGCCCGCTTACACTGATGCCCTCAGTACGATTCTCAACGGGAAGGTTTCTCATCATGTATCGTCTATGTTTGTTTGCCGTATCCATATGTTGTGCGTCACTCGCGTCGGCCGACTGGCACGACGCGCTCTGGCTCGGCCGCGGTGATGTTTGGCGCGCCCGTTTTCCGGTCACGGTGACGAATCTCTCCGACGCCGCACTCGACGGCCAACCGGTCGCCCTGACCGTTGGCGGCCAGCCCGGCCAAGCACCGCTCGCAGGCACACGCGCCGAGGCGCTGCGTGTGGCCGACAGTGAGGGCCGCCAACTGCTCTATGCGCTCTGGACGCCGGAGCTGGATCGCCAGATCACGACCGGCGCGGTCCCGGCTGGCGCGATCCTGACACTACCTGCTGTCTGCGCTCCCGCCACCTCCACCACCTATCACGTCTATTTCGACAATGCGCGCGCGTGGGGCCTGGCTGATTTCTTCGACAAACGGCCCGTCATCGTCCTCAACGGCGATTTTGAGCGCGGCAGCGGCGACACGCCGACCGGCTGGGAGCAGAAAATGAATGATGCCGCGCACCGCCTCGCGTGGTCAACCGATGCGCCATTTTCCGGCACACGTTGTCTCAAAGCCGAAACCTCATCCGGTGCCGCGCCCTCCTGGTTCGGATACTGGCGCTCCGATTTCAACGTCGTTCCCGGCGCGCGTTGCACCATCCGGGTTCGCGTACGTGGCGAAAACGTCTCCGGCACCGCCGGCTGGTATGTGCATGTCGGTGACGAAAAAAATCCACAGCTTCTCAACCGTGTCGTGAAAACCGCCGACGGCACGTTCGGCTGGAAGGAAACGCAGATCACCTTCACCGTCCCGGAGGGCGCGACGCGCATGTCCACCGGTTCCGTGCTCCACGGCAGCGGGACCGCCTGGTACGACGCCTTTACCTTTGAGAGCGACCCGCCGGCACCAACACCCACCGTCCGCGCCGGCGCGGTTGAACGCCTGACGCTCACCGAACGTGGCGCGGACGCACCGTGGCCCGCCGCCATGCGCTGTCGCCCGCACTGGCTAGGACGCATCACCGCGCCGTTCCGTCCTCATCGCCGTACCACGGAGAACATCTGGCGTTACCGCCTGCCAATCCGCGTCATGAACCTGCGTGACGTGCCGGCCACCAATCTGCTCGCCGTGGCCGATCTTGCGAGTGCCGCGCGCGGGATTGTCGCGCCCGAGTTCCGCCTGACTTTCGACGGCCAGACCGTCGAGGCCTGCCGTCTGGGTGATCGTCTGTTGTTCTCCTGTTCAGCGGATGCACGCAGTGTCTTGACTTACTACCTGTATGTCGCCGACACCGGCAAGCGTCCAGTGCCGCGCGCCGCCGTCGCCTCCACGCTGGGCAGCGATATTCCGTCCGACCAGATTCTGGCGGCCGGTTCCGACACCGCCGATGTGGCCGCCTTCGCCAAGTTGCTCGCCAGCCCAGTCAACCGGGTCAAGAATCCCGATTTCGAAGAGGGAGCGGATCTGCCCGACGGCTGGTCGCGCAGTGGCGCGGGTCAGGGCGTCCATTTCGGCACCGAGAGCCCGGGCGGTTTCGGCAAACGTCATGCCCGCATGACCGTTGATAAAACCGTTAACGCTTCCTGGCGCGGCTGGATGCAGGCGGTCCCTGTCGAGGCCGGGCACACCTACCTGTACGGCGCCTGGCTCGCCTGCGAGGATTTGGAGGGGTCCGCCCAGCTGCACGCGCACTTGCGCTCCGCGCGGGGACACGTGGTTTCTGGCGGCTTTCTCAGCGCGGGTACCGGCCTCAGCGGCACCACAACGTGGACGCCGATGTTCGGCACTGCCACCGTTCCGGCGGACGCGACCCATTTTCAGATCCACCTCACCATGGACGCGCACGGCACCCTCAAGCATGACGGCGTCTTCCTGGCCGAGTGCCTGAACGCCGCGACCGGCGACCCCGAGACCCCGCCCATGGCAAAGGATGAGCTAGCCGTATGGCCGGTCGATCCCGTCGTCAAAGTTTTCCACGAGACCCTGTCGCCGGCGCGACGGACGGCGAGCGCGATCGCCCTCGCGCGCAACGAGGAGGAAGCGCTGCAACTCGCGCTGCGCGCCGGCCGGGATATCGCCGATCTCGAGATCGCGGTCGACCCGCCGAAGCGGCGCGACGGCCGCACGCTTGACGCGTACACGATCGGCTGGGTCGGCTATGTGCCGATCGACCATCTGACCGCCTACTACAACCTGACCACCCCGACGTGGCAGCTGAAATATCCCACGCGGGGCGGCTCGTCGGACGGCTGGTCCGGCTGGTGGCCCGATCCGATCCGTCCGGCCGCGCGTGGCGCGTTGCGCGCCAACCAGACGCAAGCCGTGTGGATTTCGTTGAAGACCACGACGGCAACGGCACCGGGCACCTACACCGGCACCATCCGTCTGGTCGAGAACGGCAAGCACCTGGTGCGGCGTGTACCCTTCACCGTCACGGTCTGGGACTTCGCACTGCCCGCTGAATCCTCGTGCGCCGCGATCTACGACATTCGTCTCAGTGCGCCATGGACGGCCGACGGTTCGACGGCGGCGCAGCAGCGCGAGCGCATGATGCGCATCATGGCCGACAAACGCGTGTCGCCCGACGAGATCGGTGCGAACCCCGTCTTCACGCGCGATGCGCAGGGACGCATCATTGCTGATTTCACGGCATACGACCGGGCCGCGCAGTTCTATTTCGACGAACTGAAGTTCCGCTTCTCTTACACGCCGCATTTCTTCTATCTGTTCGGCTGGGAGCATCCGCCCAAGAAGGTCATGGGCGAGGCACCCTACGAAGGCGAGTATCCGTACACCGCCGTGGACCGCACGCGCCTGCGCGCCGCCTACAAAGAGACCTATCAGACCTGCCTGCGGCTCTATTGGGATCATATCAAGGCCAAGGGCTGGGCCGACCGGCTGGTGCTCTACATATCGGACGAACCCTTCCTCACCAAGCAGCCCATCATTGATCAGATGAAGGCCCTCTGCGACATGATCCACGAGGTCGATCCTAAAATCCCGATCTACAGCAGCACCTGGCGTCACTGCCCGGATTGGAACGGGTATCTCGACATCTGGGGCGTCGGGCATTACGGCTGCTTCCCGGTCGAGGAGATGCGCGCGCGGCGCGCGGCCGGTGACCGCATCTGGTTCACCACCGACGGGCAGATGTGCACCGACACGCCCTTCTGTGCGGTCGAGCGCCTGCTCCCCCACTACTGCTTCCAGTTCGGAGCCGAAGCGTACGAGTTCTGGGGCGTGAGCTGGTTGACCTACGATCCTTGGAAATTCGGCTGGCACCGTTACATCCACCAGAGCAGCACGCCCGGAGAGTCCTACTACGTGCGTTATCCGAACGGCGACGGCTACCTGCTTTATCCGGGCGCACCGGTCGGCGCAGAAGGCCCTGTGACCACGGTACGCCTGGAAGCCGCGCGTGACGGCGTTGAGGATTACGAGTACCTCAAGCTTTTGCAGCGGCACGCCGGCGACCCGCAGGCCGATGCCCTGCTCAAGGAGTTCGCCGCGCTGGTTGAGATTCCCAACGCCGGCGGCCGCTTCTCGACGCGCATCCTGCCGGACCCGTCGCGCCTCGCCGCGTTGCGCCTGCGCGCCGGTGCACTCTTGGAGCGGCTCACTGCACGATGAACAAACTGGCTCGAGTAGCCACGGGCGACACACTCACATCGTCGATCGCCTGCGCCTGCGCGCCGGCCGCCGCCTCGCCTTCGGCGACGGCGAACTGCCAGGCGAGGTAGAACACCCCGCCCGGCGCGACCGGCGTGCCGAACACGGCCTGCCGCTCGACGTGGCGGGTTTCGCCCGGGCTCTGTTCCAGCGGGAACCCCGTGATGTCGGCGTCCGCGTCAAAGGCGGTGGGCGCCCCCACTTCGCTCCATGTGACACCATCCGCGCTACACAGCAACCGTACCGCACTGGCAACGGTACCGCGTCTATATTTTTCAACATCAAACGCCACGTCCCATGTGCGCGCACTCCGACCCGTATCGTTGACATAGCATGCCAACACCGAGATGCTTTGGGCCTGCTTGTCATCCGTGAGACCGCCGACCGCCTGATCGCGGAGACCGCCCGAAGAAAAGTTGTAACTGCCTGCGACCGTGAAATCCGGCTTGCTATTCACGTACGTAACCGTCGTTCCCGCCTCTGCGTAAGGGCCGGTCACACGAGCGCCATCGCCCCGCGATTCCACGCGCCAGCCCCACGGCAGACAACCCGCCGCATGATCGCCCATCTCATCAAAGGTTTCGATGACGCCCCCCAACGGCACACGAATTCCGACAGGCACATCACCGGCTGTCCATGAGACACTCAGATAATCGATGCCAAACGCATGGTCATTCCCGGAATCGTCCACATCGACCCAGCGCAGCAACAGCACGCCGTCCGGCGGAATCGGCCGCGGCAGGCGCACGTAGCCGTCGGCCGACACATCGTTGGTCACCGCGCCGCCCTTCTGAAACAGTTCATTCGTCACGAGTGGAGAGTCAAAGCAGAATGCGTTCAATCTGTGCCAAACACCCTCGTTCAAGGGTATCACGCGGTTCGTCACGCAGTATTCGGCCAGCAGCGTGTTCGTCTGCGCGTTGGCACCAACGCGCCACTGCCGTGTGCGGCCCTGGATCACGCATTCTGTGATCGCGTTGCCACTGGCATTGATCAGCGCCATACCGTACACGTAGTCATGCCCGCCCCCGGCCAAGGAACCCAGCGAACAGGTGTTGCTGCCCTCGAAACTGAAGGCATACAACCCGCTTGCCGTCCCAGAGCCTGTGCCGGAACGGAGCGACGTGACCGGCGCAGTATCGACGTATGCATACCACGCGTGAAGCGGCTCAGCCGCGTTGTCCCATACAGTGGTGTTTGCCAATGCGTCAAACGTCTGGGTGTAGATGCCGGATGCGTCCGCCATCACCACCGCCGGCACAAGGGCAGGCCTCACGGTGACAACCAGTTCGCGTCCCTCGCATTCGCCGTCCTTGTCCTCTGCGGTGAAGGTGAACCTCTGCTCGCCGATATCCGCGGCATCGGGCGTGTAGGAGAAGATCTCCGCATTCAGCGACCATGCGCCGGACACGCTGGTGGTTGCCGTCACATTGGTGGCGATCACCGGATCGCCGTTGGTCGCCTGAATGACGACGGGACACTCGAACGTCTCGCCCACACGGGCGGTTTGCTGCTCAAAGGGCGCGATCCATGGCGGCGCCGCAGGCATCCGGGTGTCCACCTCGATCTCGTTGGAGTCGGCGGAAACCTCCGTCCCGGACACAGCTCGCACCACGTACCGGTACACGCCGGAAACAAGCCCGCTCATCGGATACGATGTGACCGCACCCACCGCCGCATTGGTCAGCACATACACGCGTGTTCCGTCGCCGTACCCGAGCGCCACGTCGTCAATGGCCACGTTTCCCTTGTCTTTGGTGTAGCCCAGCTTGAAACGTGTATAGGCATCATCCGTTGAAAAGGCATAACTGTGCGTTGCGCCCGGTTCGTTGGCCAGCGCAATGCTATCGAGCACCACCCATCCGGTCTCGTTACTTGCAGAAACTGGAAGCGAACTGGAACCGCTCGCGGAGACGCCTTTGCACCAGAAAGAGAAACGTGTGACTGCGGCGGGGTACGCGACGGTGGTCACCGAATGGCCGGTCGCCTGAAGCTTAACGGACGGCTGATTCGCGCCGAAGTTTCCCGCGCTCGCATAGGCCGCATCGCTTTTCGTGTTCTGGATCTCCCATCCGGCAGGTATATTCGCCGGATATCCGTCAAACCCTTCATATACCGCCGTAGGTGGCACACCGTCGTAGTGATAGACGTCCAGCACATACGCGGTCACACCGGGCACCTCCGACCAGCGGGCGGTAAAGCCCGTCTCCGTCACGGACGCGGCCTCCAGCGCGACAGGCGGCGCCAAATCCGCCCGCACCTGTTGAACGCCCATCGCCAAGACACCCATCCCGCAAACGTACATCAAGGCCCTTCTTACACACACAAACCACTGGGTCACAGATTTTCCAGTCATTTGTTAGATCCTTTCTTAACGTACATGTTCGGACTATGGCCATAGTACCCTATTATTTTTGATAGTCAAACACTACCATCCCATAGGGCAGACCGGAAACACACCGGTTCCCATGATTGGCACCTATTATGCGGGGGGGGGCGAAAACCGTCAACCCCTGAATTTTATAAAAAAAGTGTCGGCTTCGGAG
>Ga0116146_1003533_pt1 | contig 12676 bp, 9 predicted proteins | sample AD_JPNHG2_MetaG_FD_89748 | JGI IMG/M metagenome (GOLD analysis project Ga0116146, IMG submission 89748) | Active sludge microbial communities of municipal wastewater-treating anaerobic digesters from Japan - AD_JPNHG2_MetaG | ecosystem: Engineered > Bioreactor > Anaerobic > Digestate | place...
AAGCACTAAGGTCGTGACTACACGGCCTTGGCGGAGCAAAAACCGCATCCACGACCTCGCCAGTGCGGTTCGACACCCCCCAAAAAACCTGGAATCGCCTTTGGCTGTTCAACTTGGGTTAGCGCACGACCGAAAAAGAAGCACCCCGCGCATCGTCGATCGCTGCACCGCCTTCACGGCTTTGAAGATCGTCAATGGTGTTAACCGGCGATTTCAGGGTAGATACGCATCTACCGGTTCAATGATCCGCACCGGCCACCCCAAGCCGCCACATCACCATGCTTCAACATCACCAGGAGCAATCCCCGCGGTGCTGGTGCGTCGACGGCACGGCCGTGGTCGTGCCGGCGGTTCCGGCCGGGAGAAGATGGGTCAGACGCATGGCCGTTCGAGGGTTGAACCGGAAACCCTTGAGCATCGCCTCTTGACCATCAACGACCTTAACCGGCTCAAACGCCTCATTCACGTCGATGTCGAGCAACAACGCGGTCTCACGGCCCGGAGCAATCATGAACCCGCAATCCAGAGTGACTTGCGCCGCCTTCCTGCGGTTCCCGTCCGGAACAAGGGTGTCATCCGGAGTCTCGTGGTCAGGCCGGTCGAGGGTGACTCGGCCTTCCCTGCACGTGAGACGGAGACTCGTGTACGGACCTTCAGGAAGATCGGCGTTGATAAGCAGGTTGGCTTGGCCTGCCTGAATCTCGAGTAAGTCGATGATTTGCTCGCCTTCCTGAACCACGATCCACGACTGATCGGCGGCGACCGCTGCCGCGGCCTGCGGCAAGCCCAGAAAACCCGCGTTTTCAGCAAGCTGCGGAGCCGTGTGTTGTCGAAGCACCTCCACTCGCGTGACGGTCAAGCTTGCCCTTTTGAGCGGCTCCGCTGGCGCGGGTGTCCTGCCCATGACCACCTTCAGCCTGCCTGTGGGCGGCGCAGGCGCCCCGGCCGAGCCCCACGGGCCCAAGAGCCCCTTGACTGAAGCACCCACCATGCCTGCCACGATCACCAGGCAGACGAGCACCCCTATACCCGTTTGGCGATGACGGCAATCCATGGCCCCCTCACGTCTTGTGGCTTACCCTCAATCCCGAAGCCCCGTTCCACGAGTGGTTCGTTCACAACACTGATTCACGCATTGACGCATGTCCCGCCGATTCCCCGAGCGGAAAACAATGCCAGACTGTTTATCGTCTAAGCCCCCGGCGTGACGTTAGCGAACTTGAGGTTATCGGCTGAGGGGCGGGCTCTTCGGGTTGATGCCTGGTCCGCGGGCCCTGCCAAAACACATCAACAAGGCCCGAGAAACAAGGGAGAAAAGCAGTTATCAACCACGCTGATTGGAAAAACCGGCCTCGCTGGCCGGGGTCAGAAATCGCGGCGAGCCTGACGCCTCCAGCCGGCCTTCAGCTCGGAAGTTGGCAAAGCGGCGGATTTCCAGAAAACGTGGCCGCACCGGATGCACTGCACGCGACCCAATCTCGACTCGATCCGAACATTGACCAGCCCGCACTCCGGGCACTCCGCTCTCACGATTTCCGATCCCATGGCACCAAAGTTGAACATATCGCAACTACCAATGAGAGGAACGCTTCTTCTCCAAAGCCTCCGGTCAGCAAGCCGTGCGGCTCGTGCCTCGCGCCAGAAACCAGAGATCGCCCCTCTCCTCCGGGCACCCCCGACAACCCCCGGCCCGACAGACCTTTGCGAGCTATCCAATGTTATGGTCGTCCATCTGGCTAAGGCAAAGGCGGAAAACACCCCCATCCAGGTCTCATAAACCGGATCCGCCGCCGTGAATCGCAATGACTCCAAGCGCCTGATCTTGAAGTGCCCCGCATACGCGCATACCGATGGCCAAACGGTATCTTCCCGCTCAATCTATACACGCGGGATCCGCTGCGATATCCGTGCCCCTCAAGCATCACCGAGAGAGGCCCCGGTCAGCTTGGTCGATCTGCTGATTACCATCACGGCATCCTCGCAGGCAAAGCCTTGGACTGCGCCGCACCACCGATGCAGCCCACAGCCCGATGGATATCATCGATGTCAACATCGGCGCCTCCGTCGAACGCGTCGCGAGCCGACAGGATCACATCACCTGCGGTTGCGTCCTCCGTATCGAGGATCCTGCGCGGCAAACCCTTGATATGAATTGTCACTCACAGGAATCTCTGCCACAACCCAAAGAGCACCCGGCCTACCTGGGCCGAAACGATCAGGCGGGGCAAAGCCATCAAATTGCAGGATGGGCAACGGACGATTTCCTGTTCGAGGGTCAGGGCACAATGATAGCCCATCTCGCGAATAAGGACTTCAGTCTGAGACGACATTGCAGCCAGGCGCCCGTAGGGATAGGAAAAGTGCGGGCTGTGATCGCCGATCCGCTCCTGGAGCAAGTCGCGAGCAGCGGCCAGTTCACGTCGAATGTAGTCGGACGTCTGCGGGGCCAGAGCGATATGTGACAGGCCGTGACTGCCGACGTCGACCCCGGCAAGCTTCAATTCACGCACCTGTTGCCAGGTCATCGGGGCGAAAGAAGGATACTGCTCGCGCAGAAAAGCGATCTCATCATCCGAGTACAGTGAGAGCAATTCATCGAAACGAGAACGACGCTGGGGCTCGGGCAGATAGCGGCAGGCCTCGATGATCTGCTTGACCGCGGCACTTCGATGCTCGGGCGTGCTCAGGTCAAACTCGACGGCCTGGCCGTCCCAGTGCAGCACGATTCGTTTCCGCCCGCCGCGATGAATCAGCACGCGCACGTCGTCCAGCCACTGTCGCCCCCCCGTCTCGATAAGACCGGCAGGCAGAAAGACCGACCATGGCATCCGTCTCAAGGCCAGCTCACCGGCCGCAAGCTCGTGGCAGCAGGCATAACCATCGTCGAACGTCACCACGATGCTCTTGGGAGGCGGGGAGCGACGCTCTCTAATGCAGGCCACCAACTCGGTCAGGCTGATCACGTGAAACGAACGATGGAGCACGTTCAGCAACCGGCGGAAATTGCGCAGACTCAGAACGTTGTCCTCCACCTGGGGATCCGGACGTTCGGTAATACCGTGAAAGCACAGGATTCCCGCCTGCTGTTCGATGTCCGGGAGGTGGTTATGGGCCCCAGCCAACGCCATCATACGGCCGGCGCAGCCTCGGAGGCGGTCGCCGCTTGCGGCAGGCGACGCGGCGGCCCGCGCCTCGAGCCGCCATGACAGGCCCTCAAACAGTCTCCGACGGATCGGCATTACTCGTCTCCACTTCCCGCACGCGGCAAACCGGCACGCAAAAGTCACACACGCTCGGCAAAACGGCCTTCCAGCGCCCGGTACACCGCCCATCCGCTTGCTGCGAGCACAACAGAAACGCCGAGGGCGGTTAGGAAGGGCACGGCCTCCGGCAATCGTCCATGGATCACGATGTCACGATAGGCGGAGATGATCGGAACCATCGGGTTAACCGTCGTTAGCCATCTGAGTGCCGCCGAACCGTCAGTCGGCAGCGGGTACAACACATTGGTCAGAAACATCCACATCTGGATGCCGACCGCGAACAGGTACTTGACGTCGCGATACCACAGATTGCCCAGGGCCAGCCAAAGACCCAGGCCCACCATCAGAACCACCTGGATAACCACCACGAGCGGCAACATCAGAAGTACCGAACGAAACGCGAATGACCAGTCGCTGGTCGCGTCGAAGTAAACCACCAAACCCACCAGCACGACGGAGGCGACGAGAAAGTCAAAGAAAGCGCTGGCAATCGATGTCAGCGGAAGAATCTGCTGCGGGAAATAAACCTTGGTCACCAAGTCCCGTTGCGACGTCAAGCTCTGAATTGAGCCGTTCAGGCCCGTCGCAAAAAAGGTCCAGGGCAACACCCCGATGTAGACGAACAGCGGGTAGGGCACGTCCAGGGAGGCGATCGCGTTGAGCGAAACCGCGCGCGTGAAGATGAACGTGAACAACAACATCATGCCCAGTGGCTGGAGCAGTGCCCAGGATACGCCCAGCAGCGAGTGGCGATAGCGCACCACCACCTCGCGCCGCACGAGTTGGTACAAGAGATCGCGATAGAGCCACAGTTGAAGCATAAGGAAACGCCTAGCCGTCAGCTATCAATCCGTTCCTCGTATGGCGTCCGCGGCCGGTGAAACCGTCAGGCCCCTCAACCAGGCAGCTCGCTCGCCCTGACGCTGCCTCCGCCAAAGCCGGGAACCCGCTAAGTCGACGTCATGACCGCGGCTTCGCAACGCTCCTCTTCAGCAAGTGCCTCTGCGAGGCCCCCGGAGCGCCCGCAGGGCGGTGTCCTGCCGCACGCGTCGATAATGGCGGCGATCTGTTCGAGCCGGGCCTCCCAGGATTCGCTTCTCATCAAATCCGACCTGCGCCGGCGGTCGGCGGCGCTGTTGCAGGCAAGCGCATCCTCGCAGCACCTTATCATTCGCTCCACGTCGTCGGCCACCCATACGGCGTTGGGTATGGGTCGAACCGAGGGCAACCCGGTGCTGACCACCGGGACGCCGGCCGCCAGATACTCGTACAACTTGATCGGATTGGCGCTTCGCGTCAGGGGAACGTGCTTGAAGGGAATCAGTCCGATGTCAAACAGGCGAAGATAGGCCGGCAACAAAACGTGATCTCTTTCTCCGAGCCAATACACGTTCGGCAGATCCTCGCACGGGCCGTGTGGAACGAGCACCGGTCCGATCACGACGATCGACGCGCGCCGATATTCGCGCGCCAGAGCGGCCAGCAGATCGAGATCGACCCATTCACCCACAACCCCGATGTAACCGATGATCGGTCGCCGCAGTGATTCCAGCTCCCTCGGGGCATCCAGCTCTTCTTTCACCGCCCGGCTCAACTGCTCGTAGTCCACGCCGTGCTCCACAAGATGCACGTTGCGGTGAAACCGTGACTTGCTCTCATAGAGCGGCCGGGAAGTCGCGATCACTACGTCCACCCGGTCCAGCAACTGCCGCTCGCGATTCTCGATAAGAGCCCGGTCGTAGCCGGGAAACTCGCCGAAAGCGTCCACACAGTAATACAGGGCTAGTTCCTCGCCGAAACAACCCACGAAGTCGCTGACGTCCGGGGCGAAGCTCCAGAGCTGCACCGGCCGATTCGGTAAGGTTTCGACCACTTGCTCGATCGCCCGTCGCACGGTGAATCTGTTGAACCGACGTGCCAGACGCATCGAAGGCATGGGCACTTGGAAGGGCGTCACCACCGCGATGTTGTGGGCGACTCGCTGGGCACCTTGACGCATCTGCCGGAGCTTGTCCCAAATCATCCGAAGGTCGTACGGATGCATCGTCGGCCGGCGCGAAGCATGCCAATTCACCCAGACAACGTTGTTGCGTCTGGCCAGGCGGCGCATGATATGGTGCTTGCTGGTCGGATGAAAATTCCAGCCGCTCGCGAAGCAAATGATGTTCTTGCCGCTGATCACGTCGATAGACCCCCGGGCTGACAACAAGGCGAGGCTGTTGCCCCGTCAAACGCACAGGCCGATCCTCGCTCTCTGCCCGATGTCAGAAGCCGCTCCAGGCGAAGAAGACTGACATCCGGTCGCAGGCGGCCGACGACAAACGCCAGACCTGCCCGGGCCACATCCTGCGCCAGGGAGTCGTCGTTGAGCAGTCTCAGCACCGCTTCGGCGAACTCGGCCGGCGACTCGCCAACCAGCAATTCCCGCCCCGGCCGGGCTCCTAGTCCCTCGGCCACACCGGGTGTCACCACGCACGGCCGCCCGGAGGTCATGGCCATCAACACCTTGATCTGCGCCCCCCGCGCGATTCGCAATGGGGCAATGCAAATCCGCATCTTCTCCAAATACGGCTCCACCTCGGCAACGGTCCCGGTCACCTGTATGTTCTTCCCGTTGTCCAGCCGCCGAAGGACTCGCGCCGGAGATCTCCCCACCAGCCACCAGCTTGCATCACGACGGCTGCTGGTGATCAACGGCCAGACCTTCTCGGCAAACCAACAGGCACCGTCGATATTCGGTCCGTAGTCCATCGCCCCCACAAACCCGATCACCGGCTCACGCGGAAGATTCACCTCTTTCGGTACTGTCGGCAGATCCGCGGCCACAAGGGCCGGAGTACTCGGTCCCACCACGTGCACCTTCTGACGAAGGCGTTCATCCTCAACCAGCGACGCTTCCCGCTCGCTGATCAGGACGCTGGCATCAAAGCTGCCCAGCCACCTCCGTTCGCGGCGATCAAGCCGGCGAGCCTCAATCCGGTAAACCCAACTCATCGGCCAGGCCGCACCGGCCGCAGACTCAGCCCATTTGCGGCTGTCCAGATCGTCCAGATTCAACACCCGACGCGACGCCGGAACCTGAAGCGCCAGCGGGGCCATGCTCGACGAAAATGCCAGTACCGCGTCGAAACCTACCTGCTCGGCCCACTGCATCACCTGCCGCCGCAAACGCCCTGAGGCAAAGTATTGCTCCGTTGCCGTCCCGCCGGCCAACAACCCCGTCAACGCACGAGCCTGTGCAAGGGACTCATGTAGCGGCACCGCCGCGACCTCGCGGCACATCGACCGCAGTGCCCCCAGCGATCGGCGGGCCTCCTGCGATGTACGCCCCAGGAAGCCCGTCTCGAGAAACCCGGCGCACCAGACGTCGTGCCGCTGCGCAAGAAACCGCAGTTGTGCGGCGGCGCGAAGCTTCGCCCCGCCGTCCGCGGGACAGGGCAACCGATGGACCAGGTACAGCAGCTTCATCGCAGTCGTCAATCCTCATTTGTCGGTTCTTAGTCGTTCGGCGTTTTCAATCCCCTGTAATGCCCAGAAGGCGGGGTCTCTCTCGCTCATCAGCGCTGCCTGTCCGGCCGACCTCTGAAAACGGATCATGGACAACCTTCCAACTCACCCCGGAATCGACTTCGACAACCACGCCCCCAGCGGCCGGGTCACCGCCAGCGGCAGCTTGGGCCACACCCGCCGACTTAACTGCAATCTCGGGTTGTTCGGCGTCAGATCAGGCGCCCGGCCGCCCGCCGGCACAAAGTATTGGTATTGCAGCGGCGTCGGCTCGAAGCCCTGGAAACGCTTGAAATCGCAGGAACCTTTGTTATCGACCCGCGACCGCCCGAAGTCGAACTCCCGGCAACCCCGTTCCACACCCTTTTCCATGGCACACATGTACATGAAATGATTGGGGTGATACTTCTCGAATCGTTCGTCACAACCGGCAAAATAGGGCGACAACGTGTCGCGATAGACGAAGCTGACCAGTCCGGCAATGGCCCTGCCTTGATGCTCCACGATCTGAACCAGATGCTCGACCCGCTCCCCGGCCTGCAACCGGCTGCGCGTCGCGTCCATCAATGCACGGAAAAACCTCAATGGATAATTCGGCGACGCCAGGCGGCGCATCGACTGGCTGTAGAGCAGCCAAACCTCGTCAAGACGCGACTCGTCGAATCGCGAAACCAGATTGAACCGCTCGCGGGCCTGCCGGGCGGCGGCTCGGGCCTTGCGCGGCATCTCCGCCAGAACCCGGTTCGGGTCTGCCGGCAGAGACTTGCGAAAGGTCACATATCGATCCGAGATCGGCAGTTCCGGCCATCGCGCGCGAATGGAGCGGATATCCAGCCACTGCGCCCCGGCCTGGATCGCCAACGCCGTCGCCGCCTCCAGGAGAGCGCGATGTGTCTCATCGTCGTCGGCCAACGAACCGCCGTAGACCGCATAAGGCACGCTCACCATCAGCGTGCCCGCCAGCCGGCTGTCCACCCTCATCAGCGGAAACACGCCCGCCGGGCGCCCGTCGCGAAAGGCCATCAGATAATGACTGCGGTGCCCGAAGGCCTCGGTCACGGCATCCCGCCAGATCAACGTGTGAAAGATGGTACTCTCCGGATGACCGGCGACGTAGGCGTCCCACAAACCGGTTGTGCCCTCATCCAACTCGGTGATGCTGATGGACAAGTCTCCCTCCTATGACGTGCTCTGGTAATAATCGTGGCTGAGCGAGGCCATCCGCGTCTCGTGGTAGCCTGCCAGAACGCACCCCGCCACGTTGACACGGTTGGCCTGCAGCATTTTCACGCAGCGATCCACCAACGGCTCGGGCGTCCGGTTCATGCGGACGACCATGATGACCGAATGGCACAACGGCGCGATCACTCCTGTGTCTGCGGCTTCGTGAACGGGTGGCGTATCGATCAGACTGTAATGAAAACGCTCGGTCAGTTCCTTGAAAACGCCGCCGAACGACTTGCTGGCAAGCAGTTCGCTGGGCAACAAACCCGCCGGATCTCCGGCCGGGATGAGGTAGAGATTATCCCGGACCGCCGGCATGCATACCTCCGCCAGCGACAGCTCGCCTCGCAAGACCTCCGCCAGCCCCGGCTGACGCTCGGCCCCGAGCAGACAACTCAGCCCGCAGGCGTGAAAATCAAGATCCACCATGGCTACCCGCAGGTACTTCAGTTCCGCAAAACTGAATGCCAGATTGGCGGTGGTAACGGTCTTGCCCTCGCCGTGCAGGGCCGAGGTCAGGGCCAGCACACGGGGACCGCCCCCTGGATTGGCGGTGATCAACCGGGTGCGGACGGATCGAAACTTCTCGGCCGTCACCGAGTTCGGCTCGTGTAGAGCCACCACCTCCCCGCCGACCGACTCACTTTCAACGGCAGGGGCCGTGATCGGAAACGGTTGTGGCGACGAAGGAGGCTTCAGCAGCGACTGGACACAATCGGAAAAGGACTCCGCCCTCGTGGCCCCGCGCCCGAAAGTGCGCACGGAAGCGGCGGCAACATTGCCAAACGACATATCCGTCGTTTGCGCCAGCCGCAGGTTCCGCTCCTGCTGTGCTCGTTTCAGCGCTTCAGCAATCCGTCCCATGTTCTTCCGTCGCCTGCTATTGACGCCGTCTGATCCTCCGGTCCGGACAGGCGTCTCTCATGTTCCAGTAATTCGGCCTGTCCATTCTCCCAACAGAGCCGCGGACCGCGTCATCAGCCGGTCATACGATTCGGGACGTTCCAACGCCAGGTAAACCAGGATCCCCATGAGGGCTACCGCCAGTGTCTGCACCGTCACGAACGTCGGTAGCAGACACTTGCGAAGACGCCACCGCGAAGGTCGCCCCGCACGAATCTCCCCGATCGTCTCCAATACCGGAACGCCCAGCGTCTGCTTTAGCCGGGCCGGATCCTTCACCGAACGGTCCAGAATCTCGCGAAGGAATACGATCACAATCGCCACGGCCAATCCCAACCCCGAACTGACCGCAAACAAGCCGTTGGCGGTCGGTCTGCGAAGACGACCGGCCAGGTGCGGCTGATCCAGAGGCAGCACCTGGATGCCTCGGTTTTCCGCCTCGGCGGTCAGGATGCGATTCAACTGGCTCAAGTTGTTGTTCCAGAGATCCAGATCGTTCTGGGCGCTGGCCAGGGCCTGCTGCAGATTGACGTACCGCTCCCTGCGTTCAGGCAACGACTGCATGTCTTTCTTGAGTCGCTCCTGCGTCTCCAGATTGGCCTTCAGCTCCAGCTCGATCCGGGCGAGATCGTCGCGGTTGGTCTTGATCTCCATTTCCGTCTTCTTTCGCTCCGCCTCCCATGAATCCGCCGGGAGATTCATCATCCCCGACGGCACCTCCAGATTCTCCGGAAGCTGGTTGAGAGTTTCCTGGAGGCTTTCAACCTGACGACGCAGGGTCACGATCTGAGGATGCATCTCGGTCATCCGACGGGTGACTTTCAAGTCGTCGATCTTCCTGTTCAGGCTGGCGATCTCTGCCGTCGTCTGCTGGTAGCGCGGGTTCGCCATGGTACTCGTCCCGATCGCGGCCGGTCGATTGGGCTGTGCGGCGTCCTGTGAGGGGCGGGTGGTCAACCCAGCCAGATAGGCCTCGGAAGAGGCGATTCTTGCCTGCAGTCTCTGCCGATCGCGTTCGTTGCGCTCGATGCTCCGCGCGACAACCTGAAGCCTCTGCTCGAGAGTGTCGGGCCCGGTCGGGTTGGTCCCCGGAAAGTCCACGTCGATCCGGTGAAGCTCGGCCCTCAGGGCGGCAACTTTCTCCTGACACTTCCTGGATTCTCTCTCGAAAAACTCGTGCGCGTCATTGAGGATGCCCGAAACCCTGTTGCGCGTGCCCGTAATGTAGCTGTCCCGGATCCTCGCCAGGATCGGCGCAGCCCGGTCGGGCTGATCGCCCAGATAGAGTATTTCGACAATGTCGGAGAAATCCCCGGTTTCGCGGATGTGCACCGTAATCGACTCGATCCATCGCCCGATGATCGCGTCGCGATCGGCTTTGGCCTCGGCGGTCAGGTTGCCGGAGCCGTCGCGCGGCAAGTGATCAAGAAGACCCGCTTCCTCGACCGCCAGCCCAACGATCGAGAAGCTCCGCAGGTCGGAAATCAGAGACTGCCGCAGGGCGGCAAAAGAGTACGGCGAGTTGCTGGCCAACAGCTTGGAGATGACCAGGTTGTTGCGACGTTCAAACGTGGTGCTGACATAGTAACGCCGGGGACAGGTCAGGCCTATCGATAACACGAGCAACATGACCGTCAACATCGAGATCGTGATCAGTGGCCAGTGCCGGCGCGCGACGTCCAGTACCTTCGACAGAGTCTGGAGCAGACTCGCAACAGCCGATTCCTCGGGCGGTGCGCCGATTCGGGGACCGAGAATAACCGACGTGGGTTGCACGCTCATATCAGATCCTTTGCGGGCCCTTGTCTGCCTTGACGGATGATCCTCACCAGCCCTCGTTGATGTACGGCCTCACCCCGTACCCGTAATACAGCTCCGTGTTCGCCCCCGTGCCATCGCTCCAGTTGTAGTCCGTGTACGTCCGCAGCGTGTTGTTCGCATTCGCCGGAAAAGCATAGGCATTCAACAGCGGCACCGCCGGATACAACAACTCCTGCACCCGCAGACCGACCCAGCCCAGCGGCGTCGGCGGCACATAGACGATGTCGCCTTCCTGAAGAAGCAGATTATTGCGAAGATCACCTTTCTGAATCATTCGCGTTACGTCGATCGTGATCTCCCGCACCTCATTGGGGTCGGCGCTGGGCCTGATGACCCGAACCATCTCGCCCCAGGCAATGAGATTCGGTCGCGCGTTCGCCAGCACCGTTAACAGCGTGTCGTTTCCGGTGAAGGGCTTGGGACCGTTGAAGGTCACCTGACCAAACACGTAGATGCACCGGCTGGTCGGCGTGACCAGCCGGACCTCCACCTTGGGATCGACGTAATAGCGGGCCAGCAGCTTCTCCATCTTGGCGGCAATCTCTTGCTCCGTCAGCATCGAGACTTTCACCGGCCCCAGCAACCGCAGCATGATCGTGCCGTCAGGATTGATGCGACTGTTGACCCCGTCGACCTCGGGACACGTGGCGGAGGCAATCACCACCAGATCGGTGGGCTTGGCTCGATGAGTGGCGTCCACAACGTCATGGTTATGGGCCTGCACGAAAGCCTTCACGTCGTCATATTTCGGCGCGCACCCCGTGCTCGCGACAAGCTGAACAAGGGCCCCCATTCCCAGAATCATCAATCGGGTCTTGGCGAAGTCCTGCATGCCTTTGGTCTCACAGGTGGCAATCCTGAACCTCTCCGGTTCTGCCTCGACGACGGCTTCAGCCGGCACGCCCGATAGCTGGCGGACCTGGCTCCGTGCCAGAGTAATCGGACGCTCAGAGGCTCAGTTCGACTTATCCTCGTTTTTTTTCCGGGCGTTGGCACGAGCCTCAAGGTGCCCACCAGGCAGGTCCGATAGAACGGCTTGGGACGCGCCGGTTCTCCTTCGTCCGATAATCGCGCGCGCCGAAAACGGTCTCCCCATCAGGAGGTACCGGGCATGTACTGCTCCCATTTCGGGCTTCACCGCCCGCCGTTCAACAACACCCCGGATCCGACGTTCTACTTCAGTACGCCGGAACACGAGGAGGCCCTGGCCACCCTTCAGTACGCAACAGAACAACGCAAAGGATTCGTCCTCATCACCGGCGAGGTCGGCGCCGGCAAGACGCTCACCGGCCGGGTGTTCCTGCGCCAGATCGAACAGCAGGCCGAAACCGCTGTGATCACCAACACCCACCTGTCGGGCCACCAGCTCCTGGCCGCAATCTGCTCAGAGTTCGGGCTCAGCCCGCCTCCGCAAGCCGGAAACCTCGAATTGAGCCAGTTGCTCCAGGAGTTCCTCCTCGAGCAATTCGCCCAAGACCGCTATGTCGTCGTGATCATCGACGAGGCCCAGAATCTGCCGGACGAGGCCTTCGAAGAGATCCGGATGCTCGGCAACCTTGAGGCGGACGACGCCAAGCTCCTGCAAGTCTGCATCCTGGGACAACCTGAACTGAGAGAGCGATTCTCCCAACCGAAAATGCGCCAGTTGGATCAGAGGCTGTTTGGTCGTTTTCACCTCAAGGCCCTATCCGCTCAACAAACGCGCCAGTACATCCATCACCGCCTTCGCGTCGCCGGATGCCCGGGAACCGACCTTTTCACCGATGAAGCCATTGATGCCATCTACTTGGCGTCCAAGGGAATTCCCCGACTGATCAACCAGATCTGCGATGCCGCGCTGCTCGCCTGTTACGCCGACAGACGGAAAGTCGTCAACGATGAGATCGTTGAGGAAGTCTGCGAACAGGTCGGTGGCGTCAGTGGAGACGCCAAATCCCCCGAGACGTCAGATCATCCGG
>Ga0116146_1003539_pt1 | contig 12670 bp, 12 predicted proteins | sample AD_JPNHG2_MetaG_FD_89748 | JGI IMG/M metagenome (GOLD analysis project Ga0116146, IMG submission 89748) | Active sludge microbial communities of municipal wastewater-treating anaerobic digesters from Japan - AD_JPNHG2_MetaG | ecosystem: Engineered > Bioreactor > Anaerobic > Digestate | place...
CATTATTGATATTATTTGAAATAACATTTGCTACACTTAATAATGTAGCACTGGTTTCTCTTCCTAATCCACTCAATGCACCTTTCATATTCATTCCACTAGCGTTTGCTGCACTCGCTAACATATCAGCACTTGCATATGCATCACCAACTTGCATTCTAGCTATTTCTTTTTGACTAAGTCTAACAGCTGGATATGCATCACCAACCTGACTTGTTCTTGCCATTTCAACATGCCAAGGTTCAGATTTCTTTCCTGGTCCACCACCCCAAGGTGGGAACATTGGTCTATAGAATCCATACTTCTCCATAAGACCACTTGTATAGAGTTCATTCGCTTGTCTTGAATCCATATCTATGGCAGTACCTTTCTCATGCCTTGAACGACCTGGGGGTGCTGCAAGGTGAGGTTTTGCAGCATACAGTCTTGCTTGTTCTTCTCTGGATCTAAATGCATCAGTAATAGTTAGTTTCTTTCCAGTAATTTGTGTATACTCTTTTGCCATTCCAGCAAACTTAGATGCAAACTCAGGATTCAATCCTTCAATATGAACACCACGTCCAGCTCGTGTAATTATTGAATCTGTCAGTGCCATGGTTCCAGTAGCTAGAACCTGAGCAGCTGTAGGAATTAATTCCCGATTAGATTTTTCAACAATTGATTTAACTTTATCTGGTGTAACAGCTGGTCTATTAAGCATATCAGCAAAGTTAACTGGTTCTTGTTTCTTAGCTGCCTCTGTAGCTTTTCCAGCTATTGATACAGCTTGATCTTGCATTTCTTCTTTTAAAACTTTTCCAACTACACTATATCCTTCAAGAATTGCATCTCTTATTGCTATAGTTGTTTCAGGATCAACAGTTACTCTTGATCTTGGTCTTGGATATGCATCTCCTTGCTCTCCTGCTACTCTTGCACTTATTGCAGCAGCTGATTTTTCATATTCACTTGCTGCAGCAGATCCTACAGCACCAAGAGCTTTCCCACCCATATCCATTGCTGCCCCTGCTCCGGATTTTAGTTTCTCTAGAACAGGTTTCAATATGGGTAGTGTTGCTCCAATCATATCAAGAGCAACATCTTTTATCTTAACTATAAGATTTCCAATTAGTTTTGCAAAATCAACTATAACATTAAATAGATAACCAAATACACCTTCTTGTTTTATAGCATCAATTTGGTTATTGATAAACTCTTTTGCTTGAGTATATAGACTTTTGATTGTTCTGAATGGCCACATGATAAAGTCATATATACCTTTAACAAATTCTTCTGCTGAACTCATTACTGGATCTATAAATTTAGAAATATTTTCAGCACCAACAAATCCCAAAACACCACCAGCAATTGCTCCAATTGCTCCACCAATGGCAGTTCCAACACCTGGAAATACACTTCCAATCATCATTCCAAGACCAGCACCTTTTGCAACACCTTCCATTGCTCCTTCGGCGCCGCCCTTTCCACCAAGGAATCCACCGACTGCAGCAGCAGTTGTACTAACTCCCCAAGATTTAGCACTTTTCATTGCATCAAGTGCATCCATTACTCCCATTGCTCCACCAGCTAAACCTCCAGCAGCACCGAGCATTGCTTTTCCTGCTCCACCTGCTCTTTTAGCCCATCCTCTTCCCATCCCAGCTAAACCACCACCCACCATTCTTCCAGCTCCGGCAATACCTCTTCCTGCCAATTTAAATGGGAATCCTAAAACCTTTCCAATCAAACTTCCAATTGATGATATTGCTGGCATAATGAACATCATAAAGAGATCCATTAATGTTCCACCAATATTTTTCACCAACCACTTCATACTATTGAAAAGAGTTTTTGGGAGTGTTATAAGAGTCCAGAATGCTAACTTAAATGGAAGCTTTATAAAAAACTTAGTCCATTCCCACATACCTTTTGCTATTTGTTTGGTATTTCTAGCAACAGCATCCATCTTATCTTTTAAACCATCAAACTTTTTACCTACAGCTTTTGGTCCACCTTTTAAGAAGTCTTTCCATGTTTCACCCTTTTCTTTAATTCCTTTTCTAAATCCTGATATTTTTTCTTCAGCTTTAATTTTTGCTTCTAACGCTTTTGCTTGTGCAGGACCAACAGCTGCAGAAACCATTGCTGTTGCTTCTTGTGGGGAACTAACAAATCTTAAAACATTTGAAAAAATACCCTTTGCTTTTTCTTTTGCAGCTGTACCACTAGATCCGACACCGTACATTTTTTCTACTGCTTTTTTATCATCATATCTTTGTTTTCTTAAACGAAACCAAGATCCTATTCTCCCATATACAGATGCCATCATTTCTTTGGCTTCTTCTGGATTATTTGCCATTAATATCATCTTCTCTTTTGTTTGTACTGCTCTTTTACTTGCATTACCATATGCATCTATTGCTTTATCTTTAAGTCCTGCACCAGATTTTTTTCCAGTTCCCAACATTCCACTAAACCCACCGAAGAATCTGTATGAATTTCTTAAATCATCAGCTTTTGTAGTTGGAGCACCAATATTTGGAAGTGTTGGTGAAGCACCGCAAACACATTTAATAAGAGTAGCCAAATGATGAATTATTACATCAAGCTTATACATTCCTTGAGTAAATATTAAACCCAATGTTCCAGAAATTATACCAAGAGGGTTTCCTGTTGTTGGAAGCATTCTTCTATATTTCCCTCTTGCATATGTAAAGAATTTTCCTATTGCTGCCACTGCACGAAAAAATCCAGCTAATTTTCTAACAAGAGGAAAATCCATAAATGTCTTTACTAATCTAGTTTGAAATTCACCCATAAATCCAAGAAGACCATAACGAAGAAGTCTTAGTTCTTCTATGATTCTTTTGTTATCTTCTTTTGCAAGAGTGAATGATTCTTTAATAGTCTTCAAAAACTTCTCTACTGGAACTACAACTTCAGCTGCATGGAGTTTAGCAAGACCACCTTTTTCAACATAACCTCCAGACTGCATTGCAGGAACTCTTTTGAGTCTTGCTTCCTCTCCCCTTTCTCTTCCACGCTTTCCAATATGAAAGAAATTTTTAAATCCTTCAATCATTCTGGAAAACATTATCTTAAACTTATCACCAACGCCAGAAAAGATATCTTGAAATTTCTGTCTTGTCTTTTCTGCCATTCTTTTGAAAATTGTAGTTTCAAAAAATTTAGACGTAAAATACCCGAGTATTGGTGATGACTTAGCAATTGCCATTGCAACTATATTTTGTTTATTAACACTAATATCAGAACTTACAGCTCTACCATATTCTGCAATTGCTTCTTTTGTTGCCTTTGCTGTTTCAAGGGTTATCTTTTTAGTTCCTTGTGATAGATTATCAACAACATATCCCAATTTTTTGAGTATCTCATTTACAGAATTATGTATCTCTTTAACATCTTTGCTCTCTGCTAAAGGTGTTCTCTTATTCTTTGCTGTATTCTTTTGCTCTTCTAATTGTTTAACCATTAATGAATTAATGGATCTAGACATTTGCTGCTGTTTCTTCGTCGCTTCATTTGCATCTCGCATAAGCTTGGACATTGAGTTTATTTGTTTTGATCTATCTATCCTAGGAGGTCCCTTTGGAGTTTTATCCTTTGGTGCCATTCTATTGTTTAATCTCCATTAAATTACTTCACTAGATTTTTTATTGAACTATATATTTTACTATTTGTTTTAGTTTCAGAATATATACATATAACTTCTGAAACAATTATAAGCTCCTGAATTACCAAATATCTTAAATTTATTCCAAATGCAGTTTTGTAAGCTTTATAAATTGGATTTAAAACATGACCAAAATTATTTGCAGCCTTTTTAAATCCTCCTGCACCAGATAAAAGAACTTTTGCAGATAACATATAATCATTCAACATTTTTTCATAATCGCTCCTTTTCAATCCAGTATGATTTTTAAATGTTGAATCTAGTAAATTATAATAAGTTTTAAACTTATCCATTGTATAATAATTAGTCATTTCCATATTATATATAAATGTAACTATTGGCATAACATCGACTTTATTTTTTAACTTAAACATCTCAGTAAACATATCTGAATAGAATTGCTGTAACTCATCTTTATAATTACTAAGAAAATTTGAATCCTCTTCAGCAACTTTATGCATCAACTCATGAATCGTATACTTAGCTAAAAGAGCTTTTGAATCTGATTCAAAGAATACATGATTATTATTAGTAACCACATATACTTTCTTATTTCTACTATCATAGAATCCTAGAACTGGAATTGATTCTGCAAATCTCTGGTTTGGATTTATTGTTTTATATTTTATGTAATCAAATATTCCTTTCTTGACTATACACGGAATTATAATTTTATTATTGACTAAATAATTTATTGTACCAATTATAGGTTTTGTTTTAGGAGTATTTGCTAATGCATTTAAAAATTGTCTCCGCAAAACTGGAGATCCATATAATTTATATCCATCAAAATTTGCAACTGGATAAGTTATAAATGGAATAGGAACAACTTCAAACTCATTTATTACACTCATTAATAATTATCCCCTATACATTCCTAGAATATCTGTAAATCCTTGAACATCTCCATCCTCAACTTTCTTTCTGATGTCTTTCATAATCTGAGAATTTTCTGGTAACATATCAGGTTTTTTAACTCTTTGGTTATCTGTATTCAATCCCATGATTTCTTTTAAGAAATCTCCAGCTTCTGAACCTTGTAAATTGATTGATAGTGGGGGATCCCATTTTCTGACGTAAAACGCCATTGCTGTTGATAGAGCAATATCATCTGTACAACCAACATCAGCTTCAACTTTTCCATTTGGTTTACTTATCAATCCAACTAACTCAAGAGCAAGTCTTCTTGACTTAACCATTTCTGGAAATTGACTTACATAAGAATATAGTGCATCAATCATTAGCGGTCTTGTTTTTACGTTCGTATTAAGACCAGGTCTTATCCTATCTCCAATCTTTTGCTTATATAACATATGACCATACTCACTTGAATTGAGAGACTCTATCACCTGGTTTCCATATGAGTTATCTTCTACAACAACAGTAGCATTTTGATAATTGCCACATGCATACTTTATAACTTTAATAAAATCTTCTACCTTACATTTTCCCTGATATTCCCACACCTGCTCAAGAGTTTCAAAATCCCAAACAGTTGCAGCGGACTTATCCTCTCCATGTTCAGGAGCTGTATCTACCCCAATAAGATAGAACTTTCCTGGTTCAGAATCTTTAAATTTCCACACTTCACCATTAAATAGTTTAAATACTTCTTTTGGTTCCGTAACAAGATCCTGTAAAACCATACAAGTCTTTTCATCAAAGAATGATCCAGAAGTTGGTAAGAACTTTAGTTCAAGCTCTTGCTGAATCTTTCTTGGATCATTATCAAACATTCGGCATTGGTTTAAATACCATTCTGGATCATTAGCTAATTCTTTTACTTGTTTCCAATGAATAATAAACGGTTTGAAAATATCAGTCCCAGAACAAGAAGACATATATTTAGAATAAAACCATTTTCCTGTACCAACTGTTTTATTTGGTGTAGAGAGAATAACTGTTCCATGGGGAATTCCTCTCTGTCTAGCATGTCTCTGACTAGTTGCAAGGGCAGGTACCATACTAGTCCATGCATCTTCTATATACTCAATAAATGCAGCTTCGTCAATAATCAAGAATGTAATAGCCTTACCACGAAGAGTTTTAGATGGTGCCTTTGGGTTTACTGTAGCTGCAAATACTTTTGATCCATTTGTTAAAATGAATGACTGCTCAGTATACTTATCGAAACCTGGACCACTTGCTCCTTTTTTAGGTTTCATCCAGGATGGTAATTTTTCAATCATACCCCTGATTGAACGAGCAAAGTCTGTTGCCTCTTTTCCGTCTTTTGAAATAATACCAATAACTACGTTATCATAGAAGTTAGTTAACCATGCACAGTAAGCTTGAAGAACAGTTGAAATTCCAATCTGTCTTGATTTCAATACTAAAACATTTTTATATTTCTGAATTGTATCACATAGTTCCTTCTGTTTTTGATATGGATGAAGAAGCATATCCCCGCCAGGAAGTTCAATATATATATAACTATTACAAAAATAATCGAAGTTATTCTTACATTTTATAAACTCTTGAACCTTCTCCTCCGCAACATTCTTAGCTCGTTGAATGTTTTGATTAATAGATTGAGCTTGCAATTTGAGTGCAAACCTCCTGTGTCATTTATAATTTGTTCTAAAATATACTAAAGACTATGGTTAAAATAAGTAATTACAGATTTTACAACAGCATCAGAGATTACATTGATTATATAATCACTTCTTAGAGTTAATTCGTCACTCCTATTAACTATAATACCACATTCTAATAAAACAGCCGGATATATTGATTTTAATAGAAATAAATCATCATATCTATATACACCATATTCTTTATTTAGTAGTTCCCTATTTTCCCCCTTAACAGGTTCGGTATGATGATATGTAGGATATAGTCCAGCTTCGGTCATAAATCTTCCAAGTAAATTAGCGAATCTTAAACTATTTTTGAATTGTTCATTCTTTTTAGATACAAATATTGAAAATCCGCTAAACTTATCAGAATAATAATATTCTTTTCCCTCAAACTTCCAAGTTGATAAATGATGTGGTTGAACAGAATCATGATGTATAGATATTACCATATCTGGATTATATTTCTTTATTCTTTTAACTCTATCAGCTAGTTCCATATTTGATGATAAATATACTTCAAATCCTTGATTAGCAAGTTTCTTCGATATTACAATTCCAGTTAAATAATTAAATAAAATCTCAGGATTTCCTCTTGCACTTATAACACCAGGTTTCTCTACTGTGTGTCCAATATCAATAATGATTGTTTTGGCAAATGAAAATGTTGAGAATAGTAGAACTAGAATAATAGATAGAAATAGCTTTTTCATTTTAGCCTCATTATATTGTTTTATTAGTTCTCATTAAATTAACTCTTGCTGTTGATTGCCAATCTTTTCCTCTGTTTAAATTTATTTCTGATGATTTTAAAATATATTTTCCTGATAAATCAACATATTCTAAAGTTTTAGTAATAACCTTAACTGGTTCTCCAACATTCATAAGGTTTAAAATTTTTAAATTTTTTTCTATATTTATTCCAACATTAGCAAGACCAACTAATTTTCTAGCATCTTTTGCTATAGCCCATGTTTTACTTTTTTCATATCCAATATGATATGAATTCACTTGTGTTCTAGAAACATTCTCATCAATATTCAATGCTAGTTGATTATCTTTTCTACTCTGGTATACAGCAGCAGAATTTTTACATAAATCATCTACTGTGTGTTCAACAATATGATATAATGTATCTTTTGGATTAACAACATACTTTATATTTTTAGCCATATATGCAACTTTTGTATTTGCATTATATGAATTGTCTACTGTATCATATGTATAGAAGTTCTTTCCATCTACGTCTTTATCTATTGCATCTCGTTCTTTTTTATCTGTAGCTAAGACATATATTGTAAAAGTTTGATCCTTATTCATTCTTTCACTCAAATTCAAAATTTGTAATTTATTTTCAAAGTTACAAAAACCAAGATTTGATGCTCCATTGAACAAGCCAAAATTATTATCCAAGTATTCTATACTTTTATAAAGAGTCATTGGTCTAATTAGAACTTGATCTATTTGTTCTTCATTATTATTAGTTGAATCATATTCTAAATCAGCATCTGTTTCAGAAGCAAGTTCTTCTATTATATCTTTTACTTTTTTTTCAAAGAATAAACCAGTAACCATAGTAGTCATTGTTTTATATGCATCTCTACAGACAGTTATAATGGATAATTGACCTCGTTCAGACTGAGCTTTTTGACCTTCTGACATTTGGGTTTTTGGTGAAAAATTAGATTTTGATGTTAGATACATCAAATCTAAGTTAATGTCTTCTAGAGTTCCCTGAACAACATTACTTAATAAACTAATTCTCAACTTTATTGGATCTTGACCATATAGTTTATTTAAAATTACGTCATTTTCATCAACAAATAGATCTAATGTTACTGTTTGATATGGTGCTATAATAGATGAAATTATTTTAACATTAACCAATTCTGCTGAATAATCTTTATCTTTTATAATAAGTTGGATATCATATCCACGAGATGGTGAAAATGTACGTTGCCCTTGAGTTTCTTCAGGCATTTTTTATCTCCCTACTTTTACTTCTATTTTACTCTATTTTTACCCTTTCCTTTTCCTTCACCTCTTCCCATTCCTGGTCCACCTTCTGGACATTCTCCTGTATTTTGACCAGCTCTTTTTCCTCCTTGTTTTCCTTCACCTTTTCCTGATCCATCCATTGGTCTTTCAATTCTCCTTGGATTTACAGATTCTTCTACTTCTTTATCCTTAGTTCCAAGTTCTCTTTTCCCATCTTCTTCCATTTTCTTTAATCTAGTATAATAGTCAGGAAGTTCCGCTAAATGATCTTTTGCAATCTCTTTTGCAATTGCAGGATTATCGGTATGTTCTTTTTCTACATCAATTCCCATTTCAAGTTCTTTAGGATCGAACTTTTCATCTGGAACTCCTTTATGTTTTCCAACACCAGCAGGGATATCCTGCTCAAAAATATACCTGTAGTCCAGAAATCTCGATACTAAGTTAATTTTCTTCATTTTTCGTTCCTCCTGCATAAACCGCATGTATTTATAATTTGTTCTAAAAAATAAACAAAAAAAAAGACCCGGAAGAGAGGTAGACCGGGTCTTTTATGGGAACTTATCGTCCCCGAGCTCTGAGGGTTTTTAAAGCTCGTTCTAGTTCAATGGGAAGAACGAGAACCCTCTCGGCAATATTTTCCATAAGAATTTTTGCGTTGAGATTCTTTTCAAGAGTTGAAAACCTGGTAATTGCCAGAAATAGATCCCACGCAGTTACGTTTGGATTTTGCTTTTTCAGATCAGCTAAATAAGTTGAAACTTCATCTCTTCTTCTTTTTCCAATTTTTTCAACTGCATCAAAAACAGAGAGAAGAACATCTTCATTTACTACAGCAGAAAAATTCATTGAGATCAAGTCTTTGATATTTGCTGAAAATGCCTGGAGATAACCACCAATATTACTGGCGATTCTTGACCTGGCGTTTTCATTGTGAACTTGCTTCATAGAACATAGCGAGAAAGTAAATCCATATGTTCTGTTCCTGGTTCCTGACTCATATAATGAAAGACCAAATGTAACTTCTTTTGATCCTCTTCCATCATATGTATTTCTTACAGCAATATGTGGATAAATGTCTCCTACTCTTGGATCTGTTTGAGAATTTTGAACAATGATTTCTTTGGACATTGATGTATATCTTGGCCAGTTCATATAGTGCGATTCTTGAAAGATTGGTGTTCCAACATCTGCAATAGATTGTTTAATTCTATTGACCATGATGTCGTTTCCTTCAAAATCATATAAATCAGAAACAAATCCAGCAAACCTATACTCAGCTCTATCATTTAGGGGTTTTGCGAATACACCATAATAAGGAATTTCTCCCTCGCTAGCTGCTGTCAATACTGTATACTTTACAAAACTCATTGAATCTCTATACTCAAAAACACCTCTTTGAGGAATTGTCAAGCCTTTTTCTAATGCTACTTCTGCAAATCCCATATTATCCTCCTCTGACGAAAAAATGCCCGCCAGTATCCTGTGCCTAGATAACTGGCGGGCTACCAACAAGGGGTTACACCATCTTGACTATCTGACCCGATGTACAAAAGATTGAATGTCCATTTTCTCGTACTTTATATATTCTACATTGGCTATCTAGAAAAATCGTGTCAATAATACCAATTCCAGAAGATGTAACTAATGGTTCAAAATAAGTTGATTTTCCTCTGGTGATATATCCTACTTTATCACCAACATTGCACAGCTCCTTTTTTGCTTTCATTTTCCTGAGTTCTTTTTTCATTTTGGCATTCTCGATTTCCAACTTCTGCATATCCATTTTTCGCTACTCCTCCTTCTAAGTATTGTACTATAATATCACCGTGACATTTTTCTGGTTTGCAAAAGCACCCCAGCTTTTTTCCTTTTAATGATAGTACTGCTCGTTTGAATCTTTCATTTTTTATTTTTTTGTGGAAATCTCTTTCATATTTTTTTATAACTTCGTCACGATCTCCATCTTTACCAATTACATATGGATTTCCGAATGGAGAACCTCTTCCGATATAAATGTAATCTTTTTTGGGATAATTTTTAATATTTATAACAATAGTCTTACTTCCTTTTGCCATTTGAAAATCCACCTTCTTACTTAGAATATTATGTATTAGAACTATCGTTTTTATAAATTTTGTCAAAAAGTTCTTTGTTTGTAATCATTTTATCTATACTCCAAACAGAATAATTATTTATCATTTTCTTATAATCCCAAATACAATTATAAAATGGATACTTAACTACTAAGTGTTCTGGAGAACTATTAGATATTATAAAATTTATTAACCATGGATCTTTTTCATGTAATGCTTTTTCTATATATTTATCAACAGCATGCATGTGCTTCTTTAGTAAATATCCTATCCACATCATTCTAAAAGATCTTATTATTAGATATATACCAACAAGAAATAACAAAATTACAAATCCCCAGTAGATAGTTATATTGTATATACTTTGGTTTTTAATTACGAGAGCTGCTGACAATATAATCATTCTTCTAACTCCATTTCTTTAACCTCAATTGTATCGTGAGGATAGATATTCCAATAATTCCCCAAATATTGTAGGCGGGGGAGGATTTGAACCTACCGTAGATGGCTTATAAGGCCACTATTCTACCACTGAATTACCCGCCCGTTTTCTTGTTTGATAATTATTTTTTGAAATTTTCTTTTTGGTTTCTTCTGTGTGAGATCTATTTCTAAATCTATATGTATCTGTTTTCCAATGACAGTTTAAACATATATATTCTAAATTATTTCTATTCCAGTTATTTCTGTTTCCATCCTTATGATGTATCTCAAAAGGACCTTTTCCTGTAATAGAATCTGTATACTCAAATCCACACAAATCACATTTGTTTTTCTTTTCTTCTATAAATATTTTCTTAGCTAGTTCTTTTGGAAGATTATTGAAACTAGTAGTTTTTAGTAATAATTCTCTTTTATGTTTATAATGTAAAAGTAAAGAATTTCTAATTTTTTCTATACTGTCTTTAGTGTGAGAATGAGATGTATATGTTTTTGTAACATTCTTCATTGATTCTTTAATCTTTTCTTTAAAATCATTATTATTAGTATAGAATTTAATTTTACATTCCATATTACAAAATTTTAAATTTTTAGTTTTTGAATTACACCATAAGCAGTTATTTAATTTTTTCTTACCACAAAAATTTTTATGGTAAGATAAATTATTTTTAAATTTGAATGATCTTCCACATTTACAAATAAACATAAATTCCCCATTAAAGTTCTCCGGTTAGGGGTCGAACCTAAATTCCAAGATCCAAAGTCTTGTATCCTACCAATTAGATGACCGGAGATTTTAGTATTATCTTGAAGTTTCAGACAATATCTTCTTGCATTTGTCCTATTTGCATTTCTACTGGAGCTTCACTATAAAGCTTTCTTGATGAATCTCTGGTTATTTCTATAACACAATTTTTCTTGAAGATTGAATTAATAACATGTTCTTGACATTGCCTGCAAATGTCAAGTTCTCCCACTACGCTTGAAAATTTTAGATCTAATACTATTTCTTTTCCCATATAAGAAACACGTAACAATCTTCGGTCTCTCATTGCATTATTAGAAGTTACTATCCCACAAATATCACAAGTATATGTTCTCATTTCACCCTCCGTGCACTAAATCTCATATAAATTTCTCTACCATCAAACTCAAATGGTGTAACAATATTCTCAACTACAAATCTCTTTTCTAGTTCAAAATAATACTTTGCTCTCAAAGGTGACCACAAACTAAGATGTGGTGAACTTGGTTCATTTACAACTTCTGTGGTTACAAGAATATCATGTGCTGGAAATTCATCAATAGATAAATCTCTTTCTTTTAAAATTTTATGAGATAAAATTTCAATATTTGGAACAATTACGTCAATAGTTCCATCTAATACAACAGATGTTGAAAGTAAATAAATAAAATATAATAACTTATCCAATGGAACATGTTCCATAAATCTATAAATTGAGATTGAATCAAATTTTAATCTATATCTCTCTAAAAACTCATATACGTCAAAGTTTACATAATTCCTTTTTGTTTCTATATTTGCTGGTCCATTTCTTTTAAAATTCTCATGTTGAATTTCAAGATCCATTACAGAAGTACAATTAAAATACATTGTATCTAAATTAACCAGAAAATATGGATAATCTGGAAGATCTAATGGTTGAATTTTTCCACCAGCAATATTTAGAATTGTATTGCAAGGTCTCACTTTTTTGGTCATTTCAAATACCCTTTCAAAATCTCATTGTATATATTACATTTATAAAATCACTTTTTTCAGAGTTTGTTTCTTTATTTAAATCTTCAATTTTTAGTTCTGAAGCAAACTCATCTTTCAATCTTTCTATAACAATATCTTTTTTCTCAGGTCTAACTGCAAACATTGG
>Ga0116146_1003545_pt1 | contig 12641 bp, 10 predicted proteins | sample AD_JPNHG2_MetaG_FD_89748 | JGI IMG/M metagenome (GOLD analysis project Ga0116146, IMG submission 89748) | Active sludge microbial communities of municipal wastewater-treating anaerobic digesters from Japan - AD_JPNHG2_MetaG | ecosystem: Engineered > Bioreactor > Anaerobic > Digestate | place...
CGATTCCGCGAAGGGGATGGGCAGTCGCAAAAACCCCGCTGGCAGGCCCCAAACTGCGCTTATCGATTCCCAGCCTGTTCAGAAATATGAGAAGCGGTAGGATAAGTCGGAAAGGTCCGCTAGCCGTCATGGGAGTCTTCCGAAGGAAAAGTGTGTAACGACGTTAGCCTCTGCCCTTTGACCTTCTCAGCCTTTGTTCTTCGCCGAGCAGCTCGAATGGTCCGCGAGCGGGGGCCCTGCGCCGCTTGCGGCCGAGGATTCATTCCTCGGTCGCACGCAAGAAGGGCAGGGTGGAAGCAGTTGCAGGCGGGGCGGCCCCGTTCCGCACAGTATAGAGCGGGGCCGGCATAGGTTTGCCGACGATGATGCAAAAGCGGGGGAGCCCACGTATCCACTGTCGCTTTAATCTGCGGCCAAGTCTTTCGTGTTTTTGCTTGACACAAGAGCCTTTGGTGATATGATCGTAGCTGACAAATCAGGCAGAGAGAGAACTTGTGCGTGTTCGTGCGGATTCGCACGGGGCGCGAAGACTTCTCCATTCCAGGGCAACACGATTACGGTAAAGGAGGCGAGTGATGAGGCTTTTGACGATTGTGCAAGCCATCGTGGTCGGTGCGGTTCTGGCCGGTACCGTCCAAGCCGTCAACCTCGGGTTGGAGGGCACGTATCTTGCTGCATCGGCGGAGCTCGATCAGAGAGCAGGGGCGGGAACAGGCGGGGGCACGATGCAGCCGCCGTACACGGACGACAGCGAACTGAACTTCGCCGGCTCGATTGCTCCCGACTGGTACGTGGCCTATCCCAGTTGGATCGGCCCGGCCGCCGTTCACTGGCGGCTGTCGAAGGAACCGGCGGACAAGACCGAAGGCGAGTGCTCGATGAAGATCATGATCGACGACGAGCAGATGAATCCGCGTGATATCTACGTGGGGACGAAGTTTCCTACTGTTGCAGGCGTTGAGTACAACGTGTTCTTCGACATGAAGTTGGGCAACATGAACGGCCTGACGACGAAGCCTTTCCGAGCGCAGTATGCGGTTCGGGCCGACGGCTCACTGTCCGCCAATGACATGAAGGCCATCGAGGACGGTCCGGGGTCCATCACCTTCCCGGCGGCGAACTTCGGGGACGGCCTGTGGCACACGTACCAGTACACCTTCACCGCGACCGGTCCTGAAGCCTCGCTGATTATCTACACGCGGGCACGTGAGGGAGCACAGGTCCAGGGCAACTTCCACCTGCTCGACAACCTCGTGGTGGTCCCAGAACCGACATTGTCCGCGCTGCTCATGGCAGGCGGCCTGCCGGCGCTGCTGAGGCGGAGACGATGACGAACCGGACATGAGAGGCCCTCCACGACCGGGACCATCGTGCAGTTGGTCCCGGTTCTGTTTGCGCCGATCTCACGTTCTGCGAATGACTGCGGAGTTGCGGAGGGGGTGTGGTAGAATAGGAAGGGAGGTCTGCTCGCGATCGGGCGGCCGCCGGAGGCGTCGGAGCGCTGCGGCGGCGGTTTGGGGGCGATGGTCCGTGCAGAGCGGAGGAGCAAGCCGATGAAGTCAAGGCGGGCTGAGACGTCGATCGCAGTCGCCTGCTGCGCTGCTATCCTGGTCTTGTCGCCGCCCGCCGAAGCCCGGCGCATCCTCGAAGTCGGACACCAGCCGTATCTGCAGCTCGGCGACGCCCCGCTGGCGACGACGGGGCCCGGCGTCGGCGAGAGGGACCAGATCGTTATCGTCTGGCAGACAACGGAATCCGGAATGGGCGACGCGCCGACCGATTTTTTCGAAGTGGGATATCGTCGGGTCGGCGAACCCGGTCTCACGCCGGCGGCCCCGATCGGCACGTTGGCGACCGGTTCGGGCACGCGGGTGAATCACTGGGTTACGATCACGGGGCTCGACTACGGCGAGCAGTACGAGTATCAGGTGATCCATAAGCGGGAACCGGGCAACCCCGTGGTAGTTGCCGCCTATGCCGGTGCGTTCAGCACGCGAAAACGCCACGACGACACCGCCCCATTCAGTTTCGCGGTGACGGGCGACAATGCCCATGCCAGGCTTCCTGAAACGGTACCGGTATTCGAAATGGTCATGGGGCGGATTGCTGCCCTGGATCCGGCATTCGTCATGCTCGTGGGTGACGGCGTCCAGGATCTCGGCGAACATCCGGAGTACGATTACCGATTCAACGAATCGCTGGTCCCGAATCAGTCGGCGTTCGTCCGCAACCACGTCGAGTACTTCTGCATGGGCAACCATGAGGCCTACACCAACGACGGCGGGCCGGCGCTGGACAACTACCACGTGCCGTCTCCGGTTTCGGGTGTCACAAGCCCGGTGGCAGGCCCTGTGGGGGAGTCGCCCGAGAAGAACTACTCGTACGATTACGGCCTGGCGCATTTCACCATTTTCGACGCCACGGCTTGGGGCGGGCCGGGCAACTCGGACGCGCGGCAGTCGGCGATCGTGACGTGGCTGCAGGCGGATCTCAACGCGAGCAGCCAACCCTGGAAGATCGTTGTCGGTCATTATCCGCCCAAGTCGGGCGTCGGGCGCCCCGACACCGAGGGCGACATGGCGGCCGAGGTGATTCCCGTCCTCGTCCAGGCAGGGGCGGACGTCCTGCTTTGCGGGCATATTCACACCTATCAGCGGAGTTTCCCTCTGACCGGCTATGCGGGCGGCGACGTCACGTACCTTACCGACCAAAGCCCGCTTTTCGTCAATCGGGATCTGTATATCAAGGGCGACCATGTGATTGAGATCGTTGTCGCGCCGGGCGGGATGCCCTTTGATGGGAACGTTCCGAACCGGCTTCCGGGCTGGCTGGCCAGGGCGTTTGGGGAAAACAACGGAGGGCGGGCCGGGCCGATGCTGGTCGAGGTCGACCAGCGGTTTCTGAAGCTCCGGTACGTCGCGGCGGATAACGGCGAGGTCATGGACGAGGTCGTGATCCACGTGCCGGCGCCCGTGATCACTCTCAGCCACACCGTTTTCAATCGCACGATCTTCCTTGGTGAGGACCTGCCCAAGGATACGTTCACGATCCGAAACGGGGGCATCGGTACGCTGAACTACACGATCGAGGATGACGCTTTCTGGCTGAGCCAGTCGCCCACAACGGGCGATTCGACGGGGGAGCCGGACCCGATCGACATCAGCTACGATGAGGTGTCCGGGCTGGAGGTGGGGCAGTATACGGCGGTGATTACCGTCTCTGACGAGGAGGCTGCCAACAACCCACAGACGATCCTGGTCAACCTGACAGTGAGAACCGTCTCACCTGATTTCGACTACGACGGCGACGTCGACCAGGAGGACTTCGGGCACCTGCAAGCCTGCCTGACCGGGACAGGCGCGACACAGACGGAACCCAGGTGCCAGAATGCGGACGTGAACAACGACGAAGTCATCGACGGCATTGACATCTCGATACTTCGTGGTTGCCTCAGCGGGCCAGGGGTGCGTGCCGACCCGAACTGTGCCGATTGAAGGAGAGGCCTGGCTGTCAGCTCTCCGTCTCTCAGAAAAGCAGAACGTAATCAGCTTGAATCCTGCTTTGACATCGAAGATGGACAAGACACCGTCCATTTGTGGTTCCATGTTCACGGTTCTTCATTCCCCGCGTTGCGGTGTAGAACGGTGGGATGTATTCTCTCGAAAGGTGTTCAACTGGAGCTGTTGGAACAATCGTACATCTGGGGCCGGTGAAATGGCGCGGCGAGCAATGAGGTTGGCGGTGGCGGCGGCTATGGTGTCGGCGGTCTGCGCGTCGATATCGCGGGCAGAGAAGCCTTATGCAGCACCGATCTGTCCGCACATATTGGGCTGGCCGGATGACGTGAAGAAATGGGCGGAAGGTGCCCCCTGGATCAAGGCGCTCGACATTACGAGTTGCGCGATTGCCAAGGAGCGCGGCGCTCGGGTCTTCTATCGGGTGTGGGACCACGCCTCCGGGCCGGACGGTGACCCGAAGATCGGCGGAAAGAAGTTCGGCCAAGAGATCCTCGACCGCCTGAAGCACCTGCCGAAGGAGAAGTGGCCCGACGCCATCGGTTTCCAGAATGAGTTCAACGACGTCGGCCCGGAAACAGCCAGGTGCTTCATCGACATGTACGACACCCTGCGCAAGGGCGGTTACGAGGGGCTGATCGTTTTCGGTTCCTACGGGCCGGGAGGTCCGACGGACTCCAAGGAGTGGGAGCGACCTCACGTCAAGGAGGCCTGCCTGAAGGCCGACGCGATCGAGACGCACGAGTACTGGGACCTGACGGTCAAGCACTACGACACGTGGCTGGCCCACCGCCATGTCCGGGCGATGAACGACTACCCCTGGTTGCGGAGCAAGCCGTGGTTCATCGGCGAGTTTGGCAGCGACGGGGTGAACAAGGGCGAGGACCCGCAGAAACGAAGTGGCTGGCGCGACCGCGAAAAGCTGACAGCGGACGAGTACATCAAGCAGATCGAGATCTATCGGTACGGCGACCCGAAGAACGAAGTGGTCGCCGCGGCCGAGAACGTGATGGCCGTCTTCCTGTTCCAGCAGGGCGCCCCGCCGCACATGTGGCAAGGGTGGGAGACGCGCGGCACGAAGGTGATGGACTACATGAAATCGACCTGGAAGCCGACCCACGCGTTCATCACCGGGAAGGTTACCGATTCGAGCGGGAAACCGGTAGCAGACGTTCAAGTTGCGATCTCTCCATCAGACAAGAAGGCGACCACCGATACCAAGGGGGTCTACTGGTACTTCGCGGTCAAACCCGGCGAATACACGTTGAAAGCAACGAAGCCCGGCCTCAAGGCGGCGTCCGTGAAGCTGTCGCTCAAGCCGGGCGATATTCTCGAGGCCAACCTGGCCCTGAAGTCCCCGGTGCGCGATCCGGCCAAGAAGAACGGTAGTACCCGAACGGAATAAGGCCGGCCAGCCCTTGACTCACCGGCCGGCCGGTGGCCGGGTGCGTCCCGCACGGTCGCCCGAGCGACCTCCGGTGTGTCAAGGGCCAGCCCTGGACACACGGGGCGGGCGGTGCCCGTGGGCCGAAGGCCGGACGCATCGCGTCCCCCGCGCGTCAAGGGCCAGCCGTTCAAGCTGGCTTTCGAATGGGTTTGCATGCATGGCATGCTCCTTTCTGCGATGCGCATGAAAAAAAGGCCACACCCGTCTGCATCGCTTGGGGTGGTGTGTGGCCTGTATTGGACGCGAATAGCAGCAGCCTTGTAGGTGAAACCTTATCAAAGGCGGCGTAGCGAACATCAATTTGCAGAGTTGGCTGACAGTGCAACGCCAGACGCATGAGCTTGGACCGGTTCGGTATTGACCGTCCCGAGCAGAACCAGCCAAAGTCTTGCCTATGACGGCAACACACAGCATCAGGCTGACAACTGCTTGACATCTGGGACAGTCTGGAATTATCATCCGATCCTATGAAGCAGGATGTCATTCTCGGCGCTAATGATGGTGCGGATGGATCGCGTGATTCTGCAGGAGGTGAAGTCATGATTGCTCGTTCCTTGATTTGTGCCATGGCCGTTGCGTCCATGGCATTGAACACTGCAAATGCGGCGCCGATTCTCCTGGCATCACATTCTTCAGATGTGGCGGGAGGAGGAGCGCCAGAGAGTGAACCGCAGGTCGAGTTCATTCTCCAACTACCCGGTTCGCTCGAAGACAAGTACGGTCTAGGCGTTGGGGCCTTCTGGGAGGCGCCAGGCCAACTGGACTTTACCAATGCCGGCGATCCTGGCTTTGCGATCTTCGCTTTGTCGGCAACAAATGGAATCGCGGAGGAGTTCCGGTTTTGGGATCTGTTCCCCTCTGGAGGCGGCCACATTAGCCCGCCTGCTCCGGAGTCACTGTTGTTCGGCGTCTCACCAGACCTCTTCGGCTACGAGCTTACACAAGTGCGGCTCATCGTGGAGAATCTCGTCTTCCAGCCATGGACACCTGACCCGCTGAACAACCCGGATCTTCAGGGATTCACGTATTCTGCGGAGATCACCTACGAGTTTTACGGCCTGCCGGTTCCCGAGCCCTCTTCATTGGCTGTGCTTGCGGTTCCGGCCGTGATCGCTGTTATCGTGGATAATTGCAGGTGTTCTCGAAGGCAATGCTCCACATAGACTCCGGGGACCGCGCCTGCAGCATTCCACAACGTGTTGATGTCGAGTGCTTGACATGCCCATCTGCGAGAAGCTACGATGTGACAGTGTCGCTAAGCACCTAACAACGTATGCGGTGTCTGCAATCATACAGGGAGGTGAGTCATGACTATTCGCGGGTTATCTGGCACTCTGGTCTTTTTTTTGGTGGTAATGAAGGTTGCCAAGGCATCGCCGATTCTCCTGGCGACCCTGGATGCTCGCGTCACCCTGGGCACGCCGCAGGTCGTTGAATCGGCGTGGCCTGTCCTCTTTTATCTAATGGAGGACAATAGCATTCGTGGGATGCTGTTCAATGAGTTTGCGATTCAACCTCAATTCCCCACTGACATCGACATCACCATCTTCTCGGCGGGTGATCCTGACTTCGGCGAATTCACTGCCTTGCTTTCGAATGGGCGCAACGACGACAAACTCAAGGGAGCGTGGAACAACAATGCGGGCCTGCTCGGAGGGGGTGGGGGACAGGATCTGTTCGATCTCGAGCTGCACGTCCCCTCATTCGGTCCTGATCGGGTCGGGTACCGGATCGAATCCATCAGAGAGGTTGTCACAGTTGACCTGAGGAGCCCCGGAGTCGACCCCGGTGGCGATGGTATCTGGACAGACTGGGAGATATCTGCAGGTAGATATGAGTTCTATGGAGTCCCGGTGCCGGAGCCGACATCGTCGCTGCTGTGTTGCGCCAGTGCGCTACTCGTAATTCGAGCCCGAAGCAAGTAAAAGTAACATGACGGTTAGCTCTTTAGGGCTAAGACGGAGAGATTTTCATGATTCACCAAGCTATTCGTTCGCTCATCGTTCTGTTCGCAGTGGCCAATGCCGCCACAGCCACCCCAATACTGCTATCATCATATGAGGCCCGGGAGGCACTCGACGACATCCGCTATGCGGATGTATCGCGCGTTGGTCTGATGCTGGAGTTGTACTCGCTCGCTCCACCTTACCAGTCTTTTACAGTTGGGGGCAGCGTGTATTGGCAGGATGGTCAGCAAGGAACGGTGGATTTCACCACCGAGGATGCTGCCGGCTTCAATGGGCTTGTTGGGCTCGTGACAAATGGAATCGAGGACCAGTTCTCCGTGCTAGCACTTTTTGAAGAAGGAGGAGGAGGTAGCGGAGGGCCAGAGAGTTGGCTGTTGGGGCGGTCCCCTGATCTCGCGGGGTATCGTGTCGATTTCGTGAGATTGAGTGTCGAGCAGTTGAGCATTGGACCCTCACCTGGGCATCCTGGAGCATCTCGGCTTGACTATCAGGCGAAGTGGGAGATGTGGGGGGAAGTCGTTCCCGAGCCTACGAGCTCAGCGGTATTCGTGCTTGGCGTGGTTTCGATTATGTCGCGTTGGCGTGTAAGCGGCACTTCTCGAAGGAGCTCAAGATGACCAAGCGACGCGCGATCGCAATCGTCTGCCTGCTCGTGTCGTTGACCCTGCTGCGCACAGAACTGTTTGGCGACTGCGCGCCGGGAGGAACCCCGCCTGCGGTGCCGGGACTTGGCGGCGGTGACACCAACACACACATTTTCTCGAACCAATGCCTCGCACGTGTTGGCACCGACGTCACGATCACCATCAGTGCCATTGCCGACCTGGGCTGCAACCCCTGGGACTCGACGCATGATCTTGGCGACTGCGATACCTGCTCCAACATCCCTTGCTGTGACGCGGACCCGGAGGAGAAATACCTGACGGTCACTGCCAACAACCACGCGTTGGACCCGGGTGTCACCGATAGCACCAACATGCCCGCTGAGGGCAAGTTCTTCAAGGAGTGGAACCTGGATTGCACCGGAACAAGCCCCGCCTGTGCAAAAGCTGGGCGATCGCCATGCGATGGCACAGAGCCGCTCTCGGCGAATCTGCACGCCGTGACCATCCCCGCCGAAACGTGGAATAGCTGGCTCGGAGCGAGCGGTAACACGATGACCATTCGTGTCACCTCGACTGGGGCCATGAATTCGTCTCTTGCGGCCTACTGCGCGGGTCTTGGGTTCGCTTCCTGCCCGTATGGCGGAAGCTGTGACGGACCCTGCGGGCCGGACACCTACTCGTCGGTGTCGATCAGCTATTTGGCTCCCGCCAAGCCCAGCATCGGCAGCCTGTCCGATAGCCCGGACCCGGTTGCCCAGGGCAGCAACCTGACCCTGACCGCCAACAACGTGACCGACGCCGACGGTTACGTGACCGCAGTTGAGTTCTATCGCGACACGAACGGCAATGGAACCATCGAGCCCGGCACGGACGTGCTGCTGGGCATCGACAGCAGTCTGGCCGGCGGGTGGACCTGGACGGGTTCCACGGCATCCTTCCCGGTGGAAACCAATCGTTATCTCGCCCGGGCCAAGGATGACATGGACCAGTGGGGCAATACGGCCAGCACCACCGGAAGCGTTGAGATTGCCGAAGCCTGTTGCAGGACCGACTTCTCCTGTCAGGACCTCTTGCCCACGGTGTGTGCGGCCAATGGCGGGACTCCCGCCGGGACGGGAACATCTTGCGGGACGGCCGACTCGGACGGCGATGGGATACTGGATACCTGCGACAACTGCCCGGATGACTCAAACCCGAATCAGTCGGACCACGATAATGACGGTATCGGCGATGCCTGCGAGAACGTGATCTACGTCAAACCCCAAGGCTCGGGCAACGGAACAACCTGGGAGAATGCCACCACGTTGCAGACCGCGTTGACCGCGGCCCAGACCCACGACGACATCTGGGTGGCCGCGTCCCCGAGCCCGACGGACTACTACAAGCCCAGTGTGCCGAGTGGGCGGGCGGCGACTTTCACGTTGAAGAACAACGTCTCGGTCTACGGCGGTTTTGCCGGCACCGAAGAGCCGGCCACGTTCAGACTGGCCGATCGCGACTTCACAACGAACCAGACAGTCCTCAGCGGCGACATCGAGACGAACACGGGTTGTTTTCTGGCGAGCAAGGACTTTGATCCGCCAGCCCCAGGATGTATAAGTCGCGACCATGGCATGGCAGGGTGGGTGAGTCCAGACGAGAGTGTTCTTCGAGAGACGTTGCTTCCGACTTCAGGGAGGACTCCATGACAACATCGATGATGAGAGGTTTTCTGGCTCTTTGTGCGATCCTCGCCGTAACGACCGTCCTCGCCCCTGCGGCCGGTGCGGCGCAGGTGATCTCGGTGGGGGCCGAGTACGGGTTCCTCTTGCCCAATCCCCCGTATACGCCAGACACACTCCGTATTCAGATCACCTTGGGCTACGGTGAACCGGAGAATACCATCGGCGAGCAGGTCTGGATAATGGGGCCGGGCGTCTATGACCTGTCTGGCGATCCAGACATGGGGTGTTTTCTGAACATGGCGAGCGACGGAATTCCGGAGTTCCTCTCTGTTGCCATTTTCGATGCCGCGGGCGCGTCTATCAGCTGCCCGGACGCTCTCGGCGAGCCCCAGACTCTTGGAGTGGAACCGTGGACAGTTGACCTGAATGGGCTCGATGCCACGGGTATTCAATTGAGTGTATGGGACCTTTCGCTCGCAGGAGGGTGCATTGTGCATTGGGAGGTAACGGGGCTCCCTGAACCTGCAACACTGTTGTCAGCCATTCCCCTGGCACTTGTCCTGGTTCGTGTGTGGGAACCGCGTTGTTGGTGAATTGGCTCGTCGAATAAGAACGGGATGGCAATGCTCGAACGATTCATTCTGGCGATGACATTGGTTGCCAGCTCGGCTCAAGGTGCGAATATCCTCTGTTCCGGCAGCCCGCTCGGGTTCAGTACGCCCGACCCGTTAGCAGTATCGGGGATTGGGACAGGGATGGAAACAGTAGGGAGGACGCCTGTGGTTTCGGATGCGGTAGTCGCAGTGTGCTTGTCAAGGGCATTTTCGGTGAAGGGAGTGACCAATGCTCAGAAGACCGGTGAGTAGCTTCGTGACCGCACTTGTGTGTGGACTTGGTGTGGGCTCTGCTGATGGTGCCAGTATAATATCTCAGGGGGCGGACTACTCCTTTGTGCTGCCTAACCCGCCCTACAATGTCGATACTCTTTGTATTCAAATCGTGCTTCGATATGAAGATTCCGAAAGCGCGATCGGGGATCAGGTCTGGCTGACCGGCCCCGGCGTTTTTGACCTCTCGTCAGACCCAGATATGTCGCTGTTTCTCTCTATTGCCAGCAACGGGCTTATGGACGATCTCTCGGTAGACATCATGGATGCCGCGGGGGCACGCATCAGTTATGTCGATGCTCTCGCTGAGCCCGAGACGTTTGGCAGGCCCGTTCCCTTCACAGACATCGCGCCGCTTGAAGCCACCGGTATTCAACTGTGCGTTTGGCATCTCTCTCCTGCTGGCGGACTTGGATTGCGCTGGGAGGTGCTTGGGGTCCCTGAGCCTACGACCGGTACGGCGGTGCTGTTGGGAGCCTTCATTGCCCTACTTGTCCGACACAGACGTTGTCCCTGCGGACGATGGGCGGCAGTATCAGCATGCTTGAGATGTCGTGGGTAACGGGGCAGTCGCGAGGGGCTCAGTGGTCTGTTTTGTAGAGCAGGAGGTGCCCTACGTGCTCCGCATATTCGACGGTGCAAGGCTCGCCGCTCTCGCATTTGTGTGTCTGGCTGGCGCGTGTTTGCCTAGACCTATCTTGGCTGACATTTTTGTCCGGTGGCAGGATCCTCAGGCCAATGCCTGGGTCCTGGCGCCCTCGGCGGAGGCTACGATTGACCAGGCAAATAGGAGAATCACGTTCATTACACCGGTAGCGAGCAGGGTGTACTGGGTCTACGCAGGCTCCGGCATTGTCCCGCAAGGGGAACCAGCGTGTGCTGGCTTCTCGCCTGAGGACATCGTTGAGATCTGCGGGGACTCCACGACGGTGAGCTTCTCGGTCCAGATCGTCGCCCCTTTCCAAGGACCCAATGGGCCCGTTCCTCGTTTCGGTTGCGATGGTGCGGCGAACGTCAACGCTATCAGTCTCAGCAACACAAACGCGAGGATCGCCGCCTCTCGCATTTCGGGGAACTGCGGCAGCATTCAACTCAAGACTGGGCAATCCGGCAGCATCGGTCGAGTGGACTTGAATATCGCTGGCTCGCTGACCAGAGACATTGACGGCGATGGGTACATCGACGTCGACCGCCCGTCAAGTTTCAGCAGCCTTGGCACGTCAGGTCTGATCATCGGAGGCAGCATCGCCAACGGCATCTCGTTGACCATCACGGGCCCGACCGGCGGCTCGCTGTCTGTCGCCGGCGATATCGACGGTAACGTTACGATCAACAGCTTTTCAAGCACGGGCAATATCTGTGCGGCTAATATCAGCGGCCTGAGCTCTGAATCTCAGCTTCCTCCCAATATCGATATTGGGCCCGACGGCGGTGGCTGGAAGGTATGTGGCCAGGATCTTGAATGTGACACCGATGGCGTACCTGACGGTGCGGACAACTGCAAGTGCGCGAACAATCCGGACCAGACCGATACCGACGGCGACGGGGTCGGCGATGTGTGTGACACCTGTACCGACACCGATGGAGACGGGAAAGGCAATCCGGGCTTTCCAGCCAATACCTGTCCCGCGGACAACTGCCCGGATGTCTCGAATCCCGGCCAGCAGGACACCGACGGCGACCAGGTGGGCGATGCCTGCGACAACTGCCCGACGATCTCCAACACAACGCAAGTCAACAGTGATCACGACGCGTTGGGTGACTCCTGCGACAACTGCCCGACGGTGTACAACCCCGACCAGACCGACACGGACGGCGACGACTTGGGCAACGCCTGCGATCCGGATGACGACGGCGACGACATCGCCGATGCGATCGACAACTGCCCCCTCATCTCAAACTCGACTCAAACGGATACCGACGGTGACGGCGTGGGCGACGCCTGCGACAACTGTCTCAACGTCCTCAACCCCGACCAACGGGACACCGACCGGGACGGTATCGGCGACGTCTGCGAGAACGTGATCTACGTTAAGCCTCAGGCGACCGGCTTGGGTGACGGAACAAGCTGGGAGAATGCCACCACGTTGCAGGCCGCTCTGACCGCGGCCCAGGAACACGACGACATCTGGGTGGCGGCCGGCACGTACAAACCCAGCTCACCGAGCGGGCGAGCGGCAACCTTCCAACTCCAGAACGACGTGTCGGTCTACGGCGGATTCGCCGGTATCGCTGCCGAGACCCCGGCCACGTTCAATCTGGCCGATCGCGACTTCACAACGAACCAGACAGTCCTCAGCGGCGACATCGGGACAGTCGGGACCCAAACGGACAACTGTTACCATGTCGTCACCGGCAGCGGCACGAACAGCACCGCGATTCTCGATGGGTTCACCATCAGGGACGGCAATGCCAATGGTTCCGCAACCAGCCAGAAGCGCGGGGGCGGGCTGTATCTGGCGGCCGGCAGCCCCGCGATTGTGAACTGTGTCATCAAGGGCAACATCGCCTCGGACTACGGCGGCGGTGCATTTGTTACCGGCGCGGGAACCCCGA
>Ga0116146_1003549_pt1 | contig 12634 bp, 10 predicted proteins | sample AD_JPNHG2_MetaG_FD_89748 | JGI IMG/M metagenome (GOLD analysis project Ga0116146, IMG submission 89748) | Active sludge microbial communities of municipal wastewater-treating anaerobic digesters from Japan - AD_JPNHG2_MetaG | ecosystem: Engineered > Bioreactor > Anaerobic > Digestate | place...
TCAGATAATAAAAGCAAATTATATCTTCTTTGGCTTTTTCTTAAAAAACTCAAAAAAGAGTTCCCTATCAATGGCAATAAGCCTGCTCCTTATCTGCTCCATATTCTCAATATTTGGCACCTGATTTTCATAATAATCAAGTAGCCATAAATACTTGTTAATCATCCTTGGGAGCACATTTGTATTTTCCACATCATCAGGTCCAAGTCTGGCAAAACTCTTTTCTAAGTTGATAATCTCTCTTTTAATTGATTCCACCTGATGCTTGCTTAAATTTCTCCGGACATAAAAAATATCAGTTAAATACCCATATATGGGGATCCACTCTCTTATATCTCTATATTCTTTGCCCGAGCTGGCTATTATTTCAACTATCTCATGAATAGGCCTGGCTTCAACCACAGAGAGATCAATCTTTGAGGGATCTATTAAAAAAGCCTCTCGAAAATATAGAAGAGACTTTGGTATATCATCAAGGTGATAATAGGCCTCACCAAGAATAAAAAGGAGGCGGGCATTGCTCTTATATGAGTTCATTGCATACTCAAGAGTATCTGCTGCTGACTTATAATCCTTGAGGCGCAAAAAACACTCTCCTAAATTAAGAAGAAGATCAAATTTGTTATCTGTATCCTCATTATTTTGAAATGCCAGCTTGTAATTCTCTGCAGCTTTAAAAAATACAAAATTCATTATAGCCTTATATGCTGAGGAGCTCTTCATGTTTTTATACTCTGCATACTCTTCAAAGGCAGACCACTCCTCCATTAAAAAATCAGCACACTTTTTCCCTTCTGGGGTTTTTCTTAAAGCCTTTTCTCTATTGTTCCAGAATTTAGCAGTTCTGTAATATTCCACAACTCCAGGATAATCAGGATCAACAGACATTAAAGCATCGCTTTTTCTAACAGCCTCAGAAAAATTACCTTCTGTTAACAACTGAAAAATCTCAGCAGCCTCCAGAGACATAGGATCATCAGAAAAAGTTAGCTGAATATCTTTATCCATATTTACCAAAATTAAAAATAAATAATATTACCTGTAAAATCCATTTTTTGCGAAGTAATCAAAATAACTTCCCTTTTCTTGAAAAGAAGAAGCAAGATTTTTTTTAAATTTTCAATGTAATTATCAGAAAAAAAACCAAAAGGCTCTTCAAGCACAAGAGGGATATAATCTCTATCTAAAATTTCACATAAAGCAAGTTTCACTGTCAACTCAAAAATAATCCAGTCATCACGACCTTCAAATTCTCCAGGCAAGCACTCCAATAACTTTTTTAACTCTCTCTCAAAACCTGCTCTATCTTCTTCTTCATATATATTGCAAAAGATCTGGGAACTCTTCTGTATCAAAAGATCCAATTTTTCAGAAAACCACAGTGCCTCAGCCTCATCATATACTTCTTTTATGTGTCGCAAAGAAGTTATCTCTTTCCATATAGAGGCTATCTCATCATCAATCTTGAGCTTTGTTTTTTCAAAAGATTCTGTATCAGTATTAGTAATAGACAAATGAAAATCCCCTTTCATCTTATCTATCATCTGCACCTTACTATCTATTTCCTCATCAAGGTTACTAATAATTTGATCAATCACAGGAATTAGTGAGCCAACATCTTCTCTTTCTGGCAAAGGATGAATTGTGCTATCACAGGATGATAAAACAGAAGCTATCTCCTTCTCTTTACTATCTATCTCTGATGAAATGAGATTTAGCTTATTTTCAAAGTCCTCATAATTTGCTTGCTCCATTAAATTTTTTCGCAAAAGATTATACTCATTATTTTTTTCCAGAAAGGCAATCATATCCTGAAGATAGCGAAAAACAAACTCATAAATATCACCAACATCAGCATCTCTTTCAAAAAGGGACTCCGCCTTTAATGTTGCAAGAAGCTCTTTTTGAGCCAGAGCCTTGCTTTGAAGCAAAGAATCAGGCACGCCCTTTTTAGTGAGAAGATAATAATAAAATCCTATAAAAATTGCAGAAATAAAGGAAATTATGCTTAAAGAAAAGAACAATATGCCAGGGAAATTAAATAGGGTCAATGCCTTAACAAACATGAATAAAAGCGATATAACTGAAAAAGTAATTAAGCTACCAATTGCCTTAGCTATTCCAGAGAGAGAGCTTTTTAGATTAGATTCATAATTGGAGACCTTCTCATTTGCATTTCTATAGGCCTTAAATTTTTCCTGTAGCATTTCATAATCAAAGTACTCACTATCAGGATTATATTTTAAATGAGGAAATCTGCTTTTTATATCTTCATCAAGTTTTTTTAGCTTGCTGTGGTTTTCCTTTGCCTGCAGAATCTCTTTTTTGATTTCAAGTGATTCAGTTTTTAAACTTTTTATCTCCTCTTCAAGATTCTTTACTTTTACAAGAGACTCTTTATAAAGATAAGCTAAGTTATGCTTTTCCTTTAGCAAAGATACTTCAGATTCTATAAAAGCAATGTCTCTTTCTATTTTGCTGCTTTTTCTTTTTTTTAGTTCAAGAATTTGAAGTTCCTTTTCCAGATTTCTTATTTTTTGCTCTCTCATTTTAAGATCACTTTCAATTCTATACAACGAGGAGATCTTTTCTCTTTCAAATTCACATGCAACCAAATATCTCTTTAGCTTATCCCTCAAAGGGACATCTTTTTCCATAAAATGGTTCCATGATGGGAAAAAAGAAGCCACCAGAAAGTCATCAAAAGTAAAGGGAAGATCAAAATTTTTTTCTCTGTAGAGCGTGCCATTATCAAAAATAAAAGGGACCTCCCTATGAAAAATTCTACATAAAACCTCAGATCTAAAAAATTTGTTCCTGCATAACTCTTCAAGGGATTTGCCATCTTTTGAAGTGCCAAAAATTGAAACTAAGGGCAGTTGTGCAAAAACAGAAGCATCATATTTTTCAGGAACAACAATATTTAATCCATCCTCCAGAGGGAAGCTCTGCCTTTGACCATCAGATTCAAAAAGAGTAATTTTTAAGAATCGCAAAAGAGAACCCCCCCTGTGGAAAAACTTTCTGCGATTTTATCCTTTTCTATAATTTCTGATAATAGGGAATCCCCTGCCATAATTCTGTCTTTTAAAGTTCCATAAAACCTTGCCTTAAGAGAATCCCCCTCTGACTCCTCTGCAAGTAAAACCTGCAAATCTCTTTTTGTATTATCAATAATTTTAAGACCTCTGAAAAAGCCTGTCATTTCACTTCTAAAGCTATCTGTAATTAAAAAGGATCTTGTGCCACTCAACCTAATATAATTGATACAATCCCTATTAGATATTTCTTTCAATTGATCTGCCAATTCCATCTCTGATTTAATAGAAGAACAATCGAAAGTTCTCTCCTGTATGGAGATGGTATTCACTGGAATTCTCTTTATAAAAACAATTTTTGAGGAATTTACAGTCATTGATATTACAAACCTCTCCCCTGTTTCATCAATAGAACAGGCCTCAGGGCTACCTGCACAGGCTCCTAAGATTTTTTCTGGAATACGAAAAAGCCGTGGGAGATGACATCCACCAAGGGCATAAAAATCAAAATTCATATTCTTTATATCACTTCTACTTATGGAGCAATGAGAAAACTTCTTTTCAGAGTTAGGATCAAAATCTCCATAAAACATCCCAATATGAAACCCTTTATCTGGAAGCCTTGTAAGAGAAGTTCTGTTTAAATTACATGGCGCTGTTCCATATAAAAAAATATCTCCTTTACTGGATTTAATCACATCATCAGTTCTTAAAGTTCCAGTAGTTTTTATATCATCAACTGAAAACTTTGCCCTACAATCAAAGCACAGCTCACTTCTCCCTGGAAGATAAAAAACCTCAGTTCCACTATCCATGAGGCTTTGCAACTCCTTATTGATTTCATTTATCAGTTCCTCAGATGCAAAAGGCAACTCAACTAAATCACCTACGATGAGGAAAATATCATGTTCCTTTGCAAGGGAGATAATCTTTTTAAAAGTAGAAAACCTCTCACTCCTTGAAATAAGAGGATTAATTCTCTCAATTGCAAAATGGATATCAGATGTGAGAAGTATGGTTACAGCTGCCATTAATTTTCTCTTGAAATAGTATAAAAGAGTCTTTATTTATTATTTATCGAGAAAAAAGCTCCTTTTCTTTAAATAATATAAGACTTGACGCCAATTAATTGACAATAGTAGCTTGAATTGCTATTGACCAAAAAATCGAAATTTTTAAATTTAAGCAAAATTAAATTTCTAAAGAAGATAACAATGCAGGGAAACTCAAAGAAAGATAGAATACTCAGAGCTACTCTAAAACTCATTACAGAAAACGGATTTCATGCTACACCTGTTTCAATGATTGCTCAAGAGGCTGGTGTTGGTGCAGGAACAATATACAGATATTTTAAAAGCAAAGAGTCTATAATAAATGAGCTCTATGACATAATAATGAAAGAGCTCCATGAAGCCACAATGGCCAATATACCACCAGATATAAGCGTCAGAGACGAATTTTACACAAAATGGAAAAACATACTCAATTTCTTTATAACACGGGAATATGAAGGAAGGTTTATCTCTCAATATATGACATCTCCATATATTGAGAGAACAGTTATTGAGGAAACAAAAAGGAGAAATATCCACTTAAAGCTACTAATAGAAAGAGGTATTTCTCAGGGAGAAATCAGAAGAGTTGATTACAATACCATTGCTGTATATATGTGGGGAACAATAAAACAACTGCACTATCTCTATGTAAACAATGCAATAAATCTCACTGAAGAACTAATAGATGACATCTACAGTGTATTCTGGGAAGGAATAAAAATTCATAAGTAATGCTCTTTGCCTTTTTAAATTTAAAAATTTTCACTTGACATAACTACAAATGTATGCTAACTTTTTGTTTAGGGAAGGAGTATTTTATGTCAAAAGAACTAACAGAAAAGCAACAGATGGTTTTGCAATACATAAGGGAAAAGATAGCTGAATCTGGATTTCCACCAACAATCAGAGAAATTGGAGATAGATTTGGCATCACAGTGAAAGGTGCCTATGATCACATAAAGGCCATAGAAAAAAAGGGCTACATAAAAACATTCCAAAACAAATCAAGGGCAATTGTTGTTACAGATGAAATCCCAGATGCCTTAATCTCAATACCTCTTCTTGGAAGGATTGCAGCAGGAAGCCCAATACTTGCAGAGGAAAACGTTGCAGGCTATATAAACCTACCTTTTGAAATGGTGGGCAATGGGGAATTTTTTGCACTCACTGTTCATGGAGACTCAATGATTGAGGCAGGAATCCTTGATGGAGATACTGCAATTATAAAAAGCCAGGAAGCAGCAGAAAGTGGAGAGATTGTGGCGGCCTTAATTGAAGATGAAGCTACCCTTAAGGTTCTTGATAAAAATTCAAATAGCTATAGACTTCTTCCATGCAACCCCGCTTATGCCCCCATAGAGGGAGAATTTACAATTATAGGAAAATTAGCTGCTCTTTTCAGGCAATATTAGACTTTTTTATTTGACACAGGTTCAAACCTTACTAATGATAAAGCTCCCTATGAAAAAATCTTTTATATTTAATATATCCCTTATAACTTTTATGCTCTTGCCCTTTGCTATAGAGGCAAAACCAGTTGCCGCTGTGGCATATATCTCATGGGACTCCAACAGATCAATGGCTCTGGCTTCTTTAATAGAAGAGCATACCTTGAGGATTCTTAAAGAAACTGAGCTATTTGATACAATTGATTCCAGGGTGATAAATAAAGAGCTTTCAAAGTTTAACTGTTTTGATGAAAAATGCCTAAGTGGTTTTGCAAAAAACGCAGAGATCCACCTATTAATTTCAGGGAATATAGAAGATAGAAACTCCTACCTTATTCTCAATCTAAGGGCCCATGGCTCAAACAGAATATATAAGGGGAACTTAATTTATTCTGCTACTATAAAAATCCCGCTAAAATATCCCTCTGCTTCACGGGAGTTTAGCCTTTTATGTGAGGAGCAATCTGCTAATTTTATCATAAAGACTCTCCAAAGATTCCAGCATGACATTGCAATCAAAAAGGTCAATGGAACATCTCTCTTGCAAGAGGATATAAAGCTTTCAGGGACATTTCCTCTTTGCCAGAAAAATATCACTGGAGAGGTTATTAAGCTCTCTGACGTTACCATCAGCAATGGCAAAATAACCTCTGAAGTCAACCTGCAAGAAAACAGCTTTCTTTTAATAAACTTTGTATCAAAATCAGAAGAACTGAAAAAATACTATACATCACGCAAGCAAGAACTTCTCTTTGCTGACAGTTCCATAACAAACACTGCTTATCTTGCTATTCTTACTCCCTTTGCAAGCGCCTCAATGCCCTTTGCTTCTCCCTTTCTTGGATATTACATGCACGAAGACTGGGAAGGACTCGGCTTATGGATGATAAATGCCTCCCCTTATCTATACATGGAGGCCATGGGCTTTTATAACAGCCCTTCCCGCCTTAAAGAAAAAGACAAAGACATTTCCAGAGACAACAGAGCAATGAATTACTTTGCCTGGTATATGCTCACCATAGGAGGACTCCCTCTTTTTATAGATTCCTATGCCTTTTCCTATTTAGAGGAGGCGAAGAGCTCTTACAAAAAATCATCCTTTCTTGGAAACCGCTATAGTGCCATATATCTTTCTCTCATAAGCAATGGTGGAGGTATGTTTTATAAAGGCCACAGATACTGGGGATACTTTTACTTTCACCTCAACAATATTTTACTATATTCTGCCATGAGGGAATTCTCAAGAGAAGAAATTTACGATCAAAATACAGATTCTTATAAAAAAGGCAGCAACAATACCTCAAAGGCAAAAAAAATATGCTACATACTTTCCTTAACAAAACTAACTGAGGTTATTCACACTGCTCTCTCCAGGGAAGATCTAAGTAATAGTTCAATTATTGATGAGTATTTTATCCCCTCACCCTTTATCTCTCTTGACTTAGAAAATAATGCAATATATGGCATTGCCCTTTCCTATAAGTTCTAAAAAACTCTAAAAAAGATTTTTTACAAAAATTTATAAATTGACATATTTCAGCCTCATTTATCTGTGTTTTATTAGAAATAAAAAACAACTTGAATGGGATACTCAAGATGAAAACTCTCTTTAAAAAAATACTTTCTGCCTATACTAAAGAAGACTTCATAAGATATAAAAAAGCTCAATATATATTTATCTTTGCATCAACAATTGCAATAGGATTGATATTGCTTACAGCCTTTGCCTTTTTTAATTTTGAAAGTGAAAGATTAAAGCAGACCCTTTTCTCATCCTCTCTATTGTTCATTTCCTGTGTAATAATCATTTTCCTTGTTAAAAAAGGAAAAGTAGAGATTGCAGCTAATTTTCTGGCCTTTACATCATGTTTTATTGCCTCTGTGGGATTTATAGCCAGGCCATATTATGTGGCAGGGGTATCAATGGGTGCTTTTATGTTTCTTGCTCTTGCCTATGCAACCCTTTACTGCTCAACAGCTGTATCCTTCTCAATTCTCCTGATATTCATAGCGACTCATACATATTATTTCTTTTTTATAGCAAGGCCTCAGGCAACCTGGTTTTTGCTTCAGACTGTAAACTCAACATACATTGATGGACTTATTACTCTAACATTGCTATTTATACTTGGAGTTACAACAAACAAATTTTTGCAAAAGGCTCTTAGAATTGCTCAAAGGGAATCAAAAGAAAATGCACAGCGATTCAATACAATCTCATCATTGATTGAGACAATAAAAACCACCATAAGAGATCTTGATGAGGCAATAGAAGGAAACCTTACCATAATCACAAAATATTCAGATAATGCCCAGAGCCAGGCTGCATCCATGGAAGAGCTCTCTGCAACAGTTGAAGAGATCTCTGCAGGAACAGATAGCGTTGCAAGAGCTACAACAGAGCAAAACAACTCCATAGACAACCTGATGGAAAGCATAATGGCGCTTTCAGAATCAATCCGTCTCATTGAGGAATATGGGGAAAGCATGAAGCAAACATTTATGAACTTCATGTCAAAGACAAAAAAAGGTGGTGAGGCAACATCCATGCTTGAAGCAATAAATAAAAAGATCCAACAAAACTCTTCTGATATGACTGAGGTAATTACGATTATTGAACAGTTTTTTGATAAGATAAATCTGCTATCTCTTAATGCTACAATTGAGGCAGCTCGCGCAGGTGAACACGGCAGAGGATTTGCAGTTGTCGCAGAAGAGATTGGTAAGCTGGCAGATCACTCCACACAGGAACTCAATCGCATAGGTGAGCTTATAAACAAAAATAAATCAGACTCAAATGAGAGCAACAGGATCATAACTCAAATTGTTAGCTTTATCAATGACATCATAGCCTCTCTTGAGGATTTCCAGAACAAAGCAGCAATCACCATAAAAGCCCTTGATGAACAAAAAAAACTCAAAGAGGATATGGATCTAAAATCACGAATTGCAAAAGAAAAAACTGAAATAATAAGTCATGCAATGAAGGAACAGCAAGCGGCAATTGAAGGCATAGCTCTTGCCATTGAAGACACAAGCAAAACAGTGCAACAAAATGCAGAGAATACAAAAATCCTGCAGGAAAGCGCTGAGACATTGAGCAAGATCTCTGGCAGGCTTGAATCAGAGGTTGAAGCTAACGCCTAAAGTCTCCCATGACCTCATAGGCATCATTTACAACAACAAAGGCACCTGGATCTGCCTCTTTAATCTTTGCCTTTAACTTAGGCAGTTCCCTGGTATGTAAGGCAACGTATATTACCTCCTTTTGCTCACCTGTGAATCCACCCTCTCCCTTAAGTAGAGTAAAACCTCTATCAAGATCTTGTAATATATATCTCTTTATCTCTTCCCCTCTTGTGGTAACTATAAAGAGTTCCTTTGTATAAGATAATCCTTCCACAACAAAATCCGTTGCCTTGGTGGTAACATAAAGGGACACAAATCCCCACAGTATAAGATTAGGATTTTTAAAGATTATACCAACAGAAAAGATTATAAGGCTATCTATGATGAAATAAGACATGCCAACTGTAAGACCAAGATATTTTCTTATAATTAAGGCCGGGATATCACTGCCGCCTGTTGAGCCATTGAATTTTATCACAAGGCCAGCACCAAGTCCAAGCAAAAGAGAGCCAGCAATTACACCAAGAAAAATCTCATTTGTAAAGGAAACCGACTGTTCATTGATCCTGAAAAAAAATCCCTGTAAGGCCTCAATGCCAAGAAATCTATCGCCATTAAAAAAATCAGTCCAGAAGGAAAGCCAGAATATGCCCCACACTGTTTTAAGGCCAAAGAGCTTCCCAAAAATCACTATTCCTGCAATAAAAAGAGGCACATTTATGATAAACATCATAACACCAGCAGGGACATTAAAGAGATAGTAAAATATCTGAGCAACCCCTGCTGCACCTCCGGGGCTTGCCTTAAAGGGAATAAGAAAAAGCGATATGCCAAAGCCACCTATAATACATCCAACTATTATGCCAATTAAATCTCTAAGATTATTAGCAAGCTCATCTCTTTGAATTGTTAATCTCATTTTAAATTCCTGAGGGCTATCTTGTTCTATTTTCAAATTCTTTTATAAGATATTTATGTAAAGATGTAGCACCATCTAAATCATAGATATTAAATCTGGCTAAAATATCCTCTTCTATGTAGTGATAATAAAAAGTTCTCTTTTCTATGAGGGTAAAGGCATTGGCAAGATAGACAATATATACTATATCCTTAAATTCATCTTCTACAACTAAAGGAGAGTGATGAAATTTTATAGCTACAGAGAGATAATCCGGAAAATTCCACTTTTTAGAAACAAGATATCCAATCTCTGAATGGCTTATTCCTATGGAGATCTCTTCCATGATATTTGTTGTAATTATCTCATGATTTTTTACAATATCTGCAATTCTCCTCACAGACTTCATATCTACAGAAAGAAATATTACAGAGCCTATATCATGTAAAAGGCCTGCCATATATACATTTTCTGCCATGGAATTAAGCTTATATTTCATTGCAAGAGCCTTAGAATAAAAGGCTACCTTTGCGCAGTGTTCCCAGATCTCCTCAAATCTGCTGTATCTGGTTTCAAGAATTTTACGAGCTGTGCTTGCAATTAAAACAGAATGGAGATTTTTAAGACCAATTTTGACTATTGCCTTCTGGACATCCTCTGTTTTTCCAATTGTGACAAAGCCAGCAGAATTGGCAAGCTTGATGACATCAGAAGAAAGGGCAACATCTCTTTTAATTTTATCTGCAATAATATTTATATCTGCCTCCGGGGAAAGGCACATCTCTATTAGCTCTGTAACGTTTTCTGGAAATGTTGGAATACCCTTAACCTCAAGGAGAATTCGAGTTTTAATTCTTGAGACTATTTCCACTGGCTTAATCTGCCTTGGTATGGTAAGAGAAGATACAGTTACATTTCCATCGCTTTTGATCCTGAAAAACTCTGAAGGAATTCCCATGCTCTTTAAAAACATAACAATAAGAGCAATTCCCAGTCCTGCTCCTTCATTATCACCCTCAATTTGAGCATAAATATCACCAAAATTTTCATTTTGAAGAGCAATTGCAAACCTTTTGTTAATCCTACTCTGCTCTGATTCCAGTAAACCAGCATTGTTTTTAACAACAAAATTTATATTCTCATCATCAGCGCTAACAGAAAAAAGAATACTATATTCGCTACTTAAAATATCCTGCCTTATGAAGTCAAAATCTCCAATAATATGCTCTTTAAAAAGACTTAATCCCTTTAGATATTCCTCTGAATTTGTTATATCAAGCCCATTCTTTATAAAAAAAACCCTTTTGGCATTGGCCTTAAGGGCATTTACAAGCAATTCTCTGACAATTGTCAAAGCAGAGTGCAATATGTAAAGTAGATCATATTTGGCAAGAACTCTTGCAATTATGGAATTAACAAGTACAAGTATATCATCTGAAATATACTTAAAGCTGATCTTTACAGGTCCCCCTGAATTGATATTATCGTATATTAACTTTTTCTGTTCGTTGATCATATAAAAGTAAGAATAAATCTAATTCCAGGGAATGTCAAGATATTTGCAAAAATTTACCATAGATACGAGATTTTTAACTTTAACAACTAAGTATATAATGAGCTTACACACTTAAGCCGAAAATCATTACATTATAAATTATGATTATATTTGACAAAAAATAGTAAGTGCATTAAAATCTCTTACAAAAACTGGAGCAAAAATCTAAGATGCAAATAAAATTATGGGGTGTCAGAGGATCTCTTCCTTCTCCTCTAACAAATGAGGAATATAGCAGCAAATTGCAAAGGATCCTGAAACTTGCAGTTGATAAAAAAATAAAAACTCATGGGGAGATAGATTCTTTTTTAGACTCTCTTCCCAATGAGCTCCGATATACCTTTGGTGGAGACACAACATGTGTTACTGTGCAATCCTCCTCTGGCAAGCTATATATACTGGATTGCGGCACAGGCGTTAGGCGAGTTGGCAATATGCTTATGGAAGGGCCCTGTGCTCAAGGCAAGGGCGAGATCAATATTATGTTTACCCATAATCACTGGGATCACATACAGGGATTGCCCTTTTTTAGACCAATTTATGTGCCAGGAAATGTGCTCAACTTCTACTCCCCATATAAAAATCAAAAGGAATGTCTGGAAAAACAGATGAGCACCCCTTTTTTCCCAGCAACCTTTGAAGGAACTCCTTCCACAAAAAATTACTTTCTCATAGATCATGCTGTTCATGAGCCCATAATCCTTGAAGAAGACCTCAAAGTGAGCATATACCCTTTAAAACACCCCCAGGGCTGCTATGCCTATAAATTTGAACAAAATGGGAAAATATTCATCTTTGCCACAGATACTGAATTTACAGGTGAAATCATAGAGAGAATGGATAATAAAACCAATTTTTTCAAAAATGCGGATTTACTGATTCTGGACTCCCAATATACCTTAAATGAGGCTTTTCTTAAAGTTGACTGGGGACACACAAGCTATACCATGGCAGTAAACTGCGCTGCAAACTGGAATGTAAAAAAATTGGTAATGACTCATCACGAACCAGCATACTCTGACGATTTGCTCCAGGAAAACTATCTCCTGGCACTGGAACATGCTCAAAACTTAGGAGGCGTAGATACAGAGATACTACTTGCTGTGGAGGGTATGGTCTTTGAACTATAGCAAGAGTCTTATCTGCACTATACTTGTTTTTTCACTGCTATCCCCTCTTTTCAGTCAAAGGACAAAATCCAGCCTTCATGCAGGAAGTCAAAGGCACGCGGAGAGAAGTCTTAAGGATTCTCTTTACTTTCTAAAATTTATAGACCCTTCTGTTTCAAACAAAGGAACAGAGGAAGAAAAGCAGCTATTTATAAATATTATTAAAAAGGATCTCATTTCAAGAACGCTCTATCTAAAGTTTGCCTTTACCCCATCACTCACGGAAATAAAAAAAACCCAGGATATGATGATAATACTTTTCCAGAAGGTACATGAACGCGATTGCTCTGAGGCCTTCAAGATGCTCAATGACGTTGCACCTGAAGTTACAAACTCAAAGAA
>Ga0116146_1003569_pt1 | contig 12589 bp, 13 predicted proteins | sample AD_JPNHG2_MetaG_FD_89748 | JGI IMG/M metagenome (GOLD analysis project Ga0116146, IMG submission 89748) | Active sludge microbial communities of municipal wastewater-treating anaerobic digesters from Japan - AD_JPNHG2_MetaG | ecosystem: Engineered > Bioreactor > Anaerobic > Digestate | place...
CGGGTCAGATTGCCCCCCGAAATGGCCTCCAGCAGCTCAGCGGACGAAATCCCCGAAAGAATGTTCATCGCGACTTTCGGCCCGATGCCGCTGACGGAAATCATCAGCTGAAACAGCTCCCGCTCTTCCAGCGTGTAAAAACCGAACAGGTGAATCGCATCCTCTTTGACCGATGTATGGATATGCAGGGTGATCGTCTGTCCCGCATCCGGAAGCGCATAAAAAGTGCCCAGCGGAATGAAAACGCGGTAGCCGACGCCCTGCGCATCCACCACGACGTTGGAGATTCCCTTATAGGCGATTTTGCCGGTCAAGAGGGCAATCATTCAGATCGGATGCTCCTTCATGAAATTGGCGTGGCAAACCGCCGCAGCCAGTGCGTCCGCCGCGTCCGCCGGCGGAACGGACGAAAGCTTGAGAATCGCCTTGACCATCATCTGCACCTGCCGCTTCTCCGCCCGGCCGTAGCCGACCACCGCCTTTTTCACTTCCAGCGGAGAATATTCAAAAACCGGAAGTCCCCTGTCCGCGCAGGCATAGATCACGACTCCCCTCACCTGAGCCTGCCGGATCAGACTGCGGACGTTTTTTCCATAAAATATATTTTCCAGACTGACCGCCTGCGGAGCGGCTTCGGCGATGACGGCACCGAGCCGTGAAGACAGATCCAGCAAAATTTCGGACAGAAGCGAATCCCTCCGGGGCTTGATTTCACCGTGGGCCACATGGCGCAGGTAATTTCCGCTCCGATCGATGATGCCCCAGCCGGTCACATGGGAGCCCGGATCAATGCCTAGGATTCGCAAGATGTCCGCTTTCGTTCCTTGAACGTTTCAGCTCAATTTTTCCATGACCTCTTCATCGATGTCGAAATTGGAATACACGTTCTGGACGTCGTCGTTGTCTTCCAGCTTCTCCATCAGCTTCAGCATGGACTCGGCCTTTCCCGCTTCCAGTTTGACGGTGTTGGAGGGAATCATGCTGATGCGCGCCTCGAGATGCTTGATGCCTTTGGCGTCGAGGGCTTTCTTGACCGCTTCAAAAGCCGCCGGCTCCGTGATGACTTCGTATTCCGAATCCTCCGTTTTGACGTCTTCCGCTCCCGCGTCCAGCGCCAGCTCCATCAGCTCGTCTTCACCGATCACTTTCCTGTCGATGACGATGCTGCCTTTCTTGGCAAACATCCAGGCCACGCAGCCGTTCTCGCCCAGATTCCCGCCGTGCTTGGAAAAAATATGCCGGATCTCCGCCACCGTCCGGTTTTTATTGTCCGTCATGATTTCCACGATGACCGCCGCGCCGCCCGGTCCGTAACCTTCATAGGTAAATTCTTCGTAAGCATTTGCTCCGTCCCCGCCGCCCGTGCCTTTCTTGATCGCCCTTTCGATATTGTCCTTGGGCATGTTTTCTTCCTTGGCCGCCATGACCGCCTGCCTTAACCGGGCATTGCCTTCGATGTCGCCGCCGCCCAACCGCGCCGCCAGCGTAATTTCCTTGATGATTTTGGTAAAGATCTTGCCGCGCTTGGCGTCAATCGCCCCTTTTTTTCTTTTGATGGTGCTCCATTTGGAATGGCCGGACATAGCGTAATCTCCTGACAAAAAAGTTGATCTGGCATATTTTTTCGCCTCATAGCATAAGGCGATAAGCTTGTAAAGTTATTTACATATTTAAACCGGGAGGCTTTGTGCTGATCAAAATTATCGGGGCGTGGGAAAGGAAAGCCTCCGTCAGGGCCGGTCCCCTCGGATGACATTGGGAATGTCTTTTGCGCCAAGGTAGAAGACCAGAAGTTTGACCGGAACCTTTCCATGGTTGGTTCCGTTGTGCCTGAGGTTGACGACTTCGATAACGGCCTCGCCTTCCCTGAACTCCGCGGTCTTTCCTCCTTCGATCTCGACGGTGAGTTGTCCGGCCATGACATAGGCATAAACGGGCATGGGATGGCTGTGCCAGCCCGTGGCGGCGCCCGGCGCGATATCCACCGTCATGACGGTCACCTGAGGCCGGTCCGTGTCCAGATAATCGATCGGCTCTCCATTGCTCATCTTTTCGGTCTGGAGAATAATCTTGCCTTGCACTCCGGCATCGTATTCCCCGGCCCAGCTCCAAAGGGGCATCAGGAGCAGCAAAACAAACCCGATCCACGCGCGATTTCTCTGATGGGTCATCGATCATCCTTTCTGCTGATCCGCCGAAACGCGTTCACGCGCGCCGACCGGCTGGCCGCTTCCGAATAAGGCGCTGTGGCTCAAGGAAATTGCAGGACGATCCAAGAGCACCAGGCCGGCCTTTTGTGCCTCGGCGATTTCCCCGTCAAACTGCGCCCGGGACACATGCCATTTGGGCTCCGCCAGGAGGAAGCGAGCCGCGGGCTTGAGGGCGTTGTACAGTTGCCGGAAGAACCGGTCCAGCCGGGGAACTTCATGAGCCATCCAGAAGGATACAATGAAATCCACCGGCTCTCCCGAATAGATTTCGTCGGACCGGGAAAGATAAAGCTCGATTTGGCCGCGCACCCTCGCCCGTTCGGCGCGCTTTGCAATGCCCCGCAGCATCGATTCCTGAATATCGGCGGCGATCACCATCCCTGCCGAACCTACGCGCCGGGCAATCGGAATCGTGAAGTACCCGATGCCGGGCCCCACATCCAGCACCTTGTCCCCTTCCCCAATGTAAGGACGGATGATCCGGTCCGGATTTTGAACCAGTCGGCGCAGACCGTTATCAAACGTGAAGCAGAACCATCGGGGACAGATGCCGTGTTTTCGAAAAAAAAGGATATCGGCCAGTTTGCTCACTGTGCCTCCTGCCGTTTTCATTGGCCGGCCCGGATCTCAGGCAACGGCAATTCCCTTGCTTTTCAGATAGTCCTTGACGTCCTGAATTTTGAGAAGCCGGAAATGAAAAACGGACGCCGCCAGCAGAACGGAAGCGCCTCCGTCCACAACCGCTTCGTAAAAATCCTCCAGTTTTCCCGCTCCACCGGACGCCACCACCGGCAGTGTAACAGCAGAAGAAATGGCTTTTGTGAAGGGGATGTCGTATCCCGCCTTCGTGCCGTCTCCGTCCATGCTGGTGGGCAGGATCACACCCGCGCCCAGTTTCTGGCATTGCCTGGCCCACGCCACCGCGTCTTTCGCGATGGGCAGCGTGCCGCCGGAAACCACCAGTTCAAAGCCCGACGGCATGGCCGGATTTCTCTTGGCGTCGATGGCCACCGTGATTTTTTCCTCGCCGAATTTACCGGCCGCGAGTGTAATCAGTTCCGGATTTTTCACCGCTGCGCTGTTCATGGACACTTTGCTCGCGCCCGCGCCCAGCACCATTTCGATGTCCTCCAGCGAGGAAATGCCGCCGCCGACGGTCAGCGGAATACTGATCTGGGCGGCAACCTTCTTCACCCATTCCAGCCTCGTTTTGCGGTTTTCGAGTGTTGCAGCGATATCCAGCATCGCCAGTTCATCCGCGCCTTGGGCTTGGTAGAACGCGGCATTCTCGACCGGATCGCCCGCCTCCTTGATGTCGACAAAATGAACCCCTTTTACCACTCTTCCGTTTTTCATATCCAGGCAGGGCATGATTTTGATCGGTTCCATTCAACTCTCCTTTCCGGGCGAAGCCTTTGCGCCGGCATTGCCCATCAAACGGGATATTTTCTAAACCGAACTTTCCAAATTTACAATCGAAATGTTTTTGTTTTTTTGATCATAATGCTTGAAACGCTGGGGTTTTTCATTTAAACATTCCTGCAACCTATTTCACCGCAAAGGAGCCGCTAAAATGAAAATGAAGGAAATCAAAGCCAGCACCATGAATGTGGAAAAATTTATCGACAAAAAGGTCCGGGACATCCGCAACGCTGTGGGCGACGGGCTCGCCGTCAATGCGCTCTCGGGCGGAGTGGACTCCTGCGTCGTCACCGCCCTGGGACACAAGGCGCTGGGCGACCGCCTGAAAACCTACATGATCGACAACGGCATCATGCGGGAAAATGAGCCCGCCCGGGTGCAGGCCGCCTTCAAAAAGCTGGGCATTCAGGTGGAAGTCGTCGATGCCTCCAAAGCCTTCTTTGCCGCCCTCAGGGGCCTCACCGATCCCGAGGAAAAACGGGAAGCCATCACCCAGACTTTTTACAAAGACGTCTTCGGCAAACTGGTCGTCAGAAGCAAGGCCAAGTATCTTCTGCAGGGCACGATCCTTACCGATGTGGACGAGACCGTCGCCGGCATCAAACGTCAGCACAACGTCTTTGAACAGCTGGGCATCGACCCGCAAAAGGCATTCGGCTACAAAATCCTGGAGCCGCTGATCGAGCTGCGCAAGGACGGCGTGCGCAAAGTCGGCGCGGGCTTAAGTCTGCCTTCCGCCATGTTCGACCGGATTCCCTTCCCGGGACCGGCGCTGGCCGCCCGGGTGATCGGCGAAGTCACACCCGCCAGGATCGCGCTGGTGAGAAAAGCCACCGCCATCACCGAGGCGGCGCTCAAAGGCACGAAGGCCTTCCAGTATCTGGCGATTTTGCATGAAGACCGCGTCACCGGCATGCGCGACGGAAAGCGCGTTTTCGGCAACCAGATCGAAATCCGCTCCTGGGAAAGCACGGACGCTCGCAAGGCAAGCCCCTCCCGACTGTCCTTTGACGTTCTGGAAAAGATCGCCGCAAAAATTACGAAAGAGATTCCGGAGGTCGTGAGCGTCACTTACAACATCACGACCAAACCGACCTCCACTATCGAGGCCGTTTAGCGCTCGGGAGTTCAGCCTCGCCTGCCGCATTGGACAAAAGAGGGGACAGGCTTTCCTGTCCCCTCTTTATCATCTATCATCCGGATTATTTTTCGCGTCTAGCGTTGCAGCCAGTAAACGGGGTTCTTCCCGCCGCCCACAGCGGCCTGAACCACGAGCTTGTCAAATTCTTTCTGAGTTTTCGGCCACCAGGCATAAAGCACCGATGGATCGGATTTGCCCCGGGTGACGGTCTGCACGGACGCCATGATGAGCATGCGCCCCGCATCGGTCACGCCGTAAGCTGCATTGGGATATTTATCGCCCAGCATGGGCGGATCGAGCGCCTTGGGAAAGGCGGCCCGGATTTTATATACGTCATCCACGGTGCCGGCGGCGACGATCGCCTTGGCGAGCGCATGCATGCCGGTGTAATTCAGCGCGCACTCCCAAGTCACCATGCGCTTGTAGGTCGTGGTATATTTTTTGTCGAAGATCTTGGCGCCGTCAAACGGAATGCTCACGACGCCGGCCGTGCCGATCAGGTCTCCCATGATCTTGGTGCCCTTGAGCAGCACGGCGATGTAATCCTGCTTGGCCTGATCGACCAGCATAAAGCCGCCCTTGTAGCCCATGCTTCTGGCCTGTTCGATGACCAGCGCCGTGGTGGCGGAAGGTCCGCCGATCAGCATGACGTCCGGCTTGGTGGCAATCGCTGCGGCCAGCTGGGAGGAAAAGTCGGTTTCCGTGTAATAATTGGCCGGCTTGTCCGCCGTGATCACGCCGCCTCGCTTTTGATAATATTCCTTGAATCCGACCCTCCACTCGTCGCCGTAAGCCCCGAGCGTGACCACCATGGCGCATTTTTTCCAGCCTTTTTTCAGGGCCCATTCCGCAAACACCTGAACGTAGGTGGTGAAGTCGACTGTCGTGTCGATCATCAGCTTGTTGCCGAGATGTTCGACCTTGGGGGTGCTGGTATAGGCCATCATGATGAACTCGTTGCCCTTCTCCTCGTTGATTTTCATCATGGGAGCGATGGTGTTGAAAACTCCGTTGAAGACGGCGATGGCCTTGTTCTGTCTGAAACGGCGCGCGTTGTTCACCGCCTGCGTCGGATCGACCCGGTCATCGAGCTTGTCCAGTCTGAACGTATATTTCTTGCCCTTCACCGTAATGCCGCCGGCCGCATTGAGCTCTTTGACGGCCATATCGACGCCGTTAAAGATGTCCTGCCCGTATTCCGCCGCCGGTCCGGAAAGCGGTCCGGTGTACCCGATAACAATTTCATCAGCCCTGCTGCTTCCCGCCCAGGACATGATCAAAACGGCAGCAACTAAACAAATCAGTACCTTTAGACACTTCATCCCTCGTTCCTCCTCGTTGGTTTATTGCTTGACCTTGGTACGTCGGGAAGAATGATAAGACTGTCTTCCCCTTCTCCCCTATTTGATTTTACGGTATGGTGATTTGTCTAATGATTTGCGAACAGCTTGTCAATACCATAAATCGATCGCGCACGAAGCATCGTGTGAAATAACCGTGTTCTTTTTAAATAATATTTCAATATCATTAAAGAAATGAGATGACCGCTATTCGTAAAATATCTGCCGGTCAGTTTCATCAGCAGATGTGATTCTGGATGGTCATGCGGCGTTACCTGCCGGTGAAGCCCTCTGAAAAGCCGCATGACCTGCCTAATTGGCAGCGATGCCGCCGTCGATGCTGATCGCCTGTCCGGTGATGCTGCGGGCTTCGTGAGACGCCAGATAGGCCACCAGTCCGGCGATTTCTTCCGCGGTTTGCGGGCGCCTGAGCGGCGTAACGGCCTTGACCCGCGCCTCGAAGATTTCCTGAAGGCTTTTATCCGCGTAAGCCGGCTGAATCTCTTTGACCGCCTGTGCCAGTTTTTCCCATCCGGGCGTAAAAACATAACCGGGACAGACGGCATTAACGGTGATGTCGTGGCGGGCCAGTTCCTTCGCCAGCGTCTCCGTGAATCCGATCACGCCGAATTTGGCCGCGCAGTAAGCGGAGAGAAGCTGTTCGCCCTGCTTGCCGGACACGGAGGACATGTTGATGATCCTCCCCTGTTTGCGAGGAATCATGATCCGGGCGGCGGCGCGGCAGCACAGATACACGCTGCGCAAATTGAGCTCGATCGTACGGTCCCAGTCTTCGAGACGGGACTTCGCCACCAGGGCAATGCCGGACCCTCCGCCCACGTTGTTGACGAGAATGTCGATCGCACCGTAAACTTTGATCGCTTCGTCCATCATGGCATCAACCGCTTCCGGGTTTGTCGCATCGCAGACAACGGCCAGCGCATTTCCTCCCCGCGCCTGAATCGTTTGGGCAACCTTTTCCGCCGCGGTCGGATCCAGATCCGCCACAACCACTCTTGCCCCTTCGGATGCCAGGCGCAAAGCGATCGCTTCACCGATGCCCTTGCCTCCACCCGTGACCATGCCGATCTTCCCCTGAATCCCCAAATCCATGGCTTACCCTCCCTGAAATGATTTACGTTCGGAATGAACCGTGGCATCCGCCTTCGACGGTCTGGACAGACGATCCAGAATCAGATCGAGGATGGATTGAAGCCCCTTTCGGTCAATTTTCTCCCGGTCTTCCTTGATCTGTTCCTCCATCGCCAGCTGCACCACGCCTCGGATCATCCAGGTCATATGTCCCGCGTTTCCGGGTTGAAACTCTCCCGACCTCATCCCTTCCTCAAGAATTTTCCTGATGGCCGCATGAAACTTGACATGGCAGGAAATATAATCGCAGTAAGGCGCACTCTCGGACGGACCGTAGTAATCCGCAAACATCAGCCGGAAAAAATCCTTGTCCTCGATGACGAGCTGAAAAATCTTGTCGACCAGATTCTTGAGGCGCTGCGTGGCGCCGACGGCGTCGTCGGTGTATGCGGAAAGGGCTTCGTCGATCATCGCGCAGTGCGTTTGCATCAGATTGAGGTAAAGCCCCTCTTTGTTCCCGAAATAATAATATAAAGTCGGCGCCGTGATGCCCGCCGCGTCCAGAATCTCCCGCACCGACGTAGCGGCATATCCTTTGCGGGCAAACAGCGGCAGCGACGCATCCAGAATCTGTCGGCGGCAGTCGGTCCCCGTATGGTTCATCATTGATTTGCCCAATCCATCGCCCCCTGTTTTATTTTTGCCTTGACACGGTACGGTCTGATTTTATATAATGATCGCTATATAAGTCACAAAAAAAGGTATTGTCAAGAAAAAAACTTTAGGGAACAGGGGGTTATCACTATGAAAAAGATGCGTCTGTTTGCCGGAATGATTTTGGTTTTTCTATTGGTCACAGGAGCGGGGGCCGCAAGCCCGGACACAACGGGACCGATTAAAATCGGCCTCATGGGAAATATGTCCGCTCCCTTCTCGCTCAGCGCCAAGGGCGCAGCCACCATGGCCGTCGATGAAATCAACAAAGCGGGCGGCATTCAGGGGCGCCAGGTCAAGCTGATCGTCGAAGACACCAAGGGCGAAATCCCCAAATGCGTTGAAATCTACAAAAAACTGGTGATGAACGATAGAGTCCTGGCGGTTTTCATCGCGGAAAAAGTGGAAATGGGCGTGGCCGGCATGGAAATCGGCGCCGAGTTGTTTCCCGAATACCCTCATATCTTTTTCAGCACCATCGGCTCCGGGGACGACATCTGGCACCGCGTGCGCGACAACTATAAAAAATACCGCTTCGGATTCCAGACCTACTATGCCATCTCAACCAATTATTTGAAGATCCTGGCTCCCGACAACATCGATTGTTTCAAAAACCAGATCAAAGCCAAAAAAGTCGCCATTCTCTATGAAGACATGGAATGGACCAAGCCGTTGCGTAAAGGCATCCCCGGCGTTTCGCCGTCTCTGCCGGACATTTATAAAGAGAAAGGCGTCAATGTTGTTTATCAGACGACCACCTCTCTCGATCAGAAGATGTTTAACCCCATCTTTGAAGAAATCGCCAAATCCGGCGCCGACCTGATCGACTGTGTCGTAGGGTATATCGACCAGCCGGCCTTTATCAAGCAGTGGTCGCAGTCCGGCGCCAGAAATATCCCGATCTTTATCTGGGGAGGCCTCGCCGGCATGCCGCCGATCTGGAAAATGACGGAAGGCAAAGTCAACGGCGTGATGGTCGGTTCTTCACTGGTCCGGGTCCCCATTACACCGAAAACGATCCCTTTCATGGACAATCTGGTAAAAAACTATAAAGTCGGCCCCATCTTCGGTTCGCACACCACCTACGACACCATCTATGGCTTTAAGAAAGCCATCGAAAAAGCCGGAGGGACGGGAAACATCGATCAATTGATCAAACAACTGGAGAAGGTTGAAGAAGTGGCCGTTCTGGGAACCATCGGCTGGAATGCGAAATACCACTACAACCTTCCCCCGCCCAAGTATGTGACGCCGATCGTCCAATGGCAGTCCGGTGAAATGAAAGTGATCTATCCTCTGAAATATAAAATGGCCGATTACAAATCGCCGATGGATCTGCGCAAATAACCGGAGGGAGGGAATCCGCGCCTGCCTTGCGCGGATTCCCTCTTTCAAAACCGCCGGTTCCATCCAAAAAGAAAACAAAGATTCTAAGGTCAAAGATGCCCCTTGAATCCGCCTTAACACAAAGGGAGAGCAGACCCCATGAGTGATACCCTTCTGCAAATCGTCATTTACGCCCTGATCTGGGGTTCGATTTATCTTTTAATCTCTCTCGGATTCTCGCTGATCTGCGGGGTCCTCCGAATATTTCATCTCGGATACGGGGTCGTTTTTGTTCTGGCCGCGTACCTGACCTGGGCCTTCATGGAGGAAGCCCATCTGGGGTTGGTCCCCAGCATTGCACTGATGATTGTGGTTCAGTGCGCCTTTGCGCTGATTGTTTTTTATAAAGGGGTCTTTCAGCGTTACCTGGAAGAAGAAGAGATTCTTCTGACCGTTTCCATTCTTGTATTTCTCGCCGTAGCCCACCTGGCCAATTACCTTTACCCGGTGACGGCAGGCGTCAGCATTCCTTCCACCATCATTGACGACGTCGTCACCATCGGCGGCGTTACCCTCGCCTGGCAGATGATTATTGCCGCGCTCGCGGGCATTCTGGTCACGGCCGTCTACGTCGTCTGGTTTATGAAAACCCGAATCGGCCTGATTATCCGGGCCGTCAGCCAGAACCTGCCGGCGGCGCTGCTCATGGGCGCCAACGTCAACCGCATGTATTATCTGGCCATGATCCTCTCCGTGATCCCCCCGACCATCTGCCTGGTCGTCATAGCGCCCTTCTGGGGAGTCGATCCGTTCATGGGCGCGCCCCTGCTGATGACGGCCATGCTGATTTCCATTCTCGGGGGCCTGGGCAATCTGAAAGGCAGTATCGTTGCATCCTATCTGATCGGCTTCATTCACGCATCGGTCAGTTTTATCTTTGTTCCCCGCTTCATGGGATTTGCGGCTCTGATTGTCACTCTGATCGTCATGATTTATCGGCGCGGAGGTATTTTTGCGGGAGAAACGCTATGGTAAACTTTGAACTACGTCGTGATCGCATTGTCGCCCGCTGGCGGGACAAAAAAACGGAATGGGTCATCGAACCGCGATACTGGAGAAATCCGACCGTCGGCATCGGCCTGTTGTTCATTCTGCCCGTCTTCGTTTATTCATATCCGCACATCCTGACCATGATCACCACGGCCAATCTTTACGCGGCCATTGCCATTCCCCTGGCTTTACAGATGCTGGGTACGGGGCGGGTCAATTTCGGTCCGCAGCTCTACCTGGGGGTCGGCGGCTACACGGCCGCGTTGCTGAATCTTCATTTCGGCTGGAATCCGGCCATGACGCTTCTCGCAACGGTCGTCGTCTGCACCGTGATTGCATTGCTTTTGAGCCCCACCACCTGGATTGCCAAGGGCCTCTACTTCTCGCTCATCACCCTCATTCTGCCCCTGACCTTTCTCGACGTCACTTACATCTGGGGCGACCTCTTCCGGGGGGAAGTGGGCCTGGTCGGGATGAGCCCCCTCTTGTCGTTTGAAAAAGTAACCTGGAACTACGTCGCTTACTACTACCTGTCGCTGATTTTGATGCTGCTTTATCTCTTGTTTTGCGACCGGACGGTACGGTCCCGAATCGGCATCAGCATGGCTGCGGTAAATGAAAACGAGAATGTCGCCCGCATGATGGGGGTTCGCGTCGATGCCTACAAAGTATTCTTTTACGTGGCGCCTTCCATTTTAACCGGGATTGTCGGCTGGTTTATCGTTCATACCTTCCGTACGTTTGCCGGCGTCACCTATCTTCCCCTTGAATTCATGACGAAAATCCTGATTATCGTGATCGTCGGCGGAAGGGCGTTTCTCTATGGCGCCATTCCGGGCGCCTATCTGATCTCCATCGTCGAAGATTCCTTAAGAGGCCTGGGACCGGTGAACTATTTCGTGTTCCCGCTGGTGTTGATCGCCTTGATCGTCTTTCTGCCCCGCGGAGAAGGGCTGTGGGGCCTGTACAAAAAAAGGCGTCCCCGCGATTATTTCCCCAAATTGCATGTGAGGAGAGAATAGTCTCATGCTGGAGATATCATCCGTATCCAAAAATTTCGGCGGCCTCACCGCCGTGAGCGACGTCAGCTTTTCCGTGAAAGAAGGGGAAGTCGTGGGACTCATCGGCCCCAACGGCGCCGGCAAGACAACGATGCTCAACCTGATCTGCGGGATCTACAAGCCCGACCGCGGGGCCATTCGTTTTGACGGAACCGACATCACGGGCATGGCCAGCAACAAAATCTGCAAGCTGGGCATCTCCCGAACGTACCAGATTCCGCAGCCTTTCGAATCCATGACGGCTCTGGCCGGCGTTCTGGTCGGCGTCCTCAACGGCAAGAAACGCTCCCACATGAGCCTTCCCGACGCGGCTCTGGAAGCCTCCTACTACTTGGAGTTTGTGGGCCTCTTCTCCAAGCGCGACACGCTGGCGCGCGATCTGAATCTCTACGAACTGCGGATGCTCGAACTTGCGCGGGCCCTGGCGACAACGCCGAAACTGCTGTTGCTCGACGAGGTCATGGCGGGCTTGAATCCCACGGAGGCCGCAAGGGCGCTGGACATGATCTGGAGCGCGCAGGACCAGTTTGCCATTACCATTTTGTGGATCGAACACGTCATGAAGATCATTATGAACGCGACGCAGCGGGTTGTCGTTTTGCAGTACGGAAAAAAGATCGCCGAAGGGCCTCCACGCGAAGTCACCTCGGACCCCAAAATCATCGAAGCTTATTTGGGAGCGAGATATGCTCAGCATTAAAGATCTGAACGCCGCTTACGGCGTCATTCCCGTTCTTCACGGCGTCAACATGGAAATCCGGGAGGGCGAACTGGTCGCGCTTCTGGGCGCCAACGGCGCGGGGAAAACCACTTTGCTCAACAACATCTCCGGCGTGCTGCCCGCCATATCGGGCACCATCTCCTTTCAGGGCAGGCCCATCGGACATCTGCCTTCCGATCAAATCGTCCAGTTGGGCATCTCCCAGATTCCGGAAGGAAGAAAAATCTTCCCCTACCTGAGCGTCAAGGAAAATTTGCTGATGGGGGCATCGACGAAGAAGGCCTGGAAGAACAGAAAACAGATGATGGAAAGGGTCTGCGCCCTTTTTCCTATCCTGAAGGAGCGCTCCGAACAGCGGGCCAGCCTGATGAGCGGAGGCGAACAGCAGATGCTGGTGATCGCCCGCGGGCTCATGGCCCAGCCCAAACTGCTGATGATTGACGAACCGTCGCTGGGACTGAGCCCTTTAATCATGTCGCAGATCTACGATGTCATCAAAACCTTCCCCGAAA
>Ga0116146_1003571_pt1 | contig 12586 bp, 24 predicted proteins | sample AD_JPNHG2_MetaG_FD_89748 | JGI IMG/M metagenome (GOLD analysis project Ga0116146, IMG submission 89748) | Active sludge microbial communities of municipal wastewater-treating anaerobic digesters from Japan - AD_JPNHG2_MetaG | ecosystem: Engineered > Bioreactor > Anaerobic > Digestate | place...
TGCAGCTTAAATAATTTAACCTCTCTAGAAGACGCCCCTCAAGAAGTTGATGGAAATTTTATTTGCAACCAAAGTAATTTAACCTCTCTAAAGGGTGCTCCTCAAAAAGTTGATGGGAATTTTGATTGTAACAACAATAATTTAACCTCTCTAAAAGGTGCTCCTCAAAAAGTTGGTGGAAGTTTTATTTGCAACCACAATAATTTAACCTCTCTAAAAGGTGCTCCTCAAAAAGTTGATGGGAATTTTGATTGTAACAACAATAATTTAACTTCGTTGGAGGGCGTCCCCCAAAAAGTTGGTGGTGATTTTAACTGTAAAAACAATAAAACTAAATTTACAAAAGAAGACGTTAAAAAAGTGTGCGAAGTTGGGGGCTTAATTTACGTATGAGAAAATTATATAAAATAACTATAGAAACGGACGATGATAATTTTTATAGACTAAAACCAGACGCTGATTCAATAAATTATGGCGCAAAAGAATTTGTTTTCAAGGCCGATGATTTTATGTTGAAGAACTTTTTGCGTAGATGTAAAGTAGCCGATGAAACAACAGTTCCAAGATCATATAGGGGAATAACATACAACGAAATTATTAATTTAATAAAAAATCAAAATGGATTTGTCTATGTATTTAGACATCATTATCCAAAAACGCAAGAAGAATTGGAGAATATATTAAGATGATTAAATTAAAAAAAGAAGCTCCCTGGAATGAAGTTACTATAAATGGTATAGTAATTAAAAAAACAAAATGGACGAAAGAAGAAGTAAATTATAATCCTATTAAAAAATGGGTTATTTTTGGAGATGAAAATACTGTTGAGTTACAGCCAAGTGAAGCTATTATATCTGAAGAAAAAATAGATTATTCAAAATTATCTAAAAAAGAACTTATTGAAATTTGTAAAGAAAAAGATATTAATTATGATAAAAAATCAAAATCAGAGCTTATTGAAATTTTGACAAAATAAGCTTTTGTTTGTATTATATTAATATGAAATATGTGAATTCTTATCTATCAAAACAGTGTTCAGTTGATTTACAAAAATTATTCAGTCAAAGCAAAAATCCGCTAAAGGAAATTTCTGAATCGTATGGAGCCTACAAACATTTAGCTCCTTATTTGGAAAATTCAAGCAATGTTGTAAATCTTTTTATTGGCGACGGAAGTCTTTGCATGACTGGTATATTGTTTAGTTTTTTAACTAAAAATTGGTCAATAAGCATTGATCCCTTAATCAACACGAATAAAGTAGATAAATTTAGAGAAGAAATTAAACTAAAGCATTTTACCTATGACAAAAGCCTGTTTCAAAAAACAGTATACATTGATTATTTAAACCAAAATTTTGATTACTACAATATCGTACTTGTTCATTCCCATGTTAATGTTCGAGAAGTAGTTGAAAAGTTTCCTAAATGGAAATATATTTATGTTAATCCTTGTTGTTGTAAAAACAAGCAAACATTCACAATAGCAGATTTAAAAGAAAGAAATATTCAGGTTCTCAACTATGGAGTTGATGAAAATATACTATCTGAAAAAAATGAGGTAATAATTTACAAAAATGGAAACTGAAGATGAATATATCAAATATGTAATAGACACAATAAATACTTATAAAAAGTATTCTGATAAACTTACTCGTGATGAACATGAGGTTTTTCCAGAGGATGTTCAGAATGCATTGGCTAATTATCAATCTGTAAAATTTGGAATACTTCTTGAACTTAATCGAAGAATGCGTGTTTTGCGAACTTGTAAAAGAAACTATAATAATTGGTGGAATGATAAAGTTTCAAAAGCCCGGGCTGAGTTACTATCGACAATGCCAGCCGGTAAGTTTCCAGCATTAAAAGAATATTCTATTAAAGCTCAAGAAGACAATTCTGTTGAGTATAACAAATGGCAGGAAGATTTGCAGGAAGCTGAAGACAAATATGATTTTATTAAAATGTTGAAATCGGATTGGGATAGCTTTCAATTTGTTTTACAAATCTTGAATTCCAATATGGTGAGCGAACTAAGAAGTCTTTGTGTTGACCGTGATTATTCAATAAAGCCAAAAACTAGAACAAGGAGAGAAGAATGAAAATCTTTCTTATAAAGCTTGGTTGCGTTAATTATGGAATATGTGTTTCAGATTCTATTGAAAAAGTAAAAAACTTTTACATTAACGAACATCATATAGAGCCAATAATTGAAGACATAACAAATGTTTATGATTTTCCAATTTTAGAAGTTGTGGTTACAAATCAATTGAAAAGGATGATACCATGAAAGAAGAACTAAAAGAAATTGTTTATATTCAAAACGAAATTGAAGAGCTCGAAAAAGTAATTAAGAAAGAAAAAGAAAAGTTTGAAGAAAGTATCGAATCCAATAAAGTTAAAATTGAAGCTTTGAAAAGCAAATTATTGCCTTTAAAAGAAACGGTCGAAAGTTATGTTTTGGAAATAGTGACTTGTCCTAAGACAATACTATTAGAGGATTAAGCTATGATGTTTGTTTCGTTTTATGTTAAGTCTGATTTTAATAAAGACTATATTGACAACATAGTAATAAAAGAAAAAGATATATTCTCAACAGATAGTTTACGATCTATTGAGAATTATATTAAAAACAGCAATTCAAAATATTATTCTAGTACCATAAAGATTATAAATTGGAAAATATTGTAAGCTTATTCATTAGAAATACGGATCATATAGTTTTAGTAGAAAACAACTTAAAAGAAAATTTAGAGTTGTTTTTTAACTATTTTAATAATAAAGAAAAGTATTATGAAAGCATGTATAATTTTTTCAAAAAGAAAAAAGATGCTTTTAGAATGCAATATTATATGGAGAGAATTATGGATGAAAAAGAAATTATTTTGAATGGACAGAAATTAACAGAGTCTCAATTCAATGAAAAGAAAAAAGAAATTGAAACACAAAAAGGAATGTTGTTAATTGAGGTTTCACCGGGCGTTTACAAGACTCGCCTAAACGATTGACAAAAACACTTATTATTTGTATTTTATAAAAAAGGAAAAAATGCTCACAAATATAGAAGACAATAAAACAATTAGTGAAATTTCTCTTTTATCGGGTGTAGATGAAAATGATATTAGAAGTGTTTTCGAAGCATTTCTAACTCAATTTGTAATAAAGTACACAAACAATAAAAGAATTCATATACCTTACGTAGGAAACTTTTTGGTTCGTTATAGAGAAGATAAAGAAACCCCTGAAGGTAGAGAGGCTCAAATTGATGCTTTTTATTCTCCTCACGATGAACTTAAACGATTGGTTGGTCAACTAAAAGACATTGAAAGCACGGGAGATTATACAAAGCTTGACGTTTTCAAAAACTTGAAAAAAATTATCAAAAACGATTTCAAAACCATTGTTGAGGAATAATGTATAAACATTGTAGTAAGTGTAAGGATGGTTGGATTTTTAACGAACAAACAGGAACGGCCACAAAATGCGATTGTTTGAAATCTTATCAAGAACTTCAAAAATTTTTACTAAATCAATCAAAGGCAAATATTTTTGAACATAATTCGTCTGTTGATGACTTAATGTTAAAAGACAAAAATCTTTTGTCAAAAATAAAATATTATACACAAAATCTTGACAACAAAACAAGTTCAAACAGTTCGCTTTATTTATATGGAAGAAATAATTGCTCAAAAACATTTACAGCTAAATCTATTTTATATGATGCTTGTAAAAAAAGTATAGATTGTAGATTTATAATTATGGGCGATTTAGTTGATATGATAACAGACGCTTTTGCAACAGAAAAGAAAAATGATAAAATTGATGAATATTTAAATTGTAAGCTTTTGGTTATAGACGATGCTTTCGATAAGGCAAAGGTCACTCTCTTTAAGAGCGGCTACCAACTACCGTATCTTGATCGCTTTATAAGAAAAAGACTTGAGACTTATAAGCTTAATACAATATTTACCTCAAATGTAAAAATAGAAGAAATTCAAAATAACGGTTTTTCATATGACATTCAAAATTTAATAGAAAGAAATATAAAGCTTCGTGATGGATATTTAGAATTTAATGATGTATTTGTTAGTGATGAATATAACATAGATGTAAAATCAATTTGGGATTAAAATGAATTCAATACTTATCAATGAGCAACAATACTTATCCTGTATAATCAACAATCCAGATTTAATTAAAGATGAAAATTTTAATTATCTGGTAAACGATTTATCGAGAGATATTTTCGAAACATTGCAAAAATTATATTCACAAAAAGTGTCATTTACAACATCCACAATTGTTTCTGAATGCCTAAAGATAAACAAAGACGTCACGTACGAAATTGTAAATAGCATAAAAGATAAAGTTGGCAAAGAAGAAAAAGACTTTCAATATTACAGAAAAAGAGTAATTACTGATTTTGTAAAGGACAAAGTTGGAGGGGACATTTTAAAAAAAGCCGCCAAACATTTTTTAAGTAAAGGTGAATTGAATATTGCTGAAGTTCAAAAAACTATTGACGAACTTAATTGGGCTATAGACACCGTTGTTGAAAAAAATGTTTATTTAAGATCGTTTACTGAAATATTAGAAGACTATGAAACTTTACTTATGAGCAGAGGATCTACGTCAAACTTTATGTCAACTGGCATGTCCTTTTTAGATGATTGTTTAACTGGTGGTGGAATACCAAAAGGGCAATTTATTACTTTGTTTTCTGGGCCCGGAATGGGAAAAACAACAACCATACTAAACATGTTAAATGGAAACATAAATAAAAAAACTCCTTTAATCTACTATCCATTTGAAATGGGTGAAATACTTTCTATGGATAAACTATGCTCTTTGAGAACTAAAATACCTTTATCAGAATTTTACAAAACCGATAAAGTTACTGGCTCTATTGATGATTATGTATTAGAGGCTGTTAGAAAAGAAAAAGCAAGATTGATAAAAAATAGATATTTTAAACTTTCAAGCTGTTCTAGCAATCTAAAATCAATTCACGAAAACATCAAGCAAACAAAAAAAGAATGGGGATTAGATTCAGTTCAAGTTGTTATTGATCTTTTTACTCAATTAAAAGAAGGTCGGGGAGATAACAAAGCCTCTTCGTATGAGGATTTGTGTAATGATTTTTTTGCAATACTTAATGAAGAAAATAGCACAGGCATAGTAGTTGTTCAGTCTCGTAGAAAAGATGGCATATCGGTTTCAAACTATGAAGACTGTAGAAAATACGCTCCTAAAATAGAAGAAATAAAAGGCGCTCAAGCATTTGAAGAGCGAAGCAGAGCGATACTTTCTGTGTTTAGACAAAAGCACATTGGTATAAGGACACTTGGTGAGTCCGACCCCGAGGTCGTTATAGCCGACGATATTTTAGAATTAAATATTCTAAAACAAAATCTTGGAGAGTTAGCGAAATTGGAATTTCTTTATCAAGGTGACTGCGGAAAACTCTATAAATTAAACAAAGAAATTGATAATTAAATAATAAAAATGTATTATTAATATATGAAACTCGAAAACAGATTAACCGCCATTTATGAAGTGGGTGATGTTGTTGAATCCTCTCAAGGCGTTGGAGAGGTTGTTAAGATATATGAAGTCGTCGTCAACAATTCTTTTGTTTGCCAACATCTTTATATTAAGCATGAAAAAGGTGATAAAAATAATCCGTGCAATAATATTATATGCAAAACTGCAAACGATGTTGTTTTAATAAGGAACAAAAATGAAACAAATTGATAATTATTTTTTTGAAGATGACTTTGAATACAAGGAAGATACTTTCTTTGGTGCGAAACTTTTTTGTGATGGTAAAAGTATTTATTCAAACTTATCTCAATTATTTTATGCTAATGCAATTGGAAGAAAGTGTGAAATATGTGGCGGTTTTGCAAAAAAATATTGTTTATTGTGTAAAGAATGTAAAGATAAAAAAGATATTGAAAGATTTCTTTCACTACCAGTAGGCGAAGAAACAGAGTACTTATATAGTGAAACAAAGGATAAGTATTTTGAAAAAGATGATTGGGATATAATTTATGATTATCTATTGGAAGTAGATGATATAACAAAAGTAAAGTTTTCAGATTTAAGAATTCATCCTTGCGTTCCTACTTTTGCCGATAAAATTGATATTGGTAGCCTGTTTGAAGATACCTATGATGATTTTGATATTGAAGCTTGGTCAGGATATGAAGAACTACAAAAAGCAGTAGATAAAGCAAATGAAGTTATAGGCTCTAATCCAACAGGAGTTATTTGTGATTATACTAAACGAATTGAAATAACAAACATTGAATGGGAAAGTTTAATAAAACAAGCAAAAATTGATAGGAAAATATAATGAATCAAATATCTGAACTTACTAACTTGTTTGAAGACAATGTTATCTTAACTACTTTTATTTCAATGTACGGTATAGGCGTAGTTACTTATTTATTTAGGAATATACCTACCAAACTTTTTTACTCAATAAAAAAACAGCTAACTACAACAATAAGTATAGCTAATTTTAATATTAGTTACGATCTTCTTATGAAAGAACTTCTTGGTAATTCAAAACTATATACTATTCGATCACTAAGAATGAGCAATGGAAAATGGGGAGATAGTACACTAGCTTTGACTATTGGGTTTGGTTATCATATTCTCTTTTATAAAAAGAAAATGCTATTTTTAAGTGTATTAGAAAAAGAATCAAAATCTTATGAAGAAAAGGTAACTTTACAAATTACAAAATTTGGTAGAAGTCACTTATTTTTTAATGAGTTAGTGCAAACAGTAAAAAAGTTGGATGTGGGAGACCCGAACGAAATAAAGGTTTTTAATTATAACCCTTGCCTTTGGGAGTTTATAACGTCTATTCCTAAAAGAGAAATGAATTCTGTTTTCATTCCAAATGAAACAAAAACTAAATTATTAAACGCTCTTGATAAATTTGTAAACAATGAGTCTTTTTATAAAGAAAGAGGAATACCTTATCAATTAGGTATATTATTAGAAGGACCTCCGGGTACAGGAAAAACTTCTTTAGTAAAAGCAATAGCTTCATATATTAATAAAAACATATCTACTATATCTCCTACACATTTATATGACCTGCCTCGTTCATTAGGTTCTTTAAAAGAATCATCAATTATGGTTATTGAAGACATAGATACAAGTACAATTACTAATGATAGAGAAAGTAAAAATGTGTTAAGTGAAGAAGACACCGTGCAAGGAAAAATGTTAAAAGATGAAGAACCGATTTTTAGTTTTTCAAGTCTAAGTGATATATTAAACTCCATAGATGGTATCCTTTCTATACACGGAAGAATTTTAATAATGACAACAAATCATTATGAAAAACTAGACAAAGCGTTAATTAGACCGGGTAGAGTTGATTTAGTAATTCATGTAGGATTTGTTACACAAGAAACTTTTAATGAGTTTATACTTTCCTTTTTTAATAAAAAAGTAGAAAGACAATTTACAGGAAAAGAGATAACTATTTCAGAACTACAAAACGAGTTTTTGCTTGGGAAAAACTATAATTATTTTATTGAAAAGTATTGTGATTAAGAGGAATAAAATATGATTTGGTTGCTGATTGTATTATATTTAATTATAGGATTTGTTGCTTCAGCCTTGGCTTATAGTGTGGGTGAAATAGACGATGATTTTGATGAAATTTCAACACGAGTACTATTTTGGATTGTTATACTAAAAGCACAACTAATCGCTATACAGGAATCATCAAGATAGATGCTCGGTCTTTCACCGATAATATGGTTGTGTATAAAATCGCTGGCGAATAAAAGGATATATTAATGGTTTTATTAGTTGATGGAAATAATTTAGTGAACGCCGCTTTTTACGTTGCTCAAGCGAAAGCGGACGAAACAAACACAGAAGAAATTCAAAAAAATACTGTTAATATATTTAAGTCTCAAATAGGAAAGTTACAAAATGACTTTTCACCTTCAAAAATCTATATAGCTTGGGATGGACGAAATGGAGCTAAATGGAGAAAAGAAATATTACCTGAGTACAAAGGTGGTAGGAATAAAGAAGGAAAAGAAAAACTTTTTGAAGTGTTGGATGAGTGCAGAGAAATAGACTATCATAATAATTTTCATCATGAAGACTATGAAGCCGATGATATTATATACGCATTATGTAGAGCTATGAGAGGTGAGAAGATAATAATCTCAGCTGATAAAGATTTCGTACAGGTGGTTCAAGAAGGGTTGGCTGACAGACTATTTAATCCAATATCAAAACAATTTAGAGTTATTCCAGAAATATGTGCAGTTGTTAATAATTCAATTTGTGGAGCGGATGATAATCTTAAGGGAATTCCAAATAAGGGGCCTGCTTTTGTAAAAAAGTTTATTGAGGGAAAAGTTAGTTTAAACGAACAAGAAAATGAAATTTTTGAAAAGCATAAATTGGTTATAGGTCTCGCTAATAATCCCTATAAGAATGACATATTAAAGTTTGTAAAAAGCAGATTATATAGTTGACATTTATTTAATAATATTGTATTATTCCTTTATAAGGAGTTAAAATGAAAGACATAATTGTGGCTACTTTTGATTCAAAGCTTGTTTTTGAAAAAGGTGAAAAAGTTACCGCTTACAATTGGTTTGAAAAGTGCGCTCCCTATAATTTTGGAACTTTTATTGTAAAATTTAGAAAAGAGGATGAACTGCAAGAAGAGGAAACTTGTAGAAAAATTGATTGTGAAACTATGCGTCTATACAACATCGGTCAATATAAAGTAAAAAGAATATTGAACCATTTGGCTCAAATAGTAGAATACGACAGACATGATAAAAGAAGGGAAAGAAATGCAAGTAAATGAATTGGTAGAAAAATTGCTCAAAGCAAAAAAAGAATATTACACATCTGGAAACAGTTTTTTATCTGACAGCGAATTCGATTCACTTGAAGACCAGCTAAGAGAACTGGACCCTAACAATAAATACTTTTCAATAGTTGGAACTAATATTAAAGGTAGTAACAACATCAAACACAATCATCCATTACTTAGTTGTGCAAAAGGCAAACAACCCGATGATGCTATTAAATGGCTTGAAAGAATAAATTATAATGGTTCACTTGTTGGCATGGCAAAACTGGATGGACTTACTGGTTGTGTTACTTATGTAAATGGAAAGTTTTCTCACATGGCAACCCGTGGGGATGGTGAGGTTGGTCAAGATGTGTCCCATCTAGTGGATTATATAAACATTCCTAAAGAAATTCCTAATGGTGGTATTATTGATGTAGTGGGTGAAATTATCTTACTAAAGGATACTGAATTAGAAACAAATGGAAAGCCTTTGAGAAATATTGCCTCTGGTTTAGTAAATAGAAAAGAAGTTTCTGATGATTTGAAACATTTGCGTTTTGTAGCTTATAATTTGATTGGCTTGGAAGAAGACGAATGGTTTTCTGATAGATTAAAGGTTTTGGAGTTTATTGGATTTGAAACGGTTGAAAACACCAATATAAAACCATCAGACATTAATTGGTTTTATGAACAATATGAATTAAAACTTCGCAATATTTGGCTTTATGAAACTGATGGAATTGTTTTGCAAATAGATGATATTTCACAGTTTGATAGAATTAATTCACTATATGAAGTCAACCATCATTATCACCACAACTTTGCTCTCAAGCCGAAAAGCGAATCCGCTATAACCACTCTTACAGGAATTACATGGGATGTAAGCAAATATGGATATGTTATTCCGGTTGCGAATTTTGAACCAGTTTATCTTGGAGACAAAGAAATTTGTAATGCAACACTTAACAATTATGAAAATGTTGAAAAATTAGACTTGCACGTCGGTGATAGCGTGGAAATAGAAAATGCCAACGAAGTCATTCCCTACTTCAAAAATAAAATATCAGATGGAGAAGGTGAAAGTCTTTTAATTCACCAATGTCCTTGCTGTAGTTCTCTTCTTAAAAAAGAAGGTGTTCACATGAAATGTTTCAACAAAGACTGTCCTGATAAAGTAGTGAAAACAATTACAAGTTATTGTACTAAGTGCGAAATGGATGGAGTTTCAGAATCAACTATTTTCACTCTATGGGGTGAATTAGACGTTGAAAAAATAACTGACTTATACACTCTCCATGAGAAAAAAGAAAAGCTCTTACAAATTGATGGATTTGGAGAAAAGAAAGTAGACAATCTTTTGCGTCAAATTGAAAAATCAAAAAAGCAAACAGTTGTTCAATTTATATCTCGATTAGGAATTGAAAACGTAGGTGAACGCGCTGTTAAAAACTTAGGTATAGATTCAATGGAAAAGTTTTGGAAGTTTAACGATACGCAGTATGTAAATGGACAAAGCTTAATTACATTTAGAAGAGAAAATGAAGACTTGATAAAAGAGTTGCTTTCTTATATTGAAATACAAGAAGAAAAGAAAACAACTGGAAAACTTTGTTGCATGACTGGTAAAGGTCCGAAAGGTCGCAAAGAATTGATTGCTGATATTGAATCAAAAGGTTATAGCTTTTCAGAAACTATCAATAAAGAGCTTGAATATTTAATCTGTGAAGACGTGAACGGGTCTAGTTCAAAATTGGTTAAAGCCAGAAAACTTGGAATTAAGTTGATTAGTTATGAGGAGTTTTTCAATGAAGACTAAAAACGAAAGATTAGGTGATTTAATCACAAGCTTAGAATCTAATGAAGTTGCTATGAAAGTAGAACAAATGTTCGATGAAGCGGTTAGTAATGGGCATTCTTTCATAGAATTATATCATAAAGACTATAAAGACTTTAGATTATTAGAAAGTATTGTAAATACTTATGAAGAGTGTGGATACAACGTTGGTAGATTAACCAATAAATTCACCATAAGCATATATTAAAAAGGAAACAATATGGATATAATCGATTTGAAAGCTGATAGAAAAGATGTATTAGAAAATATGTACAGCTGGTTTAGCGATGAAGTTGATAAACGAATAATGAGAGCAAACTTATGTTTAAAAAATAAAATAGTAATTGACTTTGAAGATATTAGCCTGTGTTCTTATAGCGATAGTTTAAGGGTTCCATTAGAAATGTTTTTAAGGAAAATGGAAGAACTGGAAAATATGGGCATGAAAGTAAAACAACATAAGTTTTTCAATCAAAACAAATGGACAATAGATTGGGAAAATCTAATAGGAGAAGGAAATGAATCAATTTGAAACTGCAAAGTATATTAGAAGTTGTATTTTACAAACCGCTTCAGAAATTATGAATTATAGTTGGAGTTCAGATTTTTGTTTTTCTGAATTAAAAAATCTTGAAGATAAGATAAAGAATTATGAATGGTTCAATTTAATAAATCCAACAAAATTCACAAAAGAACAACTACTTGAATTAGAATTTGTAAAATGGGAAGATGCTAGTGATATGTATTTAATTCCCCTATGGATTTACGCAAGTCCGAACTTTGTTTCGAAGTATACAAAAGAAACTCAATATATAATTGAAAATCTTTATCAAAGAAGAGAACTCTCTGATACTCATATTAAAATTATCGAGACAACAAGAAAATACATAAATATATATTAAGGAATTTATTATGAATTATAATTTAGAAGAATTTGTGTGTCCAGATTTAGAAGATTGCAAATATTGTGAATTCGTAATAGCATATAAAAAATTTTTTAACAAAAAAAATTTTATAGGTTGTGGAACAATAGCAAATACAATTAATATAAAAAAAGAGATACAAAAACACAAAGGCGAAAAAATAACTAATGACTTTTTCAATAAGACGAACGTGCTTTTTGAAGAAGGCGCTTCTTTAAGAAGAATAGCATTATGGCATTTAACTAAAGGCTATACTTATATAGGAGAAGGAGAAAAAACAATAATTCAAGAAGAGATGGAAATTTGACAAAAAATTTTTTTATGTTATAATTTATTCTAGGAGACGTTAATGTTAAGTCAAACCGAAGCAGCAAAATATATATGTTCTCTTCTTCAAAAAGCAAACTTCCAAGCTGTTTTTGCTGGTGGTTGAAGCAGGAAGATGCTTGGTCTTTAGCCAAGCATTAAGTCACTCATTGGATGCGTGTAAAAAGTCCCGAAAGGAGTTAATAATGTTTATAACTATTTGGGTTGTTGCCGGTTTTATATCCGCTATTTTATTTTTTGTAGATGACTTGAAAAGAGGTGAAAACTTAATAGTATCAAACTTTATTTTTTATCTTTTTTTAATTTTCGGTGGTGTACTATCTTTAATACTTTCTATTATGTCCTTTTTTTCATGTACTTGTATAAGCGATGTATTAGAGTTTTGTATATGGAAAAGGGATAACAATGAAAAATAAATTTGAACTTTTTAATAAGTTATACTTAGACTATATAACATACAATATGAGAAAAGGACAAGCCACTTTTAATGCAGTACATACAATAGATAGTGAAATAGCAAATGAATTGAGAGGAACAGAATTAGACTGCTTTTATGATGATAGTAAAATTGGAGTGTTTATGAAGTATATTCATAGTAAGTGGGATAATTGACAATTAAACATTATTAATGTATTCTTATAATAAGAGGAAA
>Ga0116146_1003573_pt1 | contig 12584 bp, 12 predicted proteins | sample AD_JPNHG2_MetaG_FD_89748 | JGI IMG/M metagenome (GOLD analysis project Ga0116146, IMG submission 89748) | Active sludge microbial communities of municipal wastewater-treating anaerobic digesters from Japan - AD_JPNHG2_MetaG | ecosystem: Engineered > Bioreactor > Anaerobic > Digestate | place...
AAATTAAATATAAATCTGTTGAATATAAATTATAATCTTATCGCTTCCACTTAATTCGCTAATTTCCCTTTTAGGTATAACCCCTTTTTTATTGAAAACCAATTAAAAACTCACAATAATTTTTTATTCAATTAAGATGTAAACTCACATTTGAGGTTATTTGTTTTAAGGATAATTAAACTAATATTAAAATAATCGATTAGATGTAATAAATATAGGTGCAAAAATTTAAAGATTTTTATTGCTTTTCAGAAAAATATTGTTTATTTTATATCACTGGAAAATGTATAAAAAAATTTGGACAAATTATCAGTTTTTTAAGACCAATCTAATCAGTGAAAAATCATTATATTGGATTAAAATGAACATTAGGCGTCTAAGTTTTAACTCTTATTTCAGAATGTATTTTTTCCAGGTATCAATTAACAATATTTTTTAACATTTTCAAGCTTCAATTAGTAAAAGCTTAGGAGTATTTTTTATGCCAAACGGTAAAGTTAAATGGTTTGATCCTAAAAAGGGTTATGGTTTTATTAGTCAAGACAAAGGTGAAGACGTCTTTGTTCATTTTTCTGAGATTAAAACTGATAATGAATTCAAAACCCTGGAGCAAAATCAGCCTGTTACTTTCGAAATAGTAGAAAGTAAAAGAGGTCTTCAGGCACATAATGTTGTTCTAACAAAGTAGAACGTAACTTTAATAGAGGTAGAAGATGGCTTTTAGTTTTCAACTAGAAGATTTTAAGAAGATAGGTGATGTTCTTGGTGTAAAACCAAAATTTGATTCAAATGTTTATCGTTATGATATTCAAAAAGAAAATCCAGTTAGGCACCTTACACTTGAAATCTATCCAGATATTATTATTGGAAAAACTAAAGGTAATCTTATTTCTGTCTATTCTGTTAATTCTCATCTCCAATTGCATTTCTGTAATGGATTTGTTGCCAGTGAAATTCTGGGCGAAGTTACTTTCTTTACTGACCAATGTAATAAAGTATCAGGATTAATTATAGAAAAGGAAGGAGGTTGTTCTTTATTCTCTAATGTAGATCGTGAGGTTCTTTCTGGTGATTTTACTCAATTAGCACCAGAGGTAATGATGTCTAGTATTGCTTTATCATTAATGGAAACCACATTGCCAGATGAAGAGAATGAAGAAAAGGAGTGATGGAATAACTGTAATAAATCTTTTACCTCGATTCAAATTTCCACATACAATAGCAAGAAAATTGTTATTGAGAGTTTTATCGCATTTTCGATTTAAAGTTGAAAGTGTCAACATTGTGTTTATGGGTGATAGAGATATCACCCATATTAATGTACAGTATCTTAATCATGACTATCCCACAGATGTTATTTCATTTAGATTAAATGAAGGTAAAAAGGTTGAGGGAGAGATATATATAGGTGTTGAAGAGGTTAAAAGAAATTCTATTTTTTTTAAAACAAAGTTTTATGACGAGATCAAGCGAGTTATTATACACGGCACTCTTCACTTAATTGGTTTTGAAGATAATACCATAAAAAAGCGAAAGCAGATGAAAGAACTAGAAGACAAATTTTTAAAAATTTCAAATTTTGATTAATATATTTTTTTAAAAATAAAAAATTATTTATTAGAATAAATATTTTTTAAAATATATATATATTTTATCAATTGCTGATTTTAATATTTGTTTTTTTAGATTAATAGCCTTTATAAATGAATTTGAACAACAACAATTTCTACTGAATTTTTCCTGTAATTATTTTTATAAAAATATAATTTGACTTGACAAACGCGCATTTTTGTAATAAATTGATTCAAAATTTAGTGACTTAGTGTTCACTTTTGAGGTGGTAAGTTGTATGCAAGAAAAAATCGTAGAAATTCTCCTTCATTTAATTACTGGTATTAAGGAGCATAAAGTAATTGAAGAAAGTGAGATTAATAGATTAATTGAAAAAGGTTATACACAGACAGAAATAAGCGCTGCTTTTAGCTGGCTGTATGATAAAGTTCAATTTGGAGAAAGCTTACTATCAGATAACAATGAAGATATCTCACCAAAATCATATAGGGTTTTTCACGATGCAGAGAAGATGATCTTTTCTCCCGAAGCAAGAGGTTATTTAATGCAGTGTTATGAATTGGGTTTAATCGATGAATGGGATATGGAATATATTATTGATAAAGTAGTTTTTTCTGGTTTCTCAAAAGTAACATTAAGCGAAATAAAATCATTAGTAATTTCTACCATATTCGATTTTGATGATTCTGATAGAATTGGAAGTAGAGTAATGCTTAGTTCAAAGGATACAATTAATTGATTTTTAACCAAAAGATTTTTCATTTATCGCTCACCTAACATATTAATGAATATTTCAGGAATAATTAGCTGATGTCAAAGTCATTGATAATTGTAGAATCCCCTTCTAAAGCTAAAACAATAAATAAATATCTTGGTAATAATTACATTGTTGAAGCTTCTATTGGTCATATAAAAAATTTACCGAAGAGTAAACTTGGAGTTGATATTGAGAACGGATACACTCCCAATTATGTGACAATTAAAGGAAAAGGAGAAATAATTAATAAATTAAAAAAGTTAGCCAAATCTTCTGAAGAAGTATATATAGCTACTGACCCTGATCGTGAAGGTGAAGCTATTGCTTATAATATCGCCGAAGAGATAAAAGATAGAAATGATAAGATTCACAGAGTGCTTTTCCATGAAATTACAAAAGATGGAATTAAGGAGGCGATGCAATCTCCAAGAGATATTGATATTAACCTCGTCTACTCTCAACAAGCAAGAAGGGTAATGGATAGAATAGTGGGTTATAAAGTTAGCCCTTTCCTTTGGAAAACTGTATATATGGGGCTTTCAGCTGGTAGGGTCCAATCGGTTGCTTTAAGACTTATATGTGAGAGAGAAGAGCAGATAAAGAATTTTAAAGAAACAGAATATTGGTCAATCATTGGTAATTTTGAAACCGAGGATAAAAAGAATTTTTTTGCCAAACTATTTAAAATTGAAGGTAAAGAAATTATTGTTCCTGAAGAAAAATTTATTGAAGAGTTAAAATTAAAAAATAAAATTGACCATTTTTTTATTATTAATGATAAAGATCATGCTGAAAAATTAAAATCTGAAATACTTAATGAATTATTTCAGGTTTCACAAATCAATAAAAAAGAAACAAAAAGAAATCCTCCTCCTCCTTTTATAACAAGTTCTCTTCAACAGGAAGCATCAAGAAGATTAAGATTTTCAGCTAAAAAAACTATGCTAATTGCCCAACAATTGTATGAAGGTATAGAGTTAGGAGAAGAAGGTCCTGTTGGTTTAATTACTTATATGAGGACTGATTCTACTAGATTAAGTAATGATTCTATTGATAAAGTTAGAGAATATATATTGAAGAATTTTGGTAAAGATTTTTTACCTGATTCTCCAAGGATTTTTAAGAAAAGCAAAAGTGCTCAAGATGCTCACGAAGCAATAAGACCAACATATATGGAAAACACTCCAGAAAAGGTAAAAAAATATTTATCTAAAGAACAATATGCTTTGTATGAATTAATTTGGAATAGATTTGTTGCCTGCCAAATGACCCCTGCTATTTTAGATCAAACTACAATATTAATTGAAGGAGGTAGGTTTTTATTCAAAGCTACTGGTTCAATTTATAAGTTTAGAGGATTTCTTCAGGTTTATGATGATATTATTTCAAATGGTGATAAACAAAAAGAAGAAGATAAAGAGTTAGAGAATTTGTTACCTCAGGATATTTCTGAAAATGATAAACTGAATTTGCTTGATGTTATAACACATCAACATTTTACAAAACCACCTGCAAGATATACGGAAAGCTCTCTTGTGAAAGAGCTTGAAGCAAAAGGGATTGGAAGACCTAGTACTTATGCATTAATAATTAGTACTTTACTAGATCGAAAATATGTTGAGCAGCAGGATAGAAGGCTTTTTGCGACCGAGCTTGGTATGGATGTAAATAAAATTTTAATAAATAATTTTAATGAGTTATTTGATGTCCAGTTTACCGCAAAGATGGAAGATGAGTTAGATACAATTGCTTCAGGTGAAAAAACTTATAAAGAAGTACTTGACGATTTTTATATACCTTTTAGTAGTGTTTTAGATAAAGTGGAGAAAAAAGTGGATGATATAAAAGAATCTCTTCAAGAAGAGACAAAAGAAGTATGTGAAAAATGCGGTAAACCGATGATTATCAAATGGGGAAGAAATGGTAAGTTTATGGCTTGTTCTGGTTATCCTGATTGTAAAAATACTAAACCAATAGATAGTGATGAACAGAAACCTACAGGTGAGAAATGTGATGTATGTGGTGCTGATATGGTTTATAAAGTAGGAAGATATGGTAAATTTATTGCTTGTTCTAATTATCCCGAGTGTAAGAATACAAAACCAATTACTTTGAAAATTATATGCCCAAAATGTAAACAAGGGGAATTAGTTGAAAAGAAAACTAAAACAAAACGTGTCTTTTATGGTTGTTCAAAATATCCCGATTGTGATTTTGCTTCATGGGATAAACCTGTAGGCACTGAATGCCCTGAGTGTAAAAATCCCTATCTTGTAGAAAAATATTCTCAAAAAAAAGGTGCATATTTGAAATGTCCACAATGTAAAAAAGAATTTGATAAGAATCTTGATCCTTTGATATCAGAGGATTAATATTTTTATGAAAGAGTATATTAATGAATTTCTTTCTTATTTGGAGATTGAAAAAAATCTTACTAAAAATACTATTCTTTCATATGAAAATGATCTAATCCAATTTCATAATTATCTTATTTCTTTTTACGAAAAAAATGATTATAATATTAATGAGATTGATCAAAGAGTAATAAGGGATTATCAAAGACACCTTTTATTGAATAATATAAAAAAAATAAGCATAGGAAGAAAAATAGCAGCAATTCGATCTTTTTTTAAGTTTCTAGTTAAAAGAAATTATTTAAGTAAAAATCCATCAATAGGTATCACTGCGCCAAAAATTGAAAAAAAATTACCAGTGTTTGTAGATGAAAAGTCTATTGAGAAAATGATGAGGATGCCAGATACTGAGCTAATAACTGGATTGAGAGATTTAGCTATTCTTGAAATATTTTATAGCACTGGTATAAGAGAGTCTGAACTCATAAATTTAAACTTTTCCGATTTGTATTTGTCAAAAAATTTGATAAAAGTATTTGGCAAAGGAAGAAAAGAAAGAATTATTCCAATTGGTTCAAGAGCAAAAGCTCTTATAGAAGAATACCTTGAAAGACGTGAAGAACTTTTTACAGAGGCTACAACAGAAGAAGACAAAAAATATATTTTCCTCTCAAATCATGGTAAAAAGTTTTATAGAACAGGAATTTATAATATTGTTAAATTTTACTTAACAAAAGCTTTTGGTGGAGAAAAATGTAGTCCACATGTTTTAAGACATACATTTGCAACACATTTATTGAATCGTGGGGCAGATATTGAGTCAGTAAAACAAATGTTGGGACACTCAAGCTTGAGTACCACTCAAATTTATACTCATGTATCTGTTGATCATTTAAAAAAAATTTATAATAAAGCTCATCCGAAAGCAAATACAGATGAAAATAAATAGCAAAGGAATTAATCCTTTGCTAATTTAAGGATAGATATAGGAGGATTTAAAATGAATGTAAAAATCACAGCTCGACATTTTAAGGCACATGATACGCTTAAAGAACATGCACAGTCTAGTATTGAAAGTTTGACTAAGTTTTATGATGGTATTTTAAGTGCTGAAGTTATCCTTAGTTATGAAAAAGTACAGAATAGCGTAAAAATTGCCGAAATTACTCTGGGTGTTAATGGAAAATTACTAAAAGCTACCGCAAAAAGTGAAGATTTTATAAAATCTATTGATATTGCAGTTGAGAAAATCGAATCTCAATTAAAAAAGTATAAAGATAAAAAACGAGATATTAAAAAATAAATTTTAAACATAAGGCGGCTTTTATGCCGCCTTTTTCTTATCTACATAAGATTAAATATTTGACTTTTCTTTTAAATAATTATTATAATATTATTTATTATATTTAATAAACAAATTATGATTTGATTATGTTAAATTTAGAAAATCTAAAAGAAATTAAAAAGAAAAATATTACTGTTGGATTTCTTTATGAAGAATGTAAAAACAGATTCGATTTATATACTTTAAATGGTGAAGTAGGATTTTCAAATGTAATTGGAGATAAAAATATTCATAGGCCTGGTCTAGCTCTTACCGGTTATGTAGAATTGTTTACTTATGGAAGAGTACAGGTGTTTGGAAATACAGAAATGAGATATCTGAATCATCTGGATTATGAAGATAGGATGGAAGCAGCAAAAAAACTATTCGAATTCCCAATTCCTTGCATAGTTGTTACTAATAATAATGTGATGGATGAAGATATTTTAGAGCTGGCAAAAGAAAAAAATATTCCAATATTTGGTAGTTCATTATCTACTACTAAATTTAGTTATCTGTTGAGCGATTTTTTAGATGATCAATTTAGCCCTCAAACTGTAATCCATGGTGCTTTTATAGATGTTTACGGTATTGGAATTTTATTTGTAGGTCGTTCTGGTATTGGTAAAAGCGAAATTGCACTTGATCTTGTTGAAAGAGGCCATAGATTGGTAGCAGATGATGTTGTTATGATAACAAGAAAAGGCGAAGGTATTTTAATTGGTTCAAGTAATGAGATTGTAAAACATTATATGGAGATACGAGGACTTGGATTGGTAGATGTTAGAAGTATTTTTGGTATTAGAGCTATTAGATATCAAAAACGTGTCGAGGTACTGGTGGAATTAGAAGAGTGGAAGGAAAATAATAATTATACACGTACTGGTTTAGATGAAAGTAAAGTATCAATATTAGGTGTTGAAATACCTCATATAAAACTACCAATATTTCCCGGTAAAAATGTTACAGTTATAAGTGAAGTAATAGCATTGAATTACTTAATGAAACATTATGGTATAGATTCCGCAAAAATTTTTGCCCAGAAGTTACAAGAAACCATTGACAAAAAAACTAATCGTGAGAATGAAGCGAAAAGAATAATTAATTATTTTGAACATGATTTCGAGTAAAAGATTTTATTATCTTTTCATTTTAATTGTATTATTTCTTTTTGGTTACTGTAATAATAAAAACCAAAAAGATAATAAGATTATAAAAAGTCAAAGTACACTTGTTATTGCTCTTATAAATGATATCGATTCTTTCAATCCAATAACAACAACTGATGTAACTTCTAATACCATTCAAGATATTATTTTTCCAGCATTGACAGGTATAAAGTGGAATGATAGCATTGGTATAGTGGAATATACACCATTACTTGCTAAATCCTGGGAAATATCAGATGATGAGAAAAGCATTACATTTCACTTGAAAAATAACATTTTGTGGAGTAACGGGGAAAAAATAAAAGTTAAAGATATTATTTATTCTTATAAATTGTATTCCAATCCTTTGACAGCAAGCCCACAACAGTTTTTATTCAGTAATTTTTATAAAAAAAATAATGATGAAATTGATGAACAAAAAAGTTTTAGTGTCTTAAATGATTCTGTATTACAGATTAATTTTAAAACTAAAACAAGTAACCCGTTACAATTTTCAATTTTGAAAATTATTCCTGATAGCTTTTATCAAACAGATTTAAAAAAATTATCACAAGACCCAAAGTCTTTTAATCCAATTTCTGCTGGTCCTTATAAATTAAAGGAATGGGTTCCTAATCAAAGAATTGTGCTTTTACAAAATGAAAAATATAATTTGGGACCTAAACCAAATATCGAAAAAATTATTTTTAAAGTAATACCAGATTACACAACTAGATTGATAGCACTCAAAACAGGTGAAATTGATTTTATGGAGGGTATAAGACCTGAGGATACAAAAGAACTAAAAAAATCCAATCCGAATATACAAATTCTTCCACTTAATGATAGAACTTATGAGTTTGTATGTTGGAATAACATAGATAATATTATTTATAAAAAATATAAGCAAATAAAACCACATAGACTTTTTGGAAATAAAAATGTTAGAAAAGCATTAACTTTGGCGATAGATAGGCAGGAGATTATAGATGGATTTTTAATGGAATATGGGAAAATCTGCAATGGTCCTGTTTCTCCTATATTTAAATGGGCTTATAATTATGATTTAAAACCTGTACCTTATGATCCTCAAACTGCAAAATCAATTCTTAGAAAAGAAGGATGGTATGATAGGAATGGGGATGGAATAATTGATAAAGATGGATTAGAGTTTAGATTTAATCTTTGCATAAATACTGGTTCGCCGAGAAGGGAGTTTTGTGCAAATATGATAAAGAACTATTTAAAAAAAATCGGCATTGAAGTAAATGTCCAAAAACTTGAGTGGAATTTATTTGAAACAAGAATTATAAATCGTGAACTTGATGCTTTTATAAATGGTATGGCAGTATCATCTGATTTAAACTTATTTGAATTCTGGTATTCTGATTTTGAAAAGGCTTCTTTAAATGATGCAGGTTATAGAAGCAAAAGAGCAGATGAAATTCTTGAAGAAATTTCAAAACAAAATTATTTAAAATCTGCAACATTATTTAAAGAGCTACAAAAAATTATATATGATGATGAGCCATGTACTTTCTTGTATTGGTATTCAAATATTATAGGTTATAATAAACATTTAAAGAATGTTAAGTCTAATATTTGGGACTCATATAATCAAATATCAGAATGGGTTAAAGAGGAATAAAGCAGTTTTATAATATATTTAATTATTACTTTTGAATTATTACATTTTACCTAAGTTTTCATAATTTTTAAAAGGGGCATTAGAAAATGCCCCTGTTTAATATTATACAAAATTTAATGCGCGCATGCTTTACTTAGGTCATTTTTAATCTCACCTGATACGAATTTTTTTACAGCTTCTTCAGCAGAAACCTCATCAGTAATTATTGGAGTAATATTATTTCGTGTTAAATCTTCCACCAATCTATGACCCATTCCAGCTGTAATTAGTGTAGTACAACCCTCAAGAGCATTTAACAATGAATGATGAGAAGCATGATGGTGACCCCCTCCTTCACCGTGCATTTGATGCCTATGCTGCATGTGATGGTTTGTAAATGTATTTTCAATTATGTTTTTGGATATAATATTTTGACCATCGACTTCAAATATTATGAATTTTTCGCATCTACCGGGATGACCACACACGTTTATACCATCATCTGATGAAACAGCTATTTTCATTTTATCCTCCTTCTTATTAATTATTACATAATTTTCATTTTTAATTATTTTTATTGCTTTACCATTTAGTAAAGCATCTGTTATTTTATATCTAGCTTTTTCAATTATTCTTCCGAAAGTTTGTCGACTTATTCCCATTTTTTGTGCAGATTCTTCTTGACTAAAACCATTAAAATCTGCTAATCTAAGGGCTTCTAGTTCGTCATTTTCTAATTCAACAATTTTAAGAACTGATACAGGTACCCCTCTTGGTTTAAAATAGGTAAAATTTGGTTCAAAATTAACAAATCTACATTTTTTGGGTCTCATATTTTAACATAAATAGTTATGAGCATATGCCCATAATATAAGATCATTTATAATAAAAGTCAAGATAAATAGTGATTGCATATAAATTAAAAGTTTTTTACTTTTAAACGATAAAAACATAGGTGAAATATGAAAAGAATAACTATCTTAATTATTTTTACTTTGGTTACTCAATACTTGTTCGGGCAAAGCAATTTAAAACAAATTGAAATTTTAATTAATAAAGGAGAATTTAGAAAAGCTGAAGAGTTAATAAAAAAAGAAATTTGTTTTAATAAAAAACTTTCTGATTTAGAAAAACTTAATTTAAGCTTCGAAATTGAACGAATGAATAGAATCAGGTTAGATTTTACGAAATCAGAGAAAGAAGTTATTGATTATATTAAAAAGTATATACCGGGTGTAACGAAAAAAGATATTCTAAAGTGGGAAAAAGAAAAATCTCTTGAGTGTATGATTATTGATGGGAAGAAATTTTATTTTAATAATGCAGCAAGAAATTTATTTAGGATTAATAAAGAATGTAAAGAAATAAAAGATAAAAAGGATAAATTAAATTCCTCAGATCAATTTAATCTTCATCAGCTTTTAACAGAAATTATTGATGAATCACATAAATCAGGTAAAACAAATGTTAAACCAATTAAATATAGAATAGATTATACTGTTACATTAAAAGATGATGTAGTTCCTGACGGAGAAGTTGTAAGGTGTTGGCTTCCTTTCCCTCGTGAAGTAAATGGAAGACAGGAAGATATAAAAATTCTTTCTACTTATCCAGATAGTTATATAATATCCGATAATAATAAATATATGCATCGTTCAATTTATTTTGAACAAAAAGTAAAATCAGGAGAAAAAACAAAATTTTCGGTTTCTTTTGAATATACTTGTTATGCTTTTTATAATAAGATTGAACCTGAAAAAGTATTACCTTATAATGAGAATTCTGAAGAATATAAAAAGTATACTTCTGAAAGGGAACCACATATTGTATTTACTAAGGAATTAAAAGAAATTTCAAAAAAAATTGTTGGATCAGAAAATAATCCATATTTAAAAGCAAAAAAAATTTTTGAATGGGTTGATAGTTATGCTCCGTGGGCAAGTGCGAGAGAATATTCTACTATTCAGAATATTCCTATGTATTGTTATGAAAATAAGCACGGAGATTGCGGCATACAAACTTTATTATTTATGACATTAGCAAGAATGAATGGAATTCCGACTAGATGGCAATCAGGTTGGGAACCAACCACAATGCATGATTGGTGCCAAATGTATATTGAGCCTTATGGTTGGGTGCCAGTTGATCAATCTTTTGGCTTGCAAAAATCAGAAAATGAAGATATTAAATGGTTTTATTTGGGTAATATCGATAATAGAAGATTAATTGTAAATGATGAATATTCCGATTTATTTTATCCAGCAAAAATTTACCCAAGAAGTGAAACGGTTGATTTTCAAAGAGGAGAGTTAGAATGGAGAGGTGGCAATTTATATTTTGATAAATGGGATTATGATTTTAAGATAAAAGAAGTAAAATAATTTTTTCTAAAGTTAATTAGCTTTTTAGTCGATAATTTATTTAAGTAAAGAATTCTAATTATAATTTTATATAATTATATGAATATAACCGGTGTAATTGCATTAGTAGATAATTTCGATTTTCTTGCAAAAGGGGTAATGAAAGTTGATTTGGCATTTATTCAAAATGTTCGTACCGGCCGTGGTGTAAAGAATTTTATGGATTTAGCAGCTCAGGAAGATTTTCAATTTCGTAATTACTATTTTCAAGATGAATTTGGTCAAGTACGGTATAAAGTTGTAACCGGCAAAGTACTTGATTACAAAGCGTGAAGTTTTTTTAATGGGTATGGCATCATACCCATTTTTTAATTATTTTTCATATCACAAATTATTTATTTTAAATTCCTAAATTTCCCTTTCTTAATGTATTGCTTTATTCGAAGGTCATAATTTATTGATTTGCATATTTTTAGTATTAATATTAAATTACATAGTTAAAAATCAGTCTGGAGTCTAAAGCATGTCAAAAGATATTAATATCCTTTATGTAGTAGCAGAAGCAGTCCCTTTTGCTAAAACAGGTGGATTAGCTGATGTTGCTGGAGCTTTACCACAAACTGTAAAAGAACTTGGACATGAAATTCGAATAATGATGCCTAAGTATGCCTCCTTCAGTGAAAGAAAATTTAGAGTGCACGATGTAATCAGGTTGCGTGAGATAAACATTCCAATAAGAGGTACATGCATAACATCAAGTGTAAAGTCTGCATTTATTTCTAGTTCAAAAGTTAAAGTTCAGGTATACTTTTTAGCCAATGATAAGTATTACGGTAGAGATGGTATATATGTAAACCCTCATACGAAAAAAGAATATGCTGATAACGATGAGAGGTTTATTTTCTTTTGTAAAGGAACGCTTGAGACTCTTAAAAAATTAGGTTGGAGACCTGATATAATTCATTGTAATGATTGGCACACTGGTTTAATCCCAGCATATTTAAAGACTATATATAAAGATGATCCTTTCTTTAAGAATATTAAAACTATTTTTACGATTCACAATCTTGCTTATCAAGGAATTTTTCCTAAGGAATCTTTTGATAAATCTGATCTGCCGAGTAGTATTTTTACTCCAGACGGTGTAGAGTTTCATGGAAAATTTAATTTTATGAAAGCAGGAATTGTATATGCTGATATAATTAATACTGTTAGTGAAAAATATGCTCAGGAAATTCGTACTAAAGAAGAATTTGGTTTCGGATTAGAAAAATTATTAAATAAGAGAAAAAATGATTTATATGGAATAATAAATGGGGTTGATTATAACGTTTGGAGTCCTCAGACTGATGAATTTATACCAACTAAATATTCTGCAGCAACAATATCTAAGAAGGTTGAAAACAAGAAAGCACTTTTACAAAAATATAACTTAAAATTTG
>Ga0116146_1003587_pt1 | contig 12569 bp, 11 predicted proteins | sample AD_JPNHG2_MetaG_FD_89748 | JGI IMG/M metagenome (GOLD analysis project Ga0116146, IMG submission 89748) | Active sludge microbial communities of municipal wastewater-treating anaerobic digesters from Japan - AD_JPNHG2_MetaG | ecosystem: Engineered > Bioreactor > Anaerobic > Digestate | place...
CAATGCCAAAAATCTATACAGGGAAGAGGCTTTTACGGACCTGTCCTACGCCACGATCCGGCGCCTCACACCGGTCAAAATCGACGGCTCGCCGGATGAAAGCCGGGAGCTTCTTTTCACCGGGATGGCCCAACTCATGTCCCCCAACGGACCGATCCCGGTTCAGTGCCTGATTGAAGGCGCCAAAACGCTGGATGAGGCAGCGGCCAAACTGCCGGACGCCATTGAACAAGAGGTCCGGGGCATGATCGCCGAGGCAAGGGAGCTGGAGCGGCAGGAAGCCTCCAAGCTCATCGTTCCCGGCCAGTAAGAAGGAGGTTTCACGATGATTGAAAACACCATGGCAACCTGGCACAAACTGGTCAAAGAAAGAGATGCCGCCGGCCTGGACGAACTTCTTGCCCAGAATGTCGTCTTTCATTCCCCCGTGGTCCACACACCGCAGGCCGGAAAGCCGATCACCACACTGTATCTGACGGCGGCCCTGCACGTCCTCAACAACGACACCTTCCGCTATCTGCGGGAAGTCGTATCGGGCAACCAGGCCGTGCTTGAATTTTTGACGGTCATTGACGGCATCTCCATCAACGGCGTGGATATGATCACCTGGGGTGAAGACGGAAAAATCACAGAGTTCAAGGTGATGATCCGTCCGTTGAAAGCCATCAACCTGGTTCACAAAATGATGGGGGAAATGCTGCAGAAGATCAAGTGACGCTCTTTTTTACAGGATGAAGCCCATGGCAAAAGTCAAAGAACACAAGAAGTCCTTCGGTCAGAGCATCCAGGCGTACCGCAAAAGCAAAAAGATGAGCCTTCGGGATCTCGCGCACGAAACCGGCTATCCGGCCGACCTCTTGGAAAAGGTTGAAAAGGACGAAACCACCGCCCCGGTGGCGCTCGTTCTGCAGTTGAGCCGCACGCTGAAAGTGGATGTCGCCAAGCTGGACGGAGACGAAAACCGGAAAGCCTCCTCAAGAGTCAAGAGCCAGAGAAAGCGCGCCGGATCTTACGCCTATACGCAATTGACCAAATCCGGCTCCGATAAGCATTTGGGTGCGTATCTGGTCACCATCGAACCCGACACCGCCCACGAAGGCGTGGAATATCACCATGAAGGAGAAGAGTTCATCTATGTCCTGAAAGGAAAACTTTCCATTTCGGTTGGTAAAAACACCAGCCTTCTGAGTCCGGGCGAATGCATTCACTTCAATTCGGCGCTGCATCACGCGCTGAGCAATCCTTCCTCCGACAAAACAGAACTTCTCGTTGTTCTGTACATTCCCTGAAGGGCCCAACCATGGCATTTGAAATCACAAGCGAACAGGAAATGATCCGGCTCATGGCCAGAGATTTTGCCAGAAAAGAGCTGGAACCGATGGCGGCAAACTGGGAGCGTCAGGGGACTTTCCCGATGGACGCGGTAAAAAAAATGGGGGAGCTGGGCCTGTTGGGCATGATGGTGCCGCCTGAACTCGGCGGCTCCGGGGCGGGCACGGTGGCCTATTCCCTGGCCCTGCAGGAAATCGCCTATGCGTGTGCGTCAAGCGCGGTCACCATGTCGGTCGCCAACCTCTCCACCGAGCCGCTGCTCAAATTCGGCAGCCCGGAACAAAAAGACAAATGGCTGGTGGGCCTTGCCCAGGGATCGCTCCTCGGCGCCTTTGCCCTGACGGAGCCGGGGGCCGGCTCCGACCCGGGATCGATGACGACCACCGCCGTCCTCCGGAAAGACAAGTACATCATCAACGGCACCAAGGTCTTCATCACGCACGGTCAGTATGCCGACGTCATCAACCTGATCGCCCGGACGGGCCAGGAAAGAGGCACCAAGGGCCTCTCGGCCTTTATTATAGAAAAAGGGATGCCGGGTTTCAAAATCGGCACCAAAGAGGACAAACTGGGCTTGAGGGCGTCCAACACCGTTGAACTGGTTTTTGAAGATTGTGAAGTTCCTGCGAAAAACCTGCTGGGGAATCCCGGCGAAGGATTCAAGGTGGCCATGCGCGCCCTGGACAGCGGAAGAATCGGCATCGCCTCCCAGGCCGTCGGCATTGCCAGGGCCGCCCTGGATGAAGCGCTTTCCTATACCGAGCAGCGCCGCCAGTTCGGAAAAACCATCAATTCGTTCCAGGCCATTCAATTCATGATCGCCGATGCCGCAACCCGAATTGAAGCGGCGACCTGGCTGACGCTGGCCGCGGCCGACCGCAAGGACCGCGGTCTGAAGTTCACGAAAGAAGCCTCCATGGCCAAACTGTTCGCCTCGGAGACGGCCAACCAAACGGCCTACATGGCGCTGCAGACCCACGGCGGCTACGGCTACACGAAGGACTACAAAGTCGAACGCCTCTTCCGGGACGCGCGCGCCACGACCATCTACGAAGGCACCTCGGAAATTCAGCGTGTGGTCATCGCCAGAGAAGTCATCAGGACATGACCAACGGCCGTAAAACAGCCGGGATCAGTTCCGCCCGAGAATCCGGTTGATCTCGCGCAAAAGACGAACGATTTCAGACTGCTCCCGCAGAAAGAAACGGGCCCCGCTGTCATTCTTGCGGCCCACACGGACGGCGAGAATGCGTTGATGGTTCAGCCGGAAAACATCTTCGTCCGTCTCGTCATCTCCGGCAAAAAACGCCTTTGAACACCCCGCCTGCCTCATGAGCAGCTTCAGAGCAGCGCCTTTGTCCGGAGCGCCTTCGGGAATCAGATTTTCGACGCATTTGCCCCTGACAAGTCTGGGCGGCGGAACCAGCCGGCCAGCGGCCCGGCGAATTATAGCATGTGCTTTATTCCGGTTTTCAGCGTGCCGGTAGTGAATGGAAATCGTTGAGCCCTTGTTTTCCACCACGATGCCTCTCCGTTTTTCCACCGGAATGAGTGTATCGAGCTGACACTGCCAGCCTTGCGCCGTGCGGACAAAAGTTTTCTCCCTCGCCTTCCATCCCGAAAGCCCTTCTGCGCCGTGATTCCCGACCAGATAACGAGGCGCAAACGCCAGATGGCGCAGGGCATCCGGGCGGGAACGCCCGGTAATGATCGCAACGGGCGCCATCCCGGTTAGAACGGATAATTCCTCCCGAACAGCCCCGGGGATTCCGGCGGCGTCCGGATCCGATACGATGGGAGCCAGCGTGCCGTCGAGATCAAAGGCAAAGAGCGTTGACCGATCCAGAAAACGATCGAGGACGGAACAGGCGGTCCTTCCGAAGAGATAAACAGCGGGCAGGTCCAGCCGCCTCATAGCGCGACACCAATCCGTTCCGCCAGCTTCTCGCGCCGGCGGATGCGCGCCGCATCCAGAAGCATCCGGGCCGCCCACCGGTAAACATTGAAATCTCTCACCATGGACCGCATGCTGCGCATCCGAGCCTGTTGTTCGAATTCGGGCATGGTGAGGGCCTGATAAAGGGCGTCGGCAGTCTGTTCGATGTGATAGGGGTTGACGATCAGGGCTTCATACAGCTCGTGGGCAGCTCCGGTAAAACGGCTGAGCACGAGGACTCCCCGTTCGTCGTCGCGGGCCGCCACGAATTCCTTGGCCACCAGATTCATGCCGTCATGCAGGCTCGTTACCAGACAGACATCCACGGCGCGGTAGTAGCGGTTGATGTTCCGCGGTTCGTGATGCTCCACTTTCAGATGAACCGGCTGATAGCCGTTACGAGAAAATTTCGCGTTGATCTGTTCGGCCAAAGCCCGAACGCGGGACTCAAAGGCCTTGTATTCTTCAAGAACCGATCGCGATGGAGCGGCGATCTGAATGAGACAAAACCGGCCGACCAAGTCCGAATGCGTCTCCAGCAGGCATTCGACGGCCCTCAAACGCTCAAGAATCCCCTTGGTGTAATCCAGCCGGTCAACACCGAGCCCCACCAAAACATCCCGCCCGAGGTTCAGCTCTTGCCGGATGTCTTCCCTGCAGCGGGCAACCGGCGGCTGCGTGTCCTGCCACGGCGACGGCCATTGGATGGAAATCGGATACGCTTCGACCAGCGTCAGATTGCCGCTGTGAGAAATCGTGGAAGAAGCATAATTCACCCGCGTTTCCAGATAGCGGTCCACGGTTTCCAGAAAATTCTTGCAGTGGAAAGGTGTGTGGAAACCGAGAATCGTGCTTCCCAGCATACCTCGCAGAATTTCTTCCCGCCACGGGCAAATGCCGAAGGATTCCGGATTGGGCCAAGGGATGTGCCAGAAGGTGATAATCGTTGCTTTGGGAAGGGCCTGTTGGAGCATGCCCGGCAGCAGAGCAAAATGGTAGTCCTGAACCAGAACGACCGGGTCATCCCGTTCGGCTTCTCGGACCACCGCGTCGGCAAACCGCTGATTGATCGCCACGTACCGGTTCCAGTCGCCGGTCCGGAAGATGGGGCGCACATGCGCGATGTGGCACAGCGGCCAGAGGCCCTCGTTGGCAAAACCGTAGTAGTAGCCCTGTTCCTCTTCTTCCCTAAGCCAGATGCGCCGCAGCGTGTATTCCGGATTTTCCGGCGGCACGAGGACATGATCCTTTTTGTCCACCACCTCCCGGTCGGCTGTACCGCTGCCGTGGGCAATCCATATCCCCGAACAGGCGCGCATGACCGGTTCCACCGCCGTCACCAGTCCGCTGGCCGGGCGTTGAACCTCCACCTCTTCCCTTCCTTTCATGTGGATGTACGGCTCCCGGTTGGAAACGACGAGAATCTGCTCCCCGGCCAGTTGTTCAAAGAGCAGGCTGCGGAGCGAATCCGGATTCCAGGAGATGGTGAGATCATCGGCCATGCGCTTTTCCGCATCCATCGTGCGCAGAAGGGCGCGCAGATCGCCCACCAGCGGCTGAAGTTCAGAACTGGAAGATTTGGCAAAAGGTTTGATCAGGCCTTCGCCGCGCAGCAGGGCGCGGACACCGGTCATCCAGCCGCGCCAGCTCAAATGGGCGATCAGCACCGTAATCACGGAGGTCACCAAAGAAAGAACGGCAAACAGGACCAGAAGGTATTTTCGCGTATCCTCGCTTCGCTGCCGGACAAAACTCATGTCGTGAAGCACCACCAGGGCGCCGGACGGCAACCCCTCGATCAAGAAGGGATTGACGGCAACATGCACCAGGCCCTGCGGCAGTTCCAGCAGCGAAGAAGTTTCCCGGCCGGAAAGATCCGGAACGGAACAGCCGAGGCTGTCGGGAAAAGCCCGTGTTTTGAAGAGCAGCTTTCCCTGAATGTCGCAGTAGCCCAACGCGAAAAGGCGTTCATCCTGCGTGGCGCGGGAAAGCAGGGACTGAATTTTCCTTTTGTTGCCCTGTCCCAGAAGTTCGCCCAACGGCTCCTGAATGGTGCTGGTCACCAGCTTTGACCGGATATCCATATCCCTTACCGACCAGCGCAGCGTCAGCTTGTCCACCAGAGGCAGCACCGCGTAAGCCAGGAGCGCCATGGCGACCACCAGGGGAACGACAAAGCGCAGCGTAAGGCGAAGCGATCGGGAAGATTTGATGCTTTGCAGGTTCATCCGTTTCCCTCTTCTAAAACGCACTGTCCCAGCGCCTGCTGAGGCGGATGGCAGAGTTGATCAGGCCCACCATGCTGTAGGTCTGAACAAAATTCCCCCAGGGATCGCCCGTGCGCGGATCGATGTGCTCGGCCAGAAGCCCGTGGCGGCTTCGGCGGGACAGGAGGTTTTCAAACAGCGCACGGGCTTCTTCGCCGCGGTTCAGGGCAGCCAGCGCGTAAATATACCAGAAGGTGCAGACTACAAAAGCGTTTTGGGGAACGCCGAAATCATCCGTCTCCACATAGCGGTAAATATAATCGCCGCGCCGGAGCTCCTTTTCAATCGCACCCACCGTCCGGGCAAAGCGAGGATCATCGGCGGATAGAAACCCGATGTCGTGGAGCAGCAGAAGGCTGGCATCCAGGGAGTCCCCGTCGAATGCGCCGACGAAAGCCTGCTTTTTTTCATTCCACGCGCGGCGGCAGATGGTCGCGTGAATCTGTTCCGCCCGTCGCTGCCAGCAGGCGGCGCGTTCGGCAAGGCCGATACAAACAGCGATTCGGGCCAACCGTTCGCAGGCCGCCCAGCACATCAGGCTGGAAAACGTGTGAATCCGCAGCGTGTTGCGCGTTTCCCAGGGGCCCGAATCCGGCTGATCATGAACGGCCATCGCCGCTTCTCCCAAGGGCTCCAGCCGCAAGAAGAGCGCCGCTCCTCCCCGGTGGGCAAGCCTGCGGTCAAAGAAGGTGTGCGCCACGGCGAGGATGGCCGATCCGTAAACATCATGCTGGATCTGTTCGCAGGCCTGGTTGCCGATCCGGACAGGCCCCATTCCCCGATAACCGGGAAGACTTTCGACGTCCCGCTCATCCAGCCTGGCCCTGCCGTCAATGCCGTACACCGGCTGAATCCGGCCGTTGGGTGTTCCCGCCACTACGTTGATCAGGTAATTCAAATACCGTTCCATCGTATTGGTCGTGCTGAGGCGGTTCAGAGCATTGACGACAAAATAAGAATCTCTCAGCCAGCAGTAGCGGTAGTCCCAGTTGCGGCCCGAATCCGGCGCCTCCGGAATCGATGTCGTCATGGCCGCGATGATGGCGCCCGTATCCTGAAACGTGTTCAGCTTCAGGGTAATGGCGGCACGGATCACCTCCTCCTGCCACTCGAAGGGAATGGACAAGTCTCTGACCCAGTTGCGCCAGCTGCCGATGGTTTCGTCCAGGAAACGGCGGGATAGATCGCCGATGGCATCCGGAATGGTTTCATCCGGCCCCAGAATCAGCGTGGCCCCGGTTTCCAGGAAAAAGGGGATTTCCTGAAGTACGGCGGTTACGGAGATGTCGGTGGTGAGCCGAAGAATCCAGGACGGCGCGACATAGCGGATGTGATGACTGCCGTGGGTGACGGTGCAGTTCTGGCCGCCATATTCGCACACGGGGCGGATGCGCACGCAAATGCGCGGTGTTCCGTGAACACGCCGGACCCGGCGAACAATCATCATCGGCATAAACGTCCGTCCGTACTGATGGAAACGGGGAGCAAAATCCGTGATTTCGATGGACGCGCCGTGCCGGTCCGTGAGGCGAGTAATCAAAACGGCCGTGTTGGGCAGGTAGGACTGGCTGGACTCCACCTGATCGATCAGCTCCACCGCGCAATAGCCGGACCCTTCGCCGTCGGCATGTTCGCGCAGCAGGGAGCAGAAAACCGGGTCTCCGTCGAACCGGGGCAGGCAGCTCCAGACGATTTCACCGCGATCATCAATCAAAGCGCCGATGCGGCAGTTGCCGATCAGGCCGAGCTCAAGGGAATTTTTCATCAAACGCCTTCCTTATTTGAGGTTGTCCATGCTTTTCCGTCGCCGATCATTCAGCGGGGGAGATCAGGGAATAACGGCGGAGAGTCGGCATCGGTCAATGAGGGAACAGCGTTTTGTTAGAGGCGGAATATATGCTCATGGGCATTTTGAGTATAGGAAAAGCCGCCCGGGATGTCAATCATGAATTGATTCCTCACGGATTCCGGACCATCCGCGAAAATCTGAATCAAGGCATAGCCGCCATTTTTCAAAAAGGATCTGAAAATATTGCTTGATGACTTGCCGTTTTGTGTTACAAAAATGCCGGCTGCGGATCAAGCCCGATACAGCCAAAACACCGGACGTGAAGGCCAAACCGGATGTCCTGCCGGAAACGACAAGACAAAATGACACAATCAAGGAGCGTAAACATGCGTAAATCGGGGATGATTTCAGCGGTTCTGCTGGCCGCGGCACTCATGGGGCTTCTGGCCGGCTGCTCGGGGAAACTGCTCAAAGATATGGGCAGCTTCAAGCCGAGCGTCGAGGCGACGGAAAATTTCAAGAAATTCGTCGTCCGGAGCGATTACACTTACTTCATCAGCGGGTCGGATGTGTATCCCGTCGCCATTTTCGGCCTCCGGAAAGATTGGATCATCGACAGCGATGAGGACCTGTGGAAAAAAATCGAGCCGAAGACGGAGATCATGGCCGACCTCGTCACCAATATGCAAAGGCGGCTCAACGAGTGCTGTTATCAGAGCCCCCACGGCTTTGACATTCTGGACAACCAGGGCCGGAAAATCGGCGAGTGGTACTCCATGCTGGGACTCATCATCGGCATCAAAACAAAGGAAGGGGGAAAGGCGGTCATCTATCCCCCTTCCGACACGGATGAAGTCAAAAAATACCAGGAGAGAACCAGCGACAAGGGCCGGTAAGATTACCGGGCCTGCAGCGCCCTGCCGATGGTCATGATTTCGGCTTCCTTGGTCCCTTCATAAAGCTCCAGAATTTTCGCATCCCGGTACCATTTCTGAACGGGATACTCTTCGATGTATCCGTAGCCGCCATGCAGTTCCACGGCGTAATTCGCGCAGAAGACGGCGGTCTGTCCGCCGTAGAACTTGGCCATGGCCGCAAGCGTGTAATCGGGTTTCCCCTGATCGATCAGCCAGGCCGCCTTGTACACCAGACCGCGCAGCGCTTCAATGCGGATGGCCATTTCCGTGAGCTTCATCTGGGTCATCTGAAAAGCGCCCAGCGGTGCGCCGAAAGCGGTTCTTTCCTTGACGTACTTGATGCTGGTTTCCAGGCACGCCTGCGCAAGCCCCAGGGCCTGTCCGGAAACCATCACGCGGGTAATGTCAAAAAAGTGCATGAGCTGGCGAAAGCCGTTCCCTTCCTTCCCCACCAGATTGGATCGGGGAACGCGCACGTCTTCAAACGCGATTTCAGCCGTGTCGCTGGCGCGAATGCCCATCTTCCCGTGAATCTTGTTGCGCGTCACTCCCTTGGCGTCCGCCGGCACGATGATCAGACTGAAGCTGTTGTGCTTCTTTTCTTCGGGATTGGTGATGCATTGCGCGACCATGAAATCGCACACGGTGCCGTTGGTGATGAACATTTTGTTGCCGTTGATCACATAGTCGGCCCCATCCTTGACGGCCCGGGTCTTGTAACCCGAGACATCGGTTCCCGCGTTGGGTTCGGTGTAGGCGCCCGCACACACCTGGACGCCTTCACAGACCGGCGGCAGATAGGTCTTCTTCTGCTCTTCCGTGCCGTAGTTAAGAATGGACTCGCAGCCGAAGCCGGAGGCGACGATATTCAGGCCGATGCCCATGTCGATTTTGGACAGTTCCTCCGTAATGATGGTATTGCCCAAGATTCCGGCGCCGGCCCCCCCGTAGGCTTCCGGAATCCATGCGCCGACCAGACCGTTTTCGGCCGCCTTTTTCCGGATTTCGGGCAGGTATTTTTCCTCTTCGTCGCACTGGGCGGAAAACGGCGCGATCTCCGCCACGGCAAACTTATAGGCCATTTCCTTCAACATCTTCATTTCTTCCGTCAATTCGAAATTCATGCGTAATGGCTCCTTTCCATCGGCCAGTCATAGAGGGTCGCAGCGGCCCAAAAGCCCGCGCCAGCCCGCAGGTTGATTTTATTTCTTGCCGTAATCGTAAACGCCCCGGCCGGTTTTGCGTCCGAAATTTCCGGCGCGGACCAGTTTTCTCAAAATCGGTGCGGGACGATACTTGTCGCCCAGTTCCCGGTGCAGACCTTCGATCACGCGCAGCAGCGTCTCATTGCCCACCAGGTCGGCCAGCGCCAGCGGACCGATCGGATGGTTGCATCCCAGCACCATGCCTTTATCGATGTCTTCAGCCGACGCCAGCCCCTCGTCCAGCACAAAGAAGGCCTCGTTGAGCATGGTGCACAGAATCCGGTTGACGACAAAGGCCGGGGCCTCTTTCACGGTAATGACTTCTTTGCCGATTTTCTTGCCCCACTCCTGGGCGGTTTTCAGCGTTTCATCGGAGGTCTGATGGCCGCGGATGATTTCCAGAAGGCGCATCACCGGAACGGGATTGAAAAAATGCGTGCCGATAAAACGGTCCGGCCGGCCGGTCACGGCCGCCATTTCCGTGATGCTGAGCCCCGACGTGTTCGTGAAAAAAAGGCAGTGTCCGGGAACGACGGTCTCCAGTTCCGCATAGACTTTTTTCTTCACGTCCATGACTTCGATGACGACTTCGACCACCACGTCCGCGCCGGCGGCGGCCTCTTTCAGATCCAGTGTGGGCTTGATGCGGCCGAGAACCGCCTCCATATGCGCCTGGGTCATTTTCCCTTTTTCGACGTCCCGGGCCAGGTTCTTTTTGATCGTATTCATTCCTGCGTCCACAAACCGCTGTTCAATGTCCCGAACAGCCACTTCATACCCCGCCTGCGCGCAAACCTGCGCAATGCCGTTCCCCATCAGTCCCGCGCCCAAAACACAAATTTTCTTGATTTCCATAAAGCATTCTCCTTATCGAAAAATATTTTTCAATGTCCTGCCGGCCGGATGAATCTTGTCGGAAAAAACGTTCCAGATGCTTCTTTGTTCAATGCGCTTGAGGGTGTTTATTAAGTTTTTTTGACGGTTAAATCAACCCCTTTTTCAAGAAAATGTCCCGCGCACATCAACCGGAAAAAAATATGTCGGGAGCGTCCTGTTTTTCAAAGAGCGTCAGCCGAAAGCCGTCGGGTCCTGCTTCCAGAACCAGGCCGCACAGGCGGAAACGGCGGGCAAAGGAGTCGATTTTTTTCTTCCGGTGGTGCGTCGGCGCCGCATCGCCCCAGCCCGCGGGCGTCACCGTCACAAAAGGACCGCCGCGATCCATGCCGGTTGCGATGCAAATGAACGGCGGGTGCGGCTGCGCAAGCCAGTCCAGAAACGTCAGGAGCGTATCCGAAAAACGGCCGGCTGCAACGGACACGTAGGGAAGATGCTTGTACGGCAGGAAATGAACGACGGGACGTTCGGCCGCCGGTTCGTGGCCGATGCGCTGAACCAGAGCGGCCAGAAACCGCGCGTCATCTTCCACGTAATCCAAAACAGAGTCGTCCAGGTGAGGGCTTTCCTGCCCTGCCCTCAGCACACCGTCGATCACCGCGTTGACGTCCGTTGGAATAAACTCCTCCAGATTGCGGCGCCCATTGGCGATTCCGATAAAATCGAGCAGCAGACTTGTGCCCCGGTGAATCAGCGGCCGGGGCAGAATGGCGGCCAGCGGACGGGGGTCAAAGAGCCCTTTGATCTGTTCGACAATCGCCAGGGCGCCATGTGCGAATTCCACACGCCGGATTTTTCCGGATTCCAACCCGCGGCAGAGTTTGCGAAACTCCAGCAGGCAGGCGTCAATCCGCTCCATGGGCATTGCGTCGCGGCACCGGCAGGCGGCCTCTTCTTCCTCCAGGCGTTCCAGTTGATACGCCACATAAAGAAGGCGGCCGGCAATCGACGAAAAAACCTCCTCGGCCTCGTCCAGAAGCTCCAGCGCATAATCCGTGATTTGAAAAAGGCGCTCCTCGTTCATCCGGCTTACGTCGCCCAGCGAGAGGGTTTTGCGCTGGAGCCGCCGCAGGATGTCGCGGGCTTTGTCCGACGGAATCAGGCCGCCGTGTCCGGGATAACAGAGCGTGACCGGCTGATGATCCAAAAGCCATTGTACGCGCTGCTGGGTGTGGAGGAGATCCTCCCTGTGCCAGCCGGAAATTCCGGCAACCATCGGATTGGCCGCGGCGAGCAAATCGCCGATAAAGAGAATTTCGCCGACGCGGATGCAGACGCTGTCGGGACTATGTCCGGGCGCCGAATACATTTCCAGAACATCGCCTCCGCCGATGGAGATGGTCTGCCGGAACAGAGGCTCTTCCAGGTCCGTTTGAACAGCTTCGGTCGTGATCCTCATTTCCACGCCCGGCAGGAGTGAAATGGACCGGGGGGTTTTTCTTCTCTTGTCGGTTTCCGTGAGCAGGCGGATATCCGGCCGCAGGGACGGAAAAGCCACGCCGTAGAGTTCGGCGATGGTTTTGGCCGAATCTCCCTCACTCAAATAATCGGCCCCCTGTTCCTGGGCGGCAATCCAGACGGGGGCCTCCGTCATCATCTGCCGGAATCTGCCGGCCTCCAGGGAATGATCCAGATGGCCGTGCGTCAGATAAACGACGATCGGGCGGGGGCGTTCCCGCTGACATTCCGTCAGGATCCGGTTCAGATCGGCGGTTTGCGCAACCAGCGCCCCGGCGTCGATCAGAAGAATTTGCCGGGGTGTGCGAATGATGCAGGAATTGGAAGAGAGAAGATCAGGCTTCCGGAGATACGGGTAGATTTCCGCCTGCCGGCTTCCCGGAAGAGGCTGCCAGACTTGATTCAAAAGCACGGGAAATTCCTTTCCAGCCGTGAATCATCACCCGTTGAGGCGGGCGATGACCGCCCTGGCTTCCTCGGTCAGAAAACGCCATAAACCGATTTGTTTGAGGGTCTCCACTTTCGGAACGCCCTTGTCCGTCCAGCCCCGCTCCCGGTAATATACCAGAATCAAATGACGCAGCTCTTCTTTTCGATGCCGCATGAGCAGGGTGCGCTTTTCGCCCGTGGGCATCTGCTGAATTTCCGGAAGGGGCCTCTGCAGGATTTTGCTCAACTCCAGGTCATTATAGTCTTTTTCCAGTTCATACAGAGCATCCTCCGTGGGTCCGATGGCCCGATCGGGGATCCAGTCGTGTGCCGCGGTCGCGG
>Ga0116146_1003601_pt1 | contig 12537 bp, 10 predicted proteins | sample AD_JPNHG2_MetaG_FD_89748 | JGI IMG/M metagenome (GOLD analysis project Ga0116146, IMG submission 89748) | Active sludge microbial communities of municipal wastewater-treating anaerobic digesters from Japan - AD_JPNHG2_MetaG | ecosystem: Engineered > Bioreactor > Anaerobic > Digestate | place...
CGTCGATACCGAGCCGTCGATTCTTCGCATCGCGGCCATGCATTGCAGGAAGGCTGACAATCGCTCCGGCATGTCGCGCAAGCGTTTCAATGCTTTGTATCGGGAAGACCCTTCAGACACGACATTCTCTCTCTGTGACGATCATGGCTGAGCCATTCCGTCGCTCGAGCGGATGGGACCTACCCCGAAGAAACCTCCGGGATCTGTCGAGCACGAATTCGGGCATTATGAGATCGAGGCACAATGGCCGAACACAGTCGTCTTTCCCGCATGGGCGGCAGGCGACGTCCGCACAGACAAGCTCGTAGAGTTTCGGATCGGTGTACGGATGGAACGTCCCGGGGTCTTCCGGTCCGAACAGGACGACCTGTGGCGTCCCGACTGCGGCCGCGATGTGCATCGGTGCGCTGTCATTGGTCACCAGAAGATCCAGGCGGCTGATGAGACAGGCCAATTCTTCCAGTTCGAGTCTGCCCGCGAGATTGATCACGTCGTGCCGCATGCAGTGCTGGATCGTTTCCGCAATTGCTTCCTCTCCCGGACCGCCCAGCAGGACCACAGAGGCCCCCTCGAGCTCGACGAGCCCCTCCGCCACGGCACCAAAGTTCGCAGGGCTCCACCGGCGGTTTCGCCTGTTACCCCCGGGATTAATCCCAACAATGCGCCTACGGCCGTCCGGCCCGGCAGGCATGAGGCGGCGACAGCGCTCCTCGGCAGCCGGACCCCAGAACACCTCGATGCCCCTGTTGTCTGCTAAACCACCGGCCGAGCGCGCGATCTCGACCATGGCGTCAGCCACGTGCCGTCCCGAAAGCCGTGAGGACTCGACTTTCTTGGTCAAAAAATGTCCCAATCCGTTGCCATCGATGCCGACTCTTTCTGCGGCGCCCGAGAACATCAGCAGGCAACCCATCCGAAAAGCGCCGGCGACGGATTGCGAAGGGTACAAATTCACGGCAAGATCGTATCCCCTGCCCCGGAGCCGCTTCATTTCTCCGACGAGCCCCCGAAGACGGAATCGTCCCGATTTCCATTCCCGGATTGGAAACGGAACCACGGAATCTACATAGGGGTAGTTCCGGGCCAGGGGCGCCGCGTCGTTGCTGGCGAGCAGATGGACCTCCGCACCCGGGTACCCGTTCCGGATGGCGCGGATGCCCTTCGAAGCGAGGATCAGGTCGCCGATCCCGGCGACGAGCACGATGAGAATGCGATCCCGATTCGCTGCCATCATCCGCCGAGGCTGCATGCCTTTCTGAAAAATTCCTTGAATCCTGAGACTTTAGAGCAAGAAGCATACCACGGGCGCTTCGGATCGCCTCGGCGGTGCCGGCTCAGGGCTCCCGATGCGGGACTGCGTAAACCGTGATTTCCTTGTGCAGGTCCGCGGCGGAGCGCGCATGCTGGAGAATTTTCTTCAGCGGCCACAGCAGGGCCACGTGGCGTGCAATCATGCCGCGGGGGTCGCGGACGCCCGCTTTTCGCATCAGGGCCGTCCCCCCTGTCCCGCCGCCCTTCCGGATCCGGCTGACCCGGAATCCCGCCCTGTGCAAGGCCCGGCCGAGCGTGTGTTCGTCGAAATAGAACAGGTGGAGCGGAACGGAGTCGAATACGTAATCCGGGGCGCTGATCGGCGTCGGGACGGCGATGACGACGACCCCGCCCGGCTTGAGAATCCTCCGGATCTCGGCCAGCGTCGCGAGGGGATCGTGCATGTGCTCGAACACGTGCCAGAGCGTGACCACGTCGAAGTGCCGGTCGGGAAAGCGGGCGTCCCCGAGCGCCCCGTTGAAGACCTCGATACCGAAGCGCCGCCGGGCATAATCCGCCTCGACGTGCGACAGCTCCACGCCGTAAACCTCCCACCCCCTCTGCTTGCACCGGTCAAGGAAAAACCCCCAGGCGCAGCCGATGTCGAGAATCCTCCCCCGGTTGGCGTATGCCTCGATCCGGTCGAGCTCCTCGTCGAAGCGAACCCTGTGGACCGCCGCCTCGCCGCTGGGATCGTCGGACGGAGGCACGGGTGCATGATCTCGATCATCATATAAGTCAGTCCATAATAGAACGGACGCTAAGACGCATAGAGAGTGGATGGCGTATGAAAAAATCCACGGATGATATCCGGACGCTTCAGCAAGGAGCGCAGTGCCCACAGCGCCATAGACTTCATTTCGGCAAAGGAGAAGATGCCGGCACGGCCGAGCCGGTGCGATTTGACTTCCCGCCAGACCCCTTCGCCGGGATTCAGCTCCGGACTATACCCGGGGAGCAAATACAAGCGCAGTTTACCTTCGTAGCTCTCGACCGTCTCCCTGACTTTGCCGGACTTGTGCATCGGATGACCATCCCAGATCAAAAAGACGGGGGCTTTGCTTCCCACCATCAGCCGATCCAGAAAGCGGCAAATGACATCGGCATTCACCCCTTTCTTTTCAATCATGAACCGCATCCGGCCACGCCGATTCACGGCACTGATCATGTTGAGGCGGTATCGCGCCCCCGTGCTTCGCACCACGGGCGTCTGCCCTTTGACCCCCCAGGTCGTCCCCGCATGGTAATCACTGCGAAGGCCCGATTCGTCGGCAAACCAGATCTCCGCTTTCATCTGCTTGGCTTCTTTTTCAATCGCGGGATAATCCTCTTGAACCCACTTGCGCACGCGCTCCGGGTCTTGCTGATAGGCCTTCCACAACGGCTTCTGGGCCGTAATGCCCAACTGCGCCAGAAGACGACCGACCGAGTTTGCACTCAAGCGGATCCCATATCGCTTGTAGATCAAAGAGCCAATGGCATTGCGGGTCCACAACGCAAATGGAAACTGATACTGTCGCGGGTCTTTGCCAACGACGGTTTGATAGACCCATTGGATCATGTTGCCTTTCAGCTTACGCGGGCGGCCACCTCGCTTCTTGGCATCCAGGGCATCCCAGCCGCCTGCCCTGAACATGGCCAGCCAACTATAAATACACCCTCGGCTGAACCCCAGAGTCTTCACAACCACTTCCGGGCTCTCGCCGCTTTGAACCATTGCCACCGCGCGCTTGCGGAGCTCCGTCAGGACATCATGCTTCAGCTTTCGGCCATCCATCTGTTTCATGGCCGGTGTTATACTACAAACGCGTGAATATGTCTACACTATTATGGACTGATTAATAACGCGAAAGCAAATCGGCCGGCTCGGGGAACGGGTGTACGAAGATCAGCCCGCAGCCGATGCAGCGGACGTACGTATATAGGCCGTGCGAAATGACGAATCGGGTTCGTGAATCCCCGCACAGGATGCAGGAAGGGGTTGCCGCCACTTCCCGGGCATGAATGGCTGAAGGCTGGCGGACGCTGTCTTCGCATCTGCGTTGCAGATCTTCCATATTCACCATCTCTGGACACAGGGAAATAGCGGAGCCGTTGGGCCTTTAATCCATTCAAGAAAATATCTCATGAACGCCGTATCTTTCTGAGCAAGAAGCATAACATGGGGCATTCGAGCAGAGCCGCCGTGCGTCCGCTTCAGAAGGATTCGAGGGCTTCGCGAATCGTCCGAAGTCGATCCGCCTCGTGATGCGCGCCGACGAGGCGGCTCTCGAGCAGGGGCCCGGCGACGGCGAGACCCGCCAGCCGGTTTCCCCGCGGACTCCAGTGACTGTCCGAAGACCAGTAGAGGTCCTTCCGGGCATCCGGGGAGCGCTTCGGACCCCGGTCGGCATGGCGCTGAAAGAGGGGCAGCAAATCCACATGGGGGATCTTCTCGCGCTCGAGGAACTCGCGAACCCGCCGGGTGGGCCCTTCACCGCCTCGGGGCGCCGCCCCGGAATAGAGCGGGTAAACCTGTTCCCGCATAGGAATCAGCACCACCAGGAGACGCATGCCGTTTTTTTCCGCCCACCGTTGAAACGCCCCCAGATGAGCCAGGTGATCCCGCCAGGCCTCGTCGAGCCATGGAAGCTCCCCTTGAGGTCTGAACGGCAGATCGGCATATCGGATCGCCTGCAACGTCTCCCCGGCCCGATTCGTCGTAAGACCCAGCGACCGGGCGGCTGCGACCTTGAGTTCGGAAAGCGTCGGCTGTATCAACCGGTAGGTTGCCGAGGATTCGCTCAAGATTCGCTTCACTCGCTCCCAGCGCGGGTGCTGCGGGATCTCGGGCAATCCGTAATAACGCCAGTTCTCGAGCTTCTCGCGAAGCATGTCCTCCGTTTGTTCGCGGATCGACCCCGACGAGAAATCGGCAATACTTCGCGCCTCCAGGCTGTATCCGTCCACGACCCGATACCGCGGGTGAAGGTAATCGTCGATGGGATCGTTCAGACAATGCCTCAGGATGATCGCCTGCGGTCTTCGTCTTGTTCTTTCGATGACCTTGCGGGCCTTGAGAAAAGCGTTTTTCGTCCCGTAACCGGGAACCCCGCAGCTGAGCACCCGGATGCCCGTCCACTGCTCGACAAGCTTCCCCCAGTGCTGCTCTAGGGGGACATAACCCCAGCTGAAGCTGTCCCCGACCAGAAGGATGAAGGGATCCTCGCCGAGGTAGAGGCGATCGAAGCAGCCCAGTTCGTTTCCCCAGATGTCGAGGGTGCATTCCCTGAGACGAAATTTCGCAAGACCCACGTTCTCGCCTATGTCGTGCCCCGCCGCAGAATCGGCGCTGAAATAATTCCTCGGGGGCAGGGGGTCTTGCTGAGTCCAATGCCCCCAGGGCATCATGCGCAGGGCAGCCTCGGCAAGCAGCAGGGCCGCCGCAACCCCAAGAATCACAAGCCCCCCGTTCTGCAGGATACGTTTCATGGCTGAACTCGCTTCTCCTGCCCGGCCGAATCCCGAGCTGCGGTGCTACCGGCCCGCACCGACTAGGGCCACCAGGGGCGAAGCATAGGACAAGACGACGTCATGTCGGCCCGCAGGCAATGCCACGCCCAGGAAGGTGTGATCGACCGGAAAGACGCGTGACGGAATCCCGTTGACCGCTGCCCGCCACCCGGGGTTGAAGTTGCTCGTCACGGTCAGCACGGATGCGGTCCTCGCGTCGACCTCGAGTTCGATCCGGTCGGGCCCGAGGGACCGCACGCTCACTCCGCCGGGATTGTCGCCTCCCGGGACCGCAAGAACCTCCATGTCGCGGTGCATCACAAATGCCGTCGTGGCGAGTTCTCCTGCAGGGGCCGATGCCAGCCCATCGAGAAGCGGGCCCGGGTCGTCGAACGCGCGGACGCGGGCGGCGAGGAAGAAGCGGGGCAGCACGTTTGTGTTCTCGTAGACGTAGAGGGGCGTGCCGGGATATTCGCCGAGAAGCATGCCCAACAACCGGTCGCGCCGCGGCCGCCCGACCCAGTCGAGCTGACGGTCCAGGACAGACCGGGACCGCAGCTGCAGGCCCGTCCCTTCAAGGGGAACCGCGGACACGACATAGCGGACATTGGCGAGCGAAAGGAGGTTCAGGCGCGCCCGCGAATCGAGCCGTACCGTCTGCCCGCCGAGCCTCTCCCACGCCGGAAGGAAGAGGTAGGCGCGGCTGCCCCTGCGGCGGAACAAGTCGACCATGGCGGCGTCGTGGGATTCGAGGGGCGAGATGACACTCTCCCAGAACCGGTGGTAGCGCTCCGAGTACAGCGGGACGTACCCGTCGGCCGTTTCCAGGCCATAGGCCCATGCAATGCCGGTCAGCGGGCCCGACGAGATATCCCCGGCCACCGTGGCAACCCGGAAGGGCGGCTGCCCGTCCCGGAGGCGCTGCAGTTCCGCCAGAACGGGATGCCGGTAGAGGTTCGTAAAGTTCTTCCCGTCGGCGATGCCCGTGAGCGCCTCTCTCTTGATCGCCAGCGACTGCCAGCACGCAAGACCGATCAGCGCGATGCAGAGCAGCGACCGGATTGCCAGCGCGGGCGGCTCGCCGGGCACCCCCGCAAGCCTCACCTGCCAGGATACCGGGATGTGCGACAGGCCCAAGCAGCCCGCCAGGATGCACAGGAAGGGAAACGCGATGTAGACGCGGGAGAAATTGAACCCCGGGAAGATGCCCGCTTCGTATAGAAGCCCCCCGAGAAGGAGGGTGTCGCAGATGTAATAGACAAGGCAGGCTGCGGCAAACGCCAGCAGCACGAGCAGACGTCGGTCCCCGGACCGGGCGATCAAAAGCCCTGCCGCGGCCGCACTCAGGATTGGCAGGTTATCGTGCAGGAGCGCCAGGGGGAGGTTGATCGCCTCGAGCCAGAGAGCGGCGCCGCCGCCCGACAGGACATGCGGGACCGTCCAGTGCTTCCGATGTCCGAGCGGTGCCTGGGATGCGCTTGCCCAGAGGAAGGGCGCCTCGACGGCCAGCCATCCCAGCACGAAGGCCGCCAGGACCGCACAGAGCCCTTTCGTGCGGCCTTCGACCAGTGGAAACCAGAGAAGGATAAGGGGCAGGATGAAGACGGTGTAGAAAAAGTGGGACACGAGCGAATAGCCCGCGCCCAGAACGCCAGCGATCAGGATGCCCCTCACCCCTCCCCTGTCCAGGATGCGGCCCAGAGCCCACAGCACGAGCGGCAGGGCCGGCAGCGCAAGACCGTCGTACAGGGAAAAACCCGCCCACTGCTGGTTGATGGCGGGCTGCGAGAAAAGCGCATAGAGAATTCCCCCTGACAGCGACGTCAGGGCATCGACCCCGAACCTCTCCGCAAGCAGGCGGTGCATGAAGTAGCCAGCCACGAAGCGCTGGGCCCACAGGATCAGGCCGTGGGCCAGCCAACCGGGAAACAGGAAAAAGAGCAGGAGATCGGATTTGTTCTGGAGCCCCATGGCGAGGCGGTCCGCTCCCATCAGGGCCTGGGGGAACCAGAAGCCGATCTCTCCGGTCTGCCACGCCAGGGCGGTGGCAAGCCTTGCCGGGAGGTTGTTCTCCCCGTGGTCGGCCAACGGCACGTAGGACAACGGCCCCAGACCGAAATACTCCAGTGCAAGCCAGAGGGACCAGGCAATAAACAGCACGGCCGGGCGACCAGCCAACCCGCGGCAAAGGTCGATGAAGGACCCCAGGGTCCCGGCCCTCGTCTCGGCGAGGCGAGTCCTCCCGGATGCGTTCATCGCCCCCCCTGTGTATCGGCACTGCGGGAGGCAAGCGCCAGGATGGAGGACCCGAATGGGATCCGGCGGCGGGACCGGACCAGGGGAATCTCAGCGGCCAGCAGGCGTTCGAGGCATCCGTTTACGAGGGGGACGACCGCCAGATCGTTCCGGCCCGTGGCCACGCAGGAATCGGCGACCCGCCGCTTGAACCACACAAGGGGGAGCAGGGGCGCCATGAAGTGCGTCAGATAGTCCACGGAGAAACCGGCCCGCGATAATTTGTACCCCACCTCGCTCAGGGTGTAGCGGCGCCGGTGGCCGGCCGCCTCGTCGAAAGCGCTCCAGAGAGAGGGGTGCGCCGGCACGGTCAGAAGAAGAAGGCCTGCCGGCTTGAGAAAGCGGCGGACGTTGTCCAGGGCCGCCGTATCGTCGTCGACATGCTCGAGCACGTCACAGAGCAGGGCGAGGTCGAAGGGCTTCCGAAACGCAATCTCGCAGACATCCCCCCGGACAAGGGGACAGGAAACCCTGTTACGGGCGTGCTGAAGCCCGTCGGGATAAAGGTCGACGCCGACGGCGAAGGGCCTCGCGCCCACGCCCTGCAGAACGCCCAGAAGATCCCCGTTTCCGCAGCCGGCCTCGACGGCGCGGAACCCTTCGCCCAGACCCGGGGCGATCTGCCGCAGGAGTTCCCCGACGAGGCGCTTCCGAGCACGAAACCAGAAATGCCGGCCCTCCCTATCCAGGAGAGCCTTGTAGGCGGAGGGGTCGAAGGACGGTGCATCGTGTGCGACCGCCGACTGGTTTATCAAGCTGCGTCCCATGGAAACTCCCGGATTGCACGGATGACCCGCTCCTGGCTCTCGCGGTCCAGGTTGTTGTAGAAGGGAAGCCGGATGAGCCTTTCGCTGACATGCTCCGTTACGGGGCAGTCCCCGGGTTTCCCGCCGTAGGACCTCCCCATGTCGGAGAGGTGGAGCGGCTGGTAGTGAAAGACGCCCAGTATCCCGCGGCTCTTGAGGTGCCGGATCAGGGCCGCTCGGCTGCGGGACGAGGGAACGATCAGGTAGTACATGTGATAGGACTGCAGGCAGCCTTTCGGCACGACGGGCAGACGGACGTTTCGCTCCGCGGCCCAGTCCGAAAGTGCCTCGTGGTAGCGCTCCCAGACACGCCTGCGCTTTTCGAGAATGCGTTCTTTCGCCTCGAGCTGGGCATACAGGAACGCCGCGAGGAGATCCGACGGCAGCCAGCTCGACCCGATGTCGACCCAGGTGTACTTCTCGACGCGCCCTTCCAGGAACCGTGCCCGGTTCGTTCCCTTCTCCCGGATCACGTCGGCCCGGTCTGCGAGCGCAGGGTCATTCACGATGAGCGCCCCGCCCTCGCCGCAGCAGAAGTTCTTCGTCTCGTGGAAACTCAGGGCGGCAAGGGTCCCAAAGGTCCCGAGATACCTGCCCCGGTATCGGCCGAAGAGGCCGTGGGCGTTGTCTTCCACGACGGTGATGCCGTGGTTCGCCGCGATCTTTCCGATCGCCCGCATCTCGCAGCCGACACCTGCGTAGTGAACGGGGACGATCGCCCGGGTCCGTTTCGTGACGAGAGTCTCGAGCCTCGTTTCATCCAGGTTGAGGGTGTCGGGCCGGACGTCGGCAAAGATAGGCCGTGCGCCGCGCAGGACAAAGGCGTTAGCGGTGGAGACAAACGTGAAAGACGGCAAGATGACCTCGTCGCCGGGCCGGATGTTCAGCAGCACGGCGGCCATCTCGAGGGCGTGCGTGCCCGAGGTGGTCAGAAGCACCCGGGGGGCGCCAAGAACCTCTTCCAGCAATGCCTGGCAGCGTTTCGTGAAGGGCCCATCGCCGGAGATGTGGCCGTTGGCGATGGCTTGGGCGATGTAGACCTGCTCCTTCCCCTCGAAACTCGGCCGGTTGAAGGGAATGCTCAGGCCGGTCCGGAACGGCCGGGGGGCTGTTGAGGGCTCAGCGATCATGATCCTCCGGCAGCCCCACGAAAGGGGGCTCCCCCAAGGGGCTGAACTTGACGAGAGGGAAGTGCGCTTTCAGGAAGGCCACCTCCGCCTCGGAGCGGGTTTTCGTGTAGGCCCTGCGGGAAACGTCGAAGCAGCAGATCCCGGGTCGGATCTCCTCGGGCGACGTGACCACGAGCAGCTTACCGGCATGTTCGGGGTGGCGGGCGGTGAAGGCGTCGATGAGCTCTTGGAGCCTGGCGGCCTTTTCTCCGACGCTGCGTTCCTCGAACTGCCCCCCGAGCCTGTCCGTCAGGTCGACGGCCGGTACCCCCCCGTAGACGTGGTTTTCCAGCATATCGCGGGTGACGACCGAACCGGCCAACGCCATGCTCCGAGGCCCCACAACGACGGGGGAGACGATGCAGTGCCCGACGAACCAGGCGTCTTTCCCGATCCACATGGGCTTCTGCTGGAAGAACCGGCAGCCCTCGATGATGTCCCCGAAGCGGATATGGGTCCAGATCTGGCTCTGGGCGCCGATCCCCACATTGTCATCGATAGTCAGTCCCCCGATGGAGTCCAGAACGGTTCCACCCCCGATCCAGCAGTTTCGGCCGATCCGCAGCGCATTGCCGCCGTGTGCGAAGGAATAAGCGTGAAGCTTGCTGTAGTCTCCCAGGCGGAACTCGGGGACAAGGATCCTCGTCCCGCGGCCGACATAGCAGTGATCGCCCAGGACCACACGCGACGCGCGGCCGTTCTTTCCTGTGATCAGGGCGCCTTCCTCGACAAGGACCCCCTGCCCGATTACGATCTCTTCCGCATCGATCGTACCGAAAATTCTGGCTTCTTGGGAAAATCCCATTGATTCTCCTTGCCGTTCTCTGTGGGGTCCCTGCGGGACACGTACGTCGGTTTTTCCATCATCCGAAAGTGCATCCGGGCCAGGTACTCGCCGATGATGCCGAGGGCGAAGAGTTGCGCGCCCGCAAAGATGGCGATCACCGACGCGAGAAACGGGAACCCAGGGACGCTCCCCCCCTCCGCTACATACCGGACGAGCACATAGGCCAACACCGCGATGCCGAAAAGGGTGAAGACAAAGCCCGTCAGGCTCGCGATCTGAAGGGGCAGTGTGCTGAACCCGGTCATCATGTCGAGGGCGTGAACCGCCAGTTTGCGGAGCGTGTAATTCGACCGCCCGGCGTGGCGCGGCCGGTGGTCGACCTGGATGGCGGCAAAGCGGTCGGTTCCCCACGTCAGCAGGACGTCGATGGACACGAATGGGCCCCGGTAGGAAGCGAAGGCATCCCGCAGGCCGGCGCGAAAGGCACGGAACGTACTGGCATGCCGGGCCGTCTCGGCCCCCATGGAACTCTGCAGGGCAACCCGGGTAATCCGCGAGGCAAGTTTACGGAATAAGCCGTGCTGCTTCGTCTCCGGCGTACCGTAGACCACGTCGAACCCCTCCCTGAGCTTTTCAAGCAGTTTCGGGATCTCCTCCGGCGGGTTCTGCAGATCGTCGTCCATCGTCACGATGACATCGTGGCGGGCGGCCCGAATGCCGCACAGAAGCGCGTTGTGCTGCCCGAAATTGCGCATCAGGTGGATGCCGCGGACCCACCCGTGCCGGGAGGCGAGTTCTTCGATCACCCGGCCGCTTCCATCGCGGCTCCCGTCGTCGACGAGGATCAGCTCGAAGGCGGCTCCCGTCCCGGCAAGCACGGGCCCGAGCCGCGCCACCAGTTCGCCCAGGGACGCCTCGCTGTTGTACACGGGGACGACGACCGAAAGGGCCGCGGGACATGTCGGGCGATCCATGTGCTGTGGGTTCTTCATGCGGACGCCTTCACGGCAAACGATCGAATCACCCTGCCGGGCTGCGGATTCGGGCGGGGGTGTTTTTTGACAAATTGTGCAATTAATATACCAGGGTAGACGGGGTGGCCGGGCATGCCGAAACCAGGTCAGGCAAGCTGCAAAGCGGCCTCTGCGGCCATTTCCGGGGTAATCCGGTGCATACACTCCAGAGTACCTGCGGGGCAGACGCCGCGGTTGCAGCCGATGCAGTGCAACTCGTCGATGCGCAGCACCACGTGCAGATCACCCCGGGGATACCACCGCTGTTTCACCGTGGGTCCCATGAAGGAAACCGTCGGGACGCCCAAAGCCGCGCCCACGTGAAGAGGACCGGAGTTGTTGCAAACCAGAAGGCGGCACTGCGAGAGCCGTGCCGCGAACATACGGATGTCCGCAGTCACGCATCGCACGACGCCCGTTTTCGTCAGGGAGAGAATGTGGTCGACGATTGCCTCGTCCCCGGGCCCGCCGAACAGAATCACCTTCAACCTGCCCGTTTCCAAGATCCGATCGGCCAACGTGGCGTAATACTCGGCAGGCCACCTCTGGGTCTCGTAGAAGGCGCCGGGATGGATCGCAACAAACGGCAGCGCGTCTCCGCCCACTTGAGCCAACCAGCCTCTTGCGCACTCGACTTCCGAATCGGTCAGGAAAATCTCCGGTCGAAAAGAAACCGCAGGAACACCCAGCGGCTTTAGGACGCCCAGGACCGTTTCAATGATGTGCTGATCCGGCTCCGGTCGTTTGACCACCCGGGTCAGAAAGGCCTCCCTGCCCCCGCAGGGGTAGCCGATCCGAAGCGATGCTCCAGACATTCCGGCAATCCAGGCCGTTTCCAGCTCCCGGTCGTCATAGGGATCGACGGCCAGATCAAACCGCATCCGCTTCAGTGCATTGACACGGGCTGTTTTTTCGAGGAACCCCCGGGACCGGTCATAGACGATCACGCGGTCGACATGAGGATTGTGTTCCAGCAGGGGCGCCGCTGCGGGGCCTGCCAGGACCGTCAATTCCGATGAGGGAAACCCGTACTTGAGGGCCCGGATTGCCGGAGTGGAGAGCACCAGATCGCCGACTCGATCGATGCGGATGAAGAGGATTCTGCGGATCTCCCCGCGCTTCGATGCAGCGTGTCCGTCCGGCGCCCGGAACGGAGTGCTGACGAGCTGCAGCACGGCCTTCCGCAGTGCCAGAGCGGCTATGAGGACGGCGCGTTTCGTCATACTCGCGGCTTTTCCTCCGGCGTGGCCACGGCCTCTATCGCGTTGAAGATCTTCAGGCCGAAGAGGTGATATGGAACGGCGGCGGCGGCATTCAGCCACTTCTTTGCCGGCGCGATGATCCCGTAATCGGGCCCCATGCTGCGGCAGCGAAAACCGGTTTTCTTCATGTACCCGATCAGCGTTTCGGCTGAGAAGTGATAGAGGTGGATTTCACGATCGCCCGGGGAGAATCGCCTCAGGGGCTTCCCCCGGACTAGCCGGTAGGCAACCTGCATGACAAGGTCGTTCACATTGGGCACGGCCACGATCAGGATGCCCCCGGTTTTGAGGATGCGCCTCACCTCGGAGAGGTAGCTCCCCGGGTCCGTCACATGCTCGAGGACATGCCAGAGGGTGACGGCGTCGAATTCGCCGTCCCGGAAGCGGGCCTCCGCGAGTTCC
>Ga0116146_1003606_pt1 | contig 12511 bp, 7 predicted proteins | sample AD_JPNHG2_MetaG_FD_89748 | JGI IMG/M metagenome (GOLD analysis project Ga0116146, IMG submission 89748) | Active sludge microbial communities of municipal wastewater-treating anaerobic digesters from Japan - AD_JPNHG2_MetaG | ecosystem: Engineered > Bioreactor > Anaerobic > Digestate | place...
AGCCCGCTCCGGCCGATGTACGAAAGGTGAACATCGCCCACCAGCGGGCGGCGCGATCGCTCCGCCCGTCGGCGTAAGGCACGTCTACTTCGCCTGAGGGCGTCAGACCCAGTTGCTCGGCCACCGCCGCGGGAAGCACCAAACGCGTCGCGCCGGCATCGACCACGGCGCGCATTTTGGCGCCCCGTTTCGGGACGCCGACAATGCGGCGCGCGTTTGGCGCGCTACGTCGGCCACGGGGGGCCGACGCTACGGGTTGGTTGCCCTCGCTGGCGCTTCGGGCTCGGATTCAGTCGGCGAGCTCGGATCAGGGCGACTCGAATCTGGTAAGCACAGATTGCGGGGCGGACGACTGCATGGTTGGGACGTTGTTAGCGGCATTCCGGGGCGACACGCCCCGGCTCTGCTCTTGGTCCCTAGATCCCTTGATCCTGGATCCCGGCTTACAATCGTAGGAAAAGCGCACCCAAGACCGACAGGCGCTCATAGTGCAAAACCGACAGGAGCCCACAGTGACCGAAACTCGCCAGCCGTTCGACGCGGCCGCCCCTGACTACTTCCAGCTCCGTGACCTACTGACCGACGACGAGCGGCAGATTCAGCACGTAGTCGCCAGGTGGGTCGACGAGCGCGTCCTGCCCATCATTCCCGCCTGCTTCGAGGAGTGCCGCTTCCCACGCGAGTTGATCGCCGAAATGGCCGGCCTGGGGCTCTTCGGCCCGACGCTGCACGATTACGGCTGCGCCGGCCTGAACAACATCGCCTACGGGCTCATCATGCAGGAGCTCGAACGCGGCGACAGCGCCCTGCGCAGCTTCGCGTCCGTCCAGAGCGGCCTGGTCATGTACCCCATCGACCGCTACGGCTCCGACGAGCAGAAGCAGCGCTGGCTGCCGGCCATGGCAAGCGGGCAGGCCGTCGGCTGCTTCGGCCTGACTGAGCCCGACGGCGGCTCCGACCCCGGCACGATGAAGACCCGCGCCCGGCGCGAGGGCGGCGACTGGGTCATAAACGGGGCCAAGATGTGGATCACCAACGGCACGCTTGCGGACGTCGCGGTCGTCTGGGCCATGACGGACCACGGCGTGCGCGGCTTCCTGGTCGAACGCGGCACGCCGGGCTACACCACGCGCGACATAGAGCACAAATTCTCGCTCCGGGCGTCAATCAGCTCAGAACTGTTCTTCGACAACGTCCGCGTGCCGGAGCGCAGCCGGCTACCGGGCGCCGAGGGCCTGGCCGCGCCGCTGAGCTGCCTGACGCAGGCCCGCTATGGCATTGCCTGGGGCGCGATCGGGGCGGCGCAGGCCTGTTACCGCGAAGCGCTGGAATTCGCGCGCCAGCGCGTGCTCTTCGGAACGCCACTGACGCACAAGCAGATCATTCAGCGGCGCCTGGCGAACATGGTGCGCCGCATCACTGCCGCGCAACTGCTGGCCTGGCGGCTCGGGCGGCTGAAGGACCAGGGCACGATGCACCACAGCCAGGTTTCGCTGGCCAAGTGGAACAACGTGCGCATGGCGTTGGACGTCGCCCGCGAGGCCCGCGACATCCTGGGTGCCGGCGGCATCACGACTGAATTCGCCACGATCCGCCACATGCTGAACCTCGAGAGCGTCATAACCTACGAGGGCACTGAGACGATCCACGAGCTGATCGTCGGACGCGAAATCTGCGGAGTCGGCGCGTTCTGAACCGGGAGGCCGCGCCTCTCGGTTGACCCGCTTTTACTGAACCGCACGGCGGCGACCAAGCGGACCATTTTATCAGACCTCGTCGCCTGGTCGCCTCACCGTCTCGCCGCCGGTTGCCTTTCCTCGCACTTTTACTCAAACCCGGGCCCCAAAACGACCGAAAAGAAACCCTGTATTGCGGGCTGCCGTGCCTCGTTTCTCGGGCCAGCGCAGTCTGCCCCGACGCACAGCTCGCACAACGAAAGCCCGCCCAGCGCACCGCTCTTAAGGCGCATCGAAGGGCGTGCGCAAGGGCCGATCGTAACTCTTTTCTTGGAGATCATGATGAGGAATTTGCTGGCAGTGCTTCTGAGTTTGGCGGTCCCGTGTTTTCTGATGTGCGGTTGCGTCGGCGCGCCGATCTGGGGCGACAATTTCTGGGACATCTTTGCCCCCATTCTTGACGGCCAGGGCCCGGGCAATCCCAGCGACGGTGATGACGACAACGTCGATCCGAGCGACGGTGACAACGTCACGCCCGGCGGTGACGGCCAGGGCAAGCTCACCCCCGTCAAGACCTCTATCCCCCTGCGCTTCGATGCGGGCCTCGAATGCGGCGATGACCTGATCGCCTTCGGCACCGACGTCCTGGTCGGCGTTTCCTACGTCATCCCGTCCCAGAATCCGACGGCCGGCACGCCCGTCCCCGACAGCGACCAGTATGACTGCTGTAACTTCGACGTCGCTGGACGCTGGATCTTCATGGCCGGCAGCAATGGCGGCAGCCTCCCCTATCAAGTCAGCGCCTTCAACGTCGACACCCTCGAGGTGACCACCTTCGATGCGGCGGATATCCGTCTGGTCAAAATGGTGGTCAAGCCCCGCGATGCCGGCCGGCTGCAAGCCAGCGGCGACTACTGCGTCGTGGTCTGCGACCAGGACAAGGTCGATGACGGCAAGATTATCAAGGTCATCGACGTCAGCAGCGGCACACCCGAGCTGATAACCTTTGAGCAGAACCCGGTTGACTACGCCAGCGTGGTCACGCAAGTGGCCGTAAATGGAACCACCAAGACCGTCGCGGTAGCGGCCGAGGAGGCGCTCTGGATTTACGACATCACGCAGCCAACCGCCGCCCCGCGCAAGATCATTCCCCCCAACGGCGTCGGCAAGTACCAGATGAAGATGTCGGGCAATTACCTCATCGCTTCATCGTACGACGGCGGCTATGACACCGCCATTCTCGTTGACCTCGCCGCCAACAAGGTCGTCACCATGGAGCAGGCGGAAACCATCGCCGACCTGGCGATCGGCGGCGACAAGTTCGCGTTCTTCTCCCACCACGATTCGGATGACTCGGTCGGCTTGCACTTCCGCACGGCGGTCGGCACGCTGCCCGGCCCAACCTTCAACAAGCCGCCGACAGACAACTACATCGACGGCAGCTACACCAGTAACGGCGTAGTCGGATACGCCGGGACCATGTGCATGACGCCCGGCGGCGAATACCTGTTCCTGGCCAACTTTTACCTGCAGTACAGCCAGGGCAACGCGTCGTTTACCGTTCCCAAGGATCCGGCCAACGCCGACACCTATGGCTGCCCGGCCTGGGACATCGACTGCAGCGATAACACTGTCGGCTTCCACAGCGCTGCCTCGAGAAGCTCGCGCGAGGAGGGCGTGCTGGGATACATCATCCTCGAATAGAAACTCGGCGCGGCTAGTTCGCTTGCGGAGCGGCTGAGAGGCCGCATCCACAAGGAAGAAAAGGCCGCGCATACAAGACGCACCTTTCCCCAATCGCCGGCCGCCGGGCAAGCCCGCGCGGCCGGCGGTGTTTTCGACGGGCGGCGCAAGCGCAGCCGGGCCGTTCTGAGTCGTCCGCGGACTGCCCGCAACTGGTAGAATCTCGCCACGGCCAGTAAATCGCTGGGATGTATCGCTGCCGTAGTCGAGGCGCTTAAGATTGTCACCCATGACGCCAGCCTTCCCGTCCGTTTCAATCGTAATCGTCGGCCCGCAGGGCTGCTCGAACGCCGCTGATTTGGACGGCGCTATTCAATTCGCCCGCGCCCAGGACGTACCCATCGCTGAGCTGATCGCTGTGGGCCGCCCGGACGACGTTGCAGCCTCCGCCGCTGCCACGAACACCGCCCCGCGCCTGCGCATCCTCTCGGAAGCCTTCCGCAACCGTGCTGCCGCGTGCAACGCCGCGCTGCGCGAAGTATCAGGCGAGTTCGTGCTGTTCGTGTTCAACGACAACGGACTGGTGACCCTGAGGCAGTCCGCCGCGCGAACCATGTTGCTCGCGGCCACGCGCCACTCCGCTAATACCGCCGCGCCGGAACGCTTCTCGGCCGGCCTGGTCTACGCGGATTATGAACGGGTCGAGCCCGACGGCCGCCGGCGTGAGATTCACTTGCTCGATTGGCACCCGGGCCGGCTGCGCGACACGTTCGATTTTGGCCGCGCCATCCTCTTTTGCACGGCCGCCCTGCGTGACGTCGGCGGATTCGACGAGTCCTACGACGCCGCGGATTTCTATGACCTGCGGCTGCGTCTGCTGGAAAAGTACCGCCCCGTGCATGTGGCCAACCGCTTCGCCGGTTCGCTGTACACCGTGGCCGCCCCAGCGAAAGCTCACAACGTTTTCGACTACCTGCTCGCCGGTAAGCCCGCTCAGCTCGAAATGGAGCGCGCCTGCACGGCGCACCTGAAGCGCACCGGCGCTTACCTCGCCCCCGGAGCACACCTCCGCCGGGTCACGTATTCGCCGCAAGAGGAAAGCCGCTTCGCCGAATGCCTGGCCAGCGTAGTCATTCCCGTCTACCGGCGCCCGGGCTTCATGGGCCGCGCCATTGAAAGCGTGCAGGCCCAGACCGAACGTCGCGTCGAAGCCATCGTCGTCGTCAACGGCGGCCCCGACGACCCGACCGCGGCCGAAGTCCGGCGCTACATGCCCGGCGGCGACCGTTACCGGCCCGCCGCGCCGCCCGTGAGCCTGATTGTGCTGGACGTCAACAACATCGGCCTGTGCCTCAACACCGGCATCGCAGCCGCACGCGGCAAGTACTATGTCCAGCTCGATTCCGACGACCGGCTGAAACCCGACGCGGTCGAAAAATTGCTTTCGGTCTTCGAATCCGATCCGGCCATCGGCATGGTGATCGGCTCGTACGAAGTCTGGACCCTGGACGAGCAGACCGGCGGGCTCACGCGCAATGCCGAAATTCCGGTCGTCACTCACGATGAATGGACCGCCGACAACGGCCGCAACAACCTCCTGCGCATCAACGGCGCCGGCGCCCCGCGTGCCGCGCACATCAAGCTCATCCGGGAACTCGGCGGGTTCGGCCTGAACGACGCGCCGCACAGTCGCAATTACGGAGAGGACTACGACCTGGTGCTGCGCCTGAGCGAGCACTACGCCATCGGCCGCGTTTGGGAACCGATCTATGAAGTGATCCGTCATTCCGGCGGCACAGATCACGCCATCGATCAGGCGACGATCGACCGCAACGACGAGGCCAAGGACCACATGCGTCTGGAGGCGCTAAAGCGGCGCCGCAGGCTGAACGCGAATGACCAGCGAAGTGACAAATGACCTATGACAGGCGGCCAACGGCAAGAGCGCTGGCGCGCCGGGTGTTCTATTTGTTCATTTGAAATTCGTCTTTTGGCACTTATTCGTATCTAAGCGCATCCACGGGATTCAGCCGGCTGGCCTTCAGCGCCGGATAAATCCCGCTCAGCACCCCTACCACGGTCGACGTCGCCACCGCCGTGATCATCACCATGGGCGTGATCTGGGTGCGGAAGAACTGGACCACCACCTTGTTGAGCAAGTCGGCGAACATGGCGCCTAGCAGCAGGCCGAACGCCCCGCCGAGAAAGCTGATGATCAGCGCCTCAAGCAGGAATTGCAGCAGGATATCCCCGCGCCGCGCACCGACCGCCATGCGGACGCCGATCTCGCGGGTGCGTTCGGTGACCGAAACCAGCATGATGTTCATAATGCCGATGCCCCCCACCAGGAGGCTGATGCCGGCAATGTTATAGAAGACGATCTTCCAAATCAGCATGATTTGGTTGAAGCTCTGCAGCGACTCCTCCTGGTTGAACACGCGGAAGTCATCGTCCTCGCCGGCGCGAATGTGGTGCGAGGCGCGCAGCACGCGCTGCACCTGCTTCTGCACTTCCTCGAGGCGGGTCGCGTCCTTGATGCCGACAGTGATGCGCAGCAGCCACTTGCGGTTGAAGAAGCGCTTCAGCCCCGCTTCGATCGGCAGGTAGACCGCCTCATCCGCATCCAGGAAGCCGAGTGAGCCCTTCTTCTCCATCACGCCCAGCACGCGGTAAGCCTTCTCGCCCACCTTGACGGTCTGACCGACCGGATCCATCCCGCCGAAAAGCTTGTCCGCAATCTTCGCCCCCAGACACACGACCGCCGCCCCCTCGTCCTCCGAATGGGCCTTATTGAGCACTTGGCCGTGCTGGGCCTCGAAGGCGTGCATCGTGAAGTACTCGTCCGAGGTCGCGATCACGACCGCCGCCGGATAGCTGTTCTGAAAGTACTTGACCGTGGCCGAACCGGTGCACTCGGGCGCGACCGTGTCAATCTGGTCCGCCAGTTCGCGCTTCAGCAGGCGAACATCCTCCAGCGTCAGCGTCTGGGCCAGGCCCACCGGCCGGCCCTCGACCGAGGCCGCGGTCGGGTGAATGTACAGCAGGTTGGAGCCCAGCGACTTGAAGCGCTTGGCGATATCGTTCGAGAACCCCTCCAGGATCGACATACAGGCCACCACCGAGCCGACGCCGATCAGCACGCCCAAGGTCGCCAGCAGCGAGCGCAGGAAGTGTGAGTCCAGGCTGCGCAGCGCGGTCAGGGCTAGCCGTAGATAAAACATCCAGCTTACGCGCCTCCGGCTTCAAAGCGGTCGGCAGTTCGTCAGACGCGCCGCATTTTAGCGGTGGCCAATGATAACGCGAGCAAGCCCCCGCGGGCGAGCAGCGCGCGACAACCCGACAGAAAACGACACCGCCTCGCCCGCACGGGCGGCGTGTTCGAAGGAGCCGCGGAACATTGGAAGAACCGCGGCAGGCCGTCAATCGAGCCCCAGGCTGCGGTCACTGTACAGCGAGCGGTCGGGCTGGCTCACATACCCGGTCAGGAAGAAAAACTGGTTCTGGGTGATGACCGGAATGTGCATGGCCAAGGCCTGCTTTTTCAGAGGCTCGAACTTCTCTACGTTTTCGAGCGAGCGGCGTTCGGCCTGGTCGCGTTGGATATCCGATGCGTAGGGCGGCAGCGGCGGGACCTTGGAGGCCGTGCCGATGACCACGAAATCAACGGTTTCATCCAGCTCGGGCATGACCTGGCCCCCCCAGCGGCGGATCATGCTCTTGATCTCTTCGGCGCCGTCCGGATCGATCTGCCCATCATAGTTCAAATCGAAATTGCCGCAGACCACGAATTTCGGCTTGCGGCCCTGCTCGTAAGCGATGTTGACGATGGTGTCCCCTTCAGTGATGGGCTGGGCGGGGTCGTTGCGTGTGATCCGGCACTCAGCCGTCTCGTCCATGACGTTGACCACATCGATCGAGCCCTTGCCGCGCAGGGTGCGGTTAGGCGTGGCAGTGTGCGAGAAAACCTCGAAGCTCATGCCGACTTTGATGTTGTTGTTGGCGCCCAGGTTGATGTAGACCAGGGCGCTGCCGGGAATGGCCCGCAGCACCCGTCCGTCGGCCTTCTTGAGAATCGCCTCGGGGTCGAACGCCCCGGCCAGCTCCTCGATCTTCCTTTGGAAGCCCGCGATCTGCTTGTCGCGCCGCGTACGCTCGAGTTCCCATTCACGCTTATCGGTTTCCGCCGCGCGTCGCAGGTCCTGCAGGTCCTTCTCGCGAGATTCGAGCAGCTCCCGCAGGTCGCGCACCTGGGCGTCTTTGGCGGCCAGCTTGGTGCCAAAGTCGGCCACCGCGCGCTCGTAGTCGCTCTTAGTGTCAGCGATCTGGTCCTCAAACTCGTCGCGCGCCGCCTTAAGCTGCTGCGTCAGCGACTCAATGTTCTGTTGCGCCTCGGCCAATTCCAGCGCCTGGCTCTTCTTGGTTTCAGCCAACTCGGTGGCGTGCTGGTCCAGCTTGCGAATGGCCGTCAGCAAGGTGTCGCTGGCGCTGATCGGATGGCGAGCCGCGACTTGCCGCAAAAGCTCGTTCGACTGCTCCTCCAAGGCCTTGGCGATCAACTTGGACTCGCCGGCGATAAGCTGCGAGACCCGTTCCAGGTCCTCCGTCATCAGCTTGAACACCGTTGCGCCTGAGCCACGCGCCGTGGCTTCATTGTCGTAGTAGCTCCCCAGCGGGGCGGCCGGCTGGCCCAGGTGCTTGATCCGCGCCTCGGCCGTCTGGGCCCGCTGCTGAAGCTCCTTTACGCGCGTCAACTGGAAGATGAACAGGCCAAGCGCGGCGACGGAGACGAAAGCGAAGACAATCAAACCAATCTGCGCCCCGCTAATTCCGCCGCCTCGGATGGTGGCCGGTCGACCCGCCATTTTGAACTCCTCTAAACTGACCACCCGCCGCGGGCGGTCTGGCGCGCCGCCCAACCAAGGGCACTACCGGCGCGCTCGCGGCTCAATACCTCAGTATGGAAGAGCCAAGCTGACTTGTCAAAGCAGCCGCCCTCACGATCCGAGCCCGAAGCGCCGGCGACGGCAAAACTCCGCACGCCACGCCGATTAAAGCCTCACCCGGCCCATCCTCCGATAACCCAACAGCGACGCCCAGGCGCGCTCAATCCTCCGGTTCCAGAACCGTCATGAACGCTTTTTGCGGGATATCCACGTGCCCGATGGTTTTCATGCGCTTCTTGCCCTCCTTCTGCTTCTCCAGCAGTTTGCGCTTGCGGGTCACGTCGCCGCCGTAACATTTGGCCGTCACGTTCTTGCGGAACGGCTTGATCGTCTCGCGGGCAATGACCTTGCTGCCGATGGCGGCCTGGAGGGCGATTTCGAACTGGTGCCGGGCAATCTCGCGGCGAAGCTTGATCAGGAAACGCCGGCCGCGGGCTTCGGCCTTGCTGCGGTGGCAGATGAGGCTCAGGGCGTCAACCGGCACGGAGTTGACCAGGATATCCAGCTTGACCAGGTCGGAGGCGCGATAGGCAATCACGTGGTAATCCATCGTGCCGTAGCCCTTGGTCACGCTTTTGAGCTTGTCGTAGAAGTCGTACAGGATTTCGTTGAACGGGAAGTTGTACGTCATCATCACGCGAGTCGGCGAGAGATACTCCGTGCGCTTGTATTCGCCGCGCCGCTGCTCGGCCAGGGCCATAATCGAGCCGATCGCGTCGGCCGGCGTGATGATTGACATTTCGACGATCGGCTCGCGCAGCTCCAGAATCTGCCCGAAATCGGGCAAGTCACCGGCGGATTCGACGCGTTTGACCGTGCCGTCGTGCAACACCACTTCGTACGTAACGCTCGGGGCCGTCTGGACCACGCTGACGCCGGCCTCGCGCTCCAGCCGCTCCTGGATAATGTCCATGTGCAGCAGGCCCAGGAAGCCGCAACGATAGCCGGGGCCGAGCGCGTCCGAATGCTGCGGCGTGAAGGAGAAAGAGCCGTCGTTGAGGCTCAGTTTTTCGAGGGCCTCGCGCAGGTTGTCAAAGTTCTCGCCGCTGGAGGGGTAGAAGTCGCAGAAGACCATCAACTGCGGCGGCTTGTAGCCGGGCAGCGGGGTCGGGGCCGGGTGCACCGCGTCGGTGATCGTGTCGCCGACCGTAACGTCCGCCAGGGTCTTGATGCTGGCGACCAGGTAACCGGTTTCGCCGGCGGCCAGTTCTGGGACAGGGGTAACCGCGGGGCGAAGCTTGCCGAGTTCGGTAACGACGTAGTGCCGCTCGCGGCCCATCAGCAGGACCTTCTGCCCCTTGCGGATGGTGCCCTGAACCACACGGATATAGCACACCACGCCGCGGTAGTCGTTGTACTCGGAGTCGAAAATCAGGGCCTGCAGCGGAGCGTTGGGATCGCCCTTGGGCGGCGGCAGGTGGGCCGCAATGGCCTGCACCAGTTCCTCGACGCCCTGTCCGCTCTTGGCCGAGACGAACTGCACATTGTCCGCGCTGATGCCCAGGACGTGCTCGATTTCGAGGGCCGCGTCTTCGGGCATGGCGCCGGCCAGGTCGATCTTGTTGATGACCGGGATAATCTCGAGCCCGTTTTCGAGGGCGGCGTAGGCGTTGGCCACGGTCTGAGCCTGCACGCCCTGCGTAGCGTCGACCACCAGCAACGCCCCATCGCAGGCGGCCAGGGCGCGGTCCACCTCGTAATGGAAGTCGACGTGCCCGGGCGTATCGATCAGGTTAAACATGTAGGTCTCGCCGCCGATCTTCATGTCGAGCGTGACGACTGAGGCTTTGATGGTGATGCCACGCTCGCGCTCCAAGTCCATGTCGTCGAGGATCTGCTGGCGCAGCTCGCGCATTGAGACGGCCCCGGAGCGCTGAATCAGCCGGTCGGCCAGGGTGCTCTTGCCGTGATCGATGTGGGCGATGATCGAAAAATTCCGGATGAACTTGCGGTCCATAATCCTCGTTGGCGGCTGCTCCGCCGGGCAAACTCTCGCATTATAGTCGGGATACGGCCGCGCCGGCCACCAAACGGGCCGGCGCGCTGGTTTGCATAGTGTAACGAATGTTGGCGGGAACTCCCGGAGCGGAGAGTCGAAACTTTTCCTGCGACAAATCCCCCGACGCCGGACACCGCGTCCGACGCTGATCGCCGCTGCCGGTCGCGCCGTGCAACTACTCGTTACAAACGGCGTCGGCGCTTTCGGCCCAGGCTACATAATCGGCCACGCTCATGAACTCGGCGCCGTGCTCCACGGCGTAGTCGAGAAAACTCACGTACGCCTGAAATCGGCCTTCATCGACGGCGCTGAATTTAGGATGAAATTCGACCAGCAGCGGGCGGTTCGCGGCCTGCTGCTTGTCAAACTCGCTCTTCAACAGGGCCTCCCAGTCCGCCGCCGAAAGGTTGTCGAACGGATTGTCACAGAAAGCGGACATGCGGCCCTGGTTGTCAGCCGCATGCATCGGCACGGCCCAGAAGCTGTATGCCGGTGAGCGATACGGCAGGACGTCCGCCTCGTGGCCGGGCAGACAATTTCGACCGACGACGAAGGCCAGATTGTAAACAAAGCCCATAGCATCCAGGATCTCCCACGTATCCTGGTTCTGGTCGAAGCGCGTCGCGCGGAAGCCTTTGACTGGCGCTCCGAGGCAGCTTTCGAGCGCGTTCTTGGTGGCCGTGATGAGCTGCTCCTGTTCGGCGCGGGTCAGGTCTGACATCGTGCCGGACTCCGGCCGAAGGAAGGCCATGATTTCGTAGCCCTCGTTGTGCAATGCCTGCAAGCGTTCGCAGTTCTGGGCTGCAAAATCGCCGTCCGTCAGAATGGCGGCCGTGCCGCCGCGGGCGCGCAGCTCGTTGACCATGCGGTCGAGGGCTTGGGCGTCCTCGGTTTCCGTGAGCTGCAGGACGAGGCGGGCCTTGTTATCCGCGGGCGCCTTGTCACAGAATGGACACGGGCAACCCCCCAGCAGCAAGAGGCCTATTGCAGGAATAACTCTGCCGAGCACGGGACTGCACTCCTTTCCGGCGCGCACCTCTCGTTCGACCAGTCTGGCAGTCCGGCGGCACGCGCCACGCCAGCCGTCGCTGAATTGCTCAGACTGTTTTCAGGGCCTGGTCGAGATCGGCGATTAAGTCGTCCACGTCTTCGATGCCCACGGAGTAGCGAACCAGGCCATCGGTAATGCCGGCCGCGATACGATCCTCGCGGGACATTCCTGCATGTGTCATAGACGCGGGGTGCTCGATCAGCGTCTCGACGCCGCCCAGCGATACAGCCAACGTAGCCAAGCGTACATTGTCCATTAAACGCACGCCAGCCTCGATACCGCCTTTCAGTTCAAAACTGATCATGGAGCCGAAGCCGGACATCTGGCGTCGGACAAGGTCGTGTTGCGGATGCGACGCCAAGCCGAGGTAGCGGACCCAAGCCACCTTGGGGTGAGCCTCAAGCCAGCGGGCAATCTGCAGCGCACTTTGCTGAGCGCGGTCCATGCGCAGGCCAAGAGTCTTCAGGCCGCGAATGACCAGAAAGGCCTGATGGGGGTCCATGTTGCAGCCCAGATTTACCATTAGAGGCCGGATTTTGCGGTACAGTTCTTCGGTCCGCGTGACCACAACCCCACCGACTACGTCAGCGTGCCCGTTGATGAACTTCGTAATGGAATGCAGAACGATGTCGGCGCCCAACTCCAGCGGCCGCTGCAGATATGGGCTGGCGAAGGTGTTGTCCACCACGAGCACGCAACGGTTGTCATGCGCGATCTTCGCGACGGCGCGCAGGTCAGTGACCTGCATGGCCGGATTTGACGGCGTTTCGACGTATACCAGGCGGGTGTTGGGTCTAATCGCCTCCCGCACGTTGGCCGGATCGGACGTGTCCACGTATGACGATTCCACGCCGAAGCGCGCCAGATGCTGTTCGACCAGCCCGCGCGACGGCCCATACACCGAGGCGGTGCTGACCAGGTGCGCGCCGGCATCCAGCAGGGCCATAAAGACCGAAGCGACGGCGCCCAGCCCGGAACTGGTGGCGATGCCGCCAAAGCCGCCTTCGAGGCCGGCGACCGTATCTTCCAGCGCGCGGATGGTCGGGTTTCCAATGCGGGTGTAGATATAACCGTCTCCGCGCCCGGCGAAGAGCGCGGCGCCGTGTGCCGCATTGCGGAAGGCGAACGTCGACGACTGGTAAATCGGGACATTCACAGC
>Ga0116146_1003607_pt1 | contig 12509 bp, 1 predicted proteins | sample AD_JPNHG2_MetaG_FD_89748 | JGI IMG/M metagenome (GOLD analysis project Ga0116146, IMG submission 89748) | Active sludge microbial communities of municipal wastewater-treating anaerobic digesters from Japan - AD_JPNHG2_MetaG | ecosystem: Engineered > Bioreactor > Anaerobic > Digestate | place...
CAATGTCACTTGATACTTATCCAGCATTATTGCTTCAACAGGCTTCATATCAGCAGTTATCAGTGTCATATCCCTATCGCTGCTGTTTCTTATGCTAACATCGATGGTTGAAGCTTCATTAATGTTTGTGGTAGTTCCAAAGGGGCTGAAATACCCATTTTCATTATATAATCCATCAGTATTTCCTGATGTCACTGAATATCCCACCCGGTAACCGTTGCCCCGGTTGTTTGAAGGAACACGTATTGAGTAGGGTACTGCAGCCGTACCGTCAGGCAGTGATACTGTTCCGGAAACAATACGGTCAACAGGTATCAGTGTCATTTCTATACCGCTGATATTTTTTGTTACATTGAGCTTTGTTGCACAGTTTTTGTTTGCCGTGGTCATACTGGAATTATAATATCCCTTTTCTATATACTCACCAAACAGTGGCATCAGAGAATAGCTTACAACATAGTCGGATCCTTCTGGAACATACACACTATAGTTAGCAACAGAACTTCCTTCAGATATGGTAATATAAGCCGTGGATTCATAATTTTCGTTTGATGCCACAACCCACATCCAGAAGTCTTTTATATTAACCTTGTGGCCTGACGGCAACAATATCTTTCCTCTTATCTCTATTCCTGGTATCAAATTCAAATTAATTCCCGTTACACTACCGGAGGAACAGTTAATTGATGTTGAGCGTTCCTTTGTGCCTACAGTTCCTTCTTCGGAATAATAACCACTGGTAACATATCCGCCTGTTGACTTTATTGTGTACTTTATATGATAATCGTCAATCGAAGGAACCTCAATCTCATATCCAACAGTCGAATTTCCGGAACTGATAACAACTGTCTTTTCACTTACGAAATCCAATGCATCGTTTTCAGCTGTTATACTTACCGTGATACCATCCTTTGGTGCAGTCTTTCCTTCCGGAAGCTTAACAGTGCCTTTTATTGTCGTGTCTTTTTTCAGTAGTGTAAAGTCGATATTCTCAATGTCTTTTCCGGCTGCATCCAATATATCTGCCATACCTTTTGCAGGAACTGTACCGGCTTTGGAATAAAATCCGCTCTTAAAATACTTTTCACCGGCAACATATGAATAGCCAACCATGTAATCAGAGTTACGGTTGTTACTTGCCGATGGAATATACACCTTTGTGCTGAGAGTATAATCATCTGCCGTATCACCGGTTCCATTATCGGTTGATGCCTCAATATCAAGTCCCACAACCTTGGATGTGCTTTCAGGAACAATCAGGGTATATTCTGCCCAGTTTTTACTTTCAGGTATCAATATAGTCTTGCTGGCTCTATAGCCTGTATAATCTGTTTTCTCCGCAAACACCGTTATCGATACCCCACCCTTAGGTGCGGTTTCTCCATCGGGAAGTGCTATACTTCCTGAAATTTGTCTGCTTCTTACCAGTGAAATGTCCGCATTGCTATAATTACCGTTGCTTACGTCAACAGGGGTTGCCATTTTGATATCAACCACCGTTCCGGCTGTATTATAATATCCAGTGCCGACATATGCGTCATCATCAACCTCATAGAATATTACATAATCTGCACCTTCAACATTTGGAGATACCTTCAGGGAATAGTAAGCCTTGCTTTCTCCTTCGGGTATTACTACCTCCATCCTGTCATCCACACTGAACAATTGGCTGGAAGCCCTTATGGTTATAGCTAATCCGCCCTCTTTAGCGACTGTGCCCGGTATACTTACAACCCCGCTTATAACCTTCTTTTCAATCAACATCAGATTTATGTCTTCTGCATTCTCACTGCTAACATCCACAGGTGTTGCCAAATCCGGCAGTACTATCGTACCGCTTTCGCTGTAATATCCAAGGGTTGCATAGTCATCGGAGGTTACGCTGTATCTTACCTTATAACCTGAATTATAATTGCTTGGAGGAACATTCAGGTAATACTCAACAGAATTTTCACCTTCTTTTATTGTTCTTATGCATGATGATGTATTACCCGACTCATCCGTTGCGGTAACCGTTACTTCAATACCACCCTCAGGAGCTACTCCTTGAGGAAGTTTGATTATGCCGTTTATCGTCATATCTTCTATCAAAGACATGTATATACCTGTCAGGTCATTTTCCGCCAAATCCAGAGTATCCGCTTTATCCTTGCTTCTTACCATACCACCCTCACTGTAGTATCCGGAAGATGCAAAACCTTTTATGGTAATAATGTCGTATTGCAGTATATATCCGCTGCCCGCCGGCAAATTCAGTGTATAATCAACCTCTGTTTCTCCATAAGGAACACGTATTTTGGTTTCACCTCTGTCTAATCCGTTTGAAGCACTGATGCTAACTTCAATTGAGCCCACTTCGTCAAGATCATAAGGCAACGTAAACTTTCCTGATATTATTCTCTTTTCGAGAAGTCTCAGCTTGCATCCGCTTATGTTTTCATCGGTTACAGTAAATACTTTTGCTCTCTTTTTATCCGTATATACACCGTCTTCACCATAATAACCATATTCCATAAATCTGTCATTACTGTCTAATGCATAGAAAAGCCTGTAACCCGATCCTTCCTCAACGTGAACAGAGTATGGAACCGATGTTGTGCCGTAAGGTACTGTTATATTCGATGAATAGGTTTCAACATCGTTTGACACATAGATTCTTACATGAAGACCTTCTTCAGGAAGGACACACCCCTCCGGAACCTCGAAGTTTCCGCTAATGGTTGATTTTCTCAATAAAACCATATCTACATTATTTGCATCAGTTTTATTGACATCTACCGGTTCTGCATAGGATAGATTATTTGTAGTGCCTTTGCTGTTGAAATATCCATACGTTGTAAATACCTTGTTTGACCAGTTCTCATACCTCACTTTGTACTCATAACCCGGATCGTTCGGAGGAAGACTTATGGAATACTCTGCAAAACTTTCACCCTCCGGTATGATTATTATCTGCGAATTTCCATCTACGTCATTGGTCACGGCTATGTTCAATGAAATGCCTCCTTCCGGTGCAACACCTTCCGGTAAGGATACCTTTCCGCTAATCTTTCTTGGCTTCATAATTTCAATATTTATGTCCGTTACATCTTTATTGTTGGCATATACCGGGTCCGCCAGCTTGCTGTTTCTTACCGTGCCCTCCTTGCTGTAGAAACCGTAATTCACAAGATCGTGATCCTGTGAAACCACATATCTAACCTTATAGCCTTTTCCTTCAACACTTGGCACAACCTTCATTGAATACTGGGCAGAGGATTCTCCTTCAGGAATTGTAACCCATGTGTCTCCGGCGTCCTCCGCGTATATTTCTACCTTGACTCCTCCCTTTGGAGCTTTCCCTTCAGGTAGAGATACCGTACCGCTGATGGACTTTTTCTCTAAAAGTGTCATATCAATTCCGTCAATATCATCGGTTACATCCAAAAGATATGCACTATCGGGCATATAAACCGTACCATAGGCACCATAATAACCCCATGGAACCAAATTATTCTTTGTGGATATTTCATAGCCGACTTTATAATTTTTGCCCACCGGTACATTTACCGAGTAGTCAGCAGAGCTTTGATTTTGCAGTATAGTAGCGTAAGATACAACCTTATCCGTATCATTTTCAAGATAAACGGTTACCGTAAGCCCACCCGCAGGAGCAGAACCGTTGGGAAGAGAAACCTTTCCAGATACGTTTCTTTTTGCTATTAATGTAAGTACAATACCGCTTGCATTTTGATTCCTTACATTGACACTCTCTGCCAAGCCAGCATTTCTTACAGTTTCCGACTTGCTGTAATAACCTATATCTGCAAAACTGTTGTCCGACCAATTCTCATATCTGACTTTATATGCGTCATTCTTGTCATTGGGAGGAACGTTAAGCGAATATAAAGCCTCGCTGGAACCTTTCGGTACGTAGACCGAAACTTCGGCACTGTCTAAACTGTTGGAAGCAATTATACTTACCGTCATGTCTTTGCTTGCCGCAACACCTTCAGGAAGCCTTAGTTTTCCTTCTATGGTACGCGGCCTTACTATCTCAATGTCTATATTTTCCCTGTCACCGTCACTGACATCAACAATATCAGCCTTTGCCTCATTTCTCACACAACCGTCTTCGGAATAATAGCCGTATCGTATATAGCCATAATTCTTGAGGGTTTCGTATTTTACCTTGTAGCCATATCCTAAATCCTTCGGCACCACCTTCAGGGCGTATGATGCAGAGTTTTTACCGTAAGGTATGACGACAGTTTGCTCATCACCTTCCTGGGCACTGATACGAACAGACACTCCTTCCTGGGGAGCAGTCTCACCCTTTTCTAAAGATACAGTTCCGCTTATAGTCCTTTTCGCTATAATGGTGAGGTTTGTATCATATTTGGAATCCCCAATAACATCCAAAGTCACACAGTCTTTTTCATTTACTGCCGTTTTATTTGATGCGTAATAACCCTTGTCAACGTATTCTTCGTTGGGAGTCATGACATAGTAGACCTTATACCCATTGCCGTCAGGAACATAAATGTTGTAATTCGTTGAGCTATTTTCGGCAGGTATCGTTACAGTCAATTGTCTCTTGTTTCTCGAATTATCCGCAAATAGTGTTACCGTTACCCCTTCGTCCGGTGCAACCCCCTCGGGCAGGGATATTGTTCCGCTAATACTGTTGTAATGGATAAGAGTCAGATCAACACCCTTTTCTCCTTTTGATGACAAATTCAATTTTGATGCCTCGTATATAGAACTAACTGTTCCTTCATAGCTGAAGTAACCTTTAGGCTTGTAATCGAGCCCGGTTGAAACCTGATAGGATACCGTATATCCTGTTGCAGGCGGAACCGCTAACGAATATGCCTTGTTGCTGCTTCCTTCAGGTATTAATACATCGGTTGAATAACTATACTTACCATTATCTGCTGTAACCCGTACCTCAATGCCTCCTTCTCCGGCTTGACCCTCAGGCAGAATTACATTGCCCTCCAATACACTGTTTTTAATTAACCTGACAGTGGTATCAGTAAAATCCTTGTCTCTCAAATCGATTACTGATGCTTCTCTTTCTTCAAGCACTGCGGCATTACTTGCGTAGTATCCTTTATTTACATAGTCGATACCCGAAGATAAAGTATAATACAGCTTATATCCGTTTTCCGGCGGCATATAAATCTCAAAACTTTGAGATGATCCGTTTTCAGGAATAAACACTGTCACAGAGTCACTAATTGTGCCGTTATTTGCATATACTTCAACTCTCAACCCTCCGGCAGGAGCAAATTCGCCTGCAGGAAGTAAAACCTCTCCGGATATTCTTCTTTTTGCAATAAGAACAATGTTTTTATCCTCAATATTGCCATACATTTCAAAACGTTCTGCTTTTTTAGGATCTGTAACCGTTCCTTCATTACTATAGTATCCGTTGGTTACATAACTGTTGTTTGGTGCCATGCTATAGTACAGGTTGTATCCTGTACCGGGAGGTACAATAAGCTGATAATCGGTAAATACTTGACCCTCAGGGATAGTAACATCGACAGATCCGCTGTCTTTTCCGTTTTCGGCATTTACACTTATTTTTACTCCTCCCCTTGGAGCCACCATACCTTCAGGAAGAGATACTATGCCGCTTATATGGTTTTTGGAGATAGCAGCAAAATTCTTTTCCCTTTGATCCTCTTCATACACATTTAATAATGTCGCTTCGCTCTGATTTTGAACCGTTCCATTATCATTATAGTATCCGGTTTCAGCATAACCATAAACGGAATCCATGGTATACTTTAAGTAGTATCCGGAAGCAAAACTGCTTGGATCAACCTTCAACTCAAAATTCGTGCGGTTTAGTCCAAAGGGTATATTGACAACCTCTTGGTATGAAACAGTTTTTCCTTCTGCCGATTTTCCCCCAGCAGTTATTGTTACATCAATTCCTCCTGCCGGTGCAACGCCGGAACCAAGTTCAAATACCCCTTGTATTATTCGTTTATCCATAATTGAGAGATCTATTTCCGTTTTATTTCCCAGGCTGACATCAACCAATGACGCTGTTTGAATACCGGCAACCGTTTTTTCTTCTCCATAGTAACCAGTGGGAACAAAACCGTAGGATGAAGAAATTGCGTACTTAACGGCATACCCCGAACCAAACGCATTCGGTGACACCTTCAGGGTATACAATGCAGTGCTCTTATTCTGAGGAATAGTCACCTTTGTTTTGTAGCTTCCGGCAGAAACCGTAACATCAATTCCTCCTGCCGGTGCGGTCTTTCCGTCGGGAAGACTTATAACACCCTTAATGGTTCTCTTAGGTATCACGGTTATATTAATTCCCAGGATATCATTTTTACTTACATTAAATGTTGTTGCTTCTGCTTTGCTCAAAACAGTATCATTTATGTTATAGTAACCGGACATATAGTCCTCATGGTTCATGGAATAACCGATAGTATAATCTTCTCCTTCAGGCAGGTACATCCTGTACACTATTGAACTGCTTCCCTGGGGCATAATCACCTGTGTTGAAACCGAATCCCTTTTGTTTTGTGCAACAACCGAGATTTTTAATCCACCGGAAGGTGCCACTCCTGAAGGTAAAAGAATACTTCCTGTCACCAGCCTGTTGGGTATCAGTGTAATATTCATTCCTTCCTTACTCTGACGTGAAAGATCAATAAGCACGGTTTCTTCTCTTTCTCTTGTTGCCGTATCTGCATTATAATATCCGTTCGGCAAATATCTGCCATCGGGATTCACTATTTTATAGCTGAGTTCATAGTCTTTGCCTTCGGGCACATAAAGTCTGTAAGCCGTTGAACTGCTGACTTCCGGTATTACCACCTCAGTTTCTCTGCTGTCTTTTCCGTTGGAAGCTCTGAGTACTACCTTTATTCCGCCAAAAGGTGCAATACCTGATGGAACAGATATAATTCCAGCTATATACCTGTTACTGATGAGCTTTATGTTTACACCCACCTGGTCTGCTTCGGTTGTATCCAACCGGTCAGCCTTCGACTCTTCCCTTGTTGTGCCGGACATGCTGTAATATCCAAGGCTCACATATTTTTCATCGGCAGTCTCATACTTTACAATGTACTCCTGCTCGGAAGATACATACAATGTATACGGTACAGTGTTTTCTCCCTCTTTTATTGTAAAGCTCGCAGTAATTTTGTCCTTTGCACTTTGGGCAGTCAATTTGACACTAACCCCGGCTGTCGGAGCGTATCCTTCCGGAAGCATTATCATACCGCGAATGGTTCTTTTGGTAATAAGCACAATGTCAAGTCCCTCACGGTCTTTCAATATGTTTAATAATGAAGCTTCACTGTATTTTTCCTTCGTACCCGACTCCGAATAATACCCGGGACTTACAAACCCTGTGCTTGATGTGGTATATTGAAGAATATAGTCCTCTCCTGCCGGCACATAAAGCTCATAGGGTGCAGAGGTAAATCCTTCAGGTATCAATACATCCAACGAATCCTTTGAGGTTTTGTTGTCGATTGTCAGTTTAACGCTGATTCCACCTGCCGGAGCGGGAGCCGATAAAAGTTTTACACTCCCCTTCAAAGAAATTTTCGGTATAACATCAATGTTTATTGATGATACATCGGTAGAAGCATCTATCAATTTTGCTTTGGATTTATCAACAGTCATTCCTCCGTCAGTGTAATACCCGACAGGCATAACGCTCCTGTCCGTTGCCTCATACCATACTGTATAGTTTTTCCCTTCCGGAACATACAGTGTATAGCTTATGGAACTGTAACCCTGTGGTATTGTAACACTTTTTCTTACCAAATCAGTTCCGTTGCTTGCCACAAGGTTAGCTTTAAATCCTCCCGCAGGTGCAACTCCCTTTGGAAGTCTAAAGTTTCCGGTTATTTTCTTGTTCTTAATAAGTTCAATATCTATATTTTTTTGACTGCCTTCACTTACATTGAGCAAGGTAGCCGTATCCGCTTTTTTAACAGTGCCTGTATTGCTGTAATAACCGATTTGACAATACTCTTCACTGCTTGTTTTGTATTCAACAAGATACCCTGTCCCCGACGGAACATAAACAGTATATGGTACAGAACTCTTCCCTTCCGGAACAGTGACAACAACAGACCCCTTATTTTTGGAGTTGGATGAAGTAACAGTAACATTTAAACCACCCTTAGGAGCTATCTCCCCTTCGGGAAGTTTTACCATACCGCTTATACTGCTTTTAGGAATCAGTATAAGGTCTGCTTTGCTGTCTGAATTGCTTACATCCACAAGCTCTGCACTATCCTCAAACGCCGTCATTCCACTGCTGCTATAGTATCCCGGTGAAATGAACATTGCATCTGAGGTAAGCTTGTAATATACCTTATACCCCGAGCCCTCACTGTTGGGCGGAACCAGCACAGTGTAAGAGACAGAGGTTTGTTTCGCAGGTATTGTAACCGAAGCTGAATAGCTGTTTCCAGCATAAACTGTCACTTTAGTATCACTGTCAACAGTCATTCCCGAAGGCAACGACACCGAACCACTTATTGACCTTTTGGGTATCAGTGTCATATTAATCTCATTTTTGTTTTCCAAAGACAGATCAAGTAATCCGGCAGAACTTGCATTCAGGGTTGTACCGCTCACCCCATAGTAGCCGCCGGTAGCATAACTGCTCTTTAAATTCACCTCATATCTAACCATGTAATCTTTTCCCGCAGGAACATATGCGGTATAGTCTGCTACACTCTTTCCCCCCGGAATTGTAACAGATACTTCTGTTGTATCCTTTCCGTTGGAAACAACAACATCCACATCAATTCCTTCCCCTGTCGCAACCCCGGAAGGAAGAAGTATACTTCCGCTGACAGAACGCATTTCTGTGAGGGTTAAGTCTATATCGGTTTTGTTTTCCGTTCTTAAGTCAAGAAGCGATGCATTCTTCTGATCCCTCACCATTCCGTCGGAATTATAGTACATAGGACTTACGAAATTATCCTTCTTGCCAGACTCATACCATACACTGTATTTATCTCCGGGATTAACAAACAGGGTATAGTCGGCTTCTTTTTCTCCCGGATTTATTGTAACAGTCTGTTCTGTCTTTCCTTTGCTTCCTGATGCCTTTACCGTCACAGTATAACCTCCGGCAGGTGCAACTCCTTTCGGCAAAACAACTTTTCCCGAAATGGTTTTCTTAAATAACAACTTCAAATCTATGCCTACCTGGTTTCCTTCGGTAACATCAATGAGATCTGCACTGCTTTCATCTATAACAGTACCACCCTTGCTGTAATAGCCGGGAGATACAAAAATACTGTCATCTCCAAAGTCATAGTAGAGATAGAATTTACCGGGATTGTAGTAGATAGTGAAGGGTGCGGAGCTCGCTCCTTCCTCAAATATAATATAAGTTATTCTTCCATCGGTTTCGTTAGTAAAAACCAGACCGCCTTCAGGTGCAACAAACCCTGACGGGAAAGACAATGTTCCACTTACAGTTCTCTTCTCAAGGAGCATTATGTTAATATTCGGCTGATTTCCACTGATTGTGCTGACGGTTGAGGCAGAATCAATATTATACACCGTACCGCCGCTGCTGTAATACTGTTCATTCATATAAATTACCTGAAGTGTTAGCAGCTTGCACTTGATTATGTACCCTTCATCGGCCGGAACACTTATCGAATAGGGAACGCTGTCTGTCCCTTCTTCAATTGTAACAGTGGTCTTAGCCTGTTGAGAACCTTTGGAAGCAGTAATTTCAAAGCTTATTCCGCCACGGGGTGCTTTCCCGGAAGGCATGGATAAAACACCACTAATAGTTCTTTTTTCAATAAGTGTCAGGTCAATATTTTTAATATCCGTATTTTCAACGGATATTAAACTTGCAGAACTTAAATACCTGACCGTAGAACCTTCTTTATAATATCCCTGTTCAACATAAGAAACATTTTGGGTTTTGTATGAAACATTATAACCCGAACCTGTCGGTACATACATGGAATAAGAAGCCTGTGATCCACCGGCAGGTATTACAATGGCGGTACTCTTTAATATATTGCTGTTTAATGCAACAATTACTTCAACAGATATATCTTGATCTGCTTTTTTACCGGGCAGCGATACTATTCCGGAAACAATACGGTTCGCAATAAGTTCAATATTTATATTTTCTGCATCTCCTGAGATAATATTAACAACGCTAGCTGCCTTACTATCCTTTACCATACCGTTATTATTATAATAGCCGGTTGAAAAATACGCTTCATTGTCAGTAGTATAGTATACCTTATAACCTGTTCCTTCAGGAACGTAGAGGCTATATTCGATTGAAGAAACTCCCTCCGGTATTGTAACCGCTTCAGAAGTTTTATCGGAACCGCTGAATGCATATAATGTAACCGATACACCATTTTTTGGTGCCGTGCCACTAGGAAGAGAAACCGTTCCGGTTATTTTTTTCATTGAAATCAGGTTTATGTCGACACCTTCCTTATTCCCGGAACTGACATCGACAAGCGTAGCCAGCGTATTATATCTCACCGAACCGTCTTTATGATAATATGCAGTACCAAGATAAGCCTTGTCCGATGTCTGGTAACTGACAAGATACCCTTTTCCAGCAATATTGGGAGGTACCGTCAGTTCGTAATCTGCGACATTGCCTCCTTCAGGAATGGTCACAGTTTTTGTTACCTTGTCAGAGCCGCATTCTGCTTTAACTGTTACAGATAATCCGCCGGCAGTTGCAACACCATCGAGAATAAAAACCTCTCCCGAAATGATTCTGTTCTCTATCAGTGTAAGGTTTATATCCGATTGCACAGGAGCACCTTCCGACAATTTAACAGTATCGGCCGAAGAAGAACTCCTAACCGTGCCGCTCTCGGAATAATAGCCTGAGCTTACATAGTCTGCACTCGATACTTGATAGTATAATGTATAACTTCCTGCATCCGGAACAATCATGCTATATTCGACTTTGTTTTTTCCTTCGGGGATAGTAAGACTTACACTATTGGTTTTTGAGCTTTTGGCATACACTTTTAAGTTCAATCCACCCTTAGGTGCCACATAACCCTCCGGTAAATACACAGTACCGGAAATAACATATTCGTTTAAAACTTCATTAACACCAGAAGAAGCACTTTTCACAAGGACTGGCTCACTTGTGTCCACACTTGAAAGCGGTTCTTCTTCAGTTTCTCCCTCCGACTCTTCTTTAGCATCATAAACACTGTCAGTTACACTTTTGGAACTTGGGAAACCGTCGGTTTCGCTGTTTACCGCCGAATTCAGTGATTCATCACCGACGGAACCCTCTGCAAAAACCGGTGCAGATAAAATTCCAACGGGCATCATCTCTGCAAACAGCATTAAGAAACACAATAGAATAGAAATTGGTACTTTAAGATTTCTGTTCATGTATTACCCCCCAAATTTTAATTATTTTGTAAAATCTATATGAAAAAATATTTAGAAATAAATAGAATATAGAATGTTAAATAATCCTATTGTCCTTTACCATACCCCCCAAAGCGAATAAAAAAATTCACTAATTAGAATAATTGTGATATATATGTATTCTTTAACACCATTAAATATTATATCATATAAATGAAATGAAAGTATACAAGATTTCTTTAATTTACTCATTTATTAGATGCATAAATAAATGCAAAAAGATATGTATGCTTGAAGGAATCCAACTTTTATGTTAAATTCCTTCAAAGAAAATTTTATTGTTTTTTTCTAAAGAAACCTTTCCCTTTTTCCCGGTACTTTCCCGACTTATATCCGGGATATCCTTTTCCATCCCATTCCTTTAATCTTTCAGTAAATTTCTTAATAAGCTCATCAGCTTCTTTTTTTGTCAATTTACCTTCTTTTACCTTGCTTTCTACCTTTTCTTTAAATCCGGCTAAAAGCTTTTCCTTCTTCTTATCCAACGGAAGACTGTTAAACTCTTGGATTTCCCTGATTTTTGCATCAATTCTCTTTATCAGCTCATCTGCTTCTTCTTTGGTAATTTTTCCACCATCATAAAGTTCCTGTACCTTCTGCTTTTTTCTTTGCAGCATCTCTATAGGGTCTTTCAGTTTCTCTTCACAATCTCCCTTTTTCTTTGCGGTGCAGTGGCCTTTTTCACATTCTTTATTTTGCTGCTGCACAGCATTGGATTCGGATAAACCTGAATCCTTTGCCGAAGGAGCCGCAAAAGCAGAAGCAGAACTTATGATTGTTATAATCGTAGCAGTTAACAGCATTCTGGAAAACTTCACCTGAACACCTCCTTTATTTAATATTTAGTATAACCAGTCTACATAAATTAATTTTAATTTTTAATGTTCATTTTGTGAATTGATTGCACTTTATTTCATTTATGGAAGCTTCCGTTATTTACAATAAAATAGAGTAGAGAAATAATTGCTAAGAATTATTTCCCCCTCGTTGAACCGTACGTACGGGTCTCGTATACGGCTCTACAATCTATATTCCAACTTTTCTTAGATAATAATTTAAAGGATTGAGCA
>Ga0116146_1003611_pt1 | contig 12493 bp, 11 predicted proteins | sample AD_JPNHG2_MetaG_FD_89748 | JGI IMG/M metagenome (GOLD analysis project Ga0116146, IMG submission 89748) | Active sludge microbial communities of municipal wastewater-treating anaerobic digesters from Japan - AD_JPNHG2_MetaG | ecosystem: Engineered > Bioreactor > Anaerobic > Digestate | place...
ACCAGCAGCGGGCGAATCAGGTCCAGCGCCGATTTCATGGCCCGGGCGGCAATCAACAGCTCCGGCACAAAATACTCGCTGGCTTCAAAGCGCCGCCCGACCTCGTCCATGGCGGGGATCATGTGCTGGTTGACCAGCACCAGCGGGTCAACTCCCTCGGCCAATGCCTGTTGGGTGATTGCGTGCGCGGCCTTGGCGTCGCCGTTGACGACTGCCTCATAAAGTTGCTTGAGATCCGTCATAAGTTTCCTGGCCAATATTAATCCATGCTGTGCGCGCTCATATAAAACCCCTCGCCATATAATGTCAATCCTTCATGTCCAAACGCACGGCCTCCCGCAATTCGTCCAAAAACCCGGGCAACGCCGATTCCACCCGGTTCCAGTTCGGAATCAACGGCGACCACAGCGGGTCCCGCAGAAAGCTGTCCGCGGCCGCGCGAATCGAGCGCACAAAGGTCGCCACGGCGTTTTCCTCCTCGTGGCGGGGGTATTTCAGGCCATTCATGGCAGCGTCAGCGCCGTAAAACCGCAAGGTATCCTCCGCCTGTCGGTTGAAGGCGCTCAACAGCGTGTCAAACAGCCCCGTATCCAGCTTGATGCCCTCGGCCGCCATCCGCCGGAAGAAAGACTTCACGATGTCTATGGCCATCTTGTTCAAGCCCTTGTCCGGGTCGCGCGCGGACAATTCCTGATGTTTGTGATCGTAGTTCTCGCACAAATCGCTCTGGCAGATTGCCCGGGGCGCCGTGTTGCGGAACACCTCCGCCAGCATGCCGACTTCCAAAGCCCAATCGTGGGGAATTCGCACCCGCCGCACCAGGTCGGTGTCCAACGACATTTCCCCCGCCAGCGGATACCGGAAGGTGTCCATGTACACCAGATACGGGTGGCTGCCCAAAATACTCTTGAGTGCGCGGATTAACGGCGTGACCAACAGCCGCATCACCCGCCCATTAAGCTGATCCGTCACCCGCGCATAGTAACCCTTGCAGAAATCGAAGCCCATCACCGGATGGGCCACCGGGTAACAGAGCCGGGCCAGCAACTCCCGCGAGTAAGTGAGAATGTCGCAATCGTGCAGGGCGATCATCCGGCTCTGTTCACTGGCCAGGACATACCCAAAACACATCCAAACGTTGCGGCCCTTGCCGCCCGGCCCCGCGTAAAGCTCGGCGTCCTTCAATTTCCGGTAGAGCGCCTGCAGACGCGGACCGTCATTCCATAGCAACATCGGCTTTTGCGGCAGTTGGTTGAACGCGTTGCGCGCTTTGCGCCATTGCCGAATCCCGGTGGCGCCGTCAATGCCCACCACGATCTCTTTTAGATACGGCACCTGCCGCAGCTCCCGCAGGATGCCTCTCAGCGCCCGCGTGCCCACCTCGCGGATGTGACAGGGCAACACCAGGGCAATCGGTGTCTCCTTCGCAAACTCCACCAGATCGCTCTCCAGACGTTTCAGGTTCGGGACCCCCAAGCGGTGCAGAGTGGCGATGGCGCCAGTTTGGAAGAAATCGGACATAATGCTTGCGCTTGTGATTTGGCGCGCAGCGCGACCCCGTTATCTTCCCCCCGCCGCACCCAGGCTTGCTTCGCGGCCCCCCGCCGCACGCCATGTTCGTGGATGGCGGCCCGACCATCCGTCAACCTCCGGCCGCCCTCGCTGCCGGACCCTTGGAGCGCCTTCCCCAAGCTCTCTTTGGACGCAGGCGCTCCGGTATTCTTTCCGCAAACCCCCTCACGGTCAACGCCAATTCCAGACTCCTTCCAGACCGCCACCCGGTTGAGGCGCAGCAAGTGGTTCGCCGGAGGGACGGGCGAGGCCTGTTTCAGGCTTTTTTCGCTTCGCGGCGGGCGAGAACAGCCCCGCCAGTGATACCGGCGTCATCGCCGAGTTTGGAGGCGACGATTTCGACGCCTTTCATGGCGCCGGCCATGGCATAATCCTTGGCGGTTTCGATGATCACACTCATCATCTCGTCCTGGAGGGCTTCCATGACGCCGCCGCCAAGGACGACCACCTCCGGGTTGAGGATGTTGATCAGGTTGGCGGTGGCGATGCCAATGTATTCGGCGGCCTCCTCGATGACCTTGTCCACGAACTTGTCGCCGCGGCGGATGGCCTTGCGAAGGTCGCCGCTGCGCAGGTCGTCCAGGTCGTCGCCGAGCATGTCGGTGAGCAGCGTTTTCTGACCGTCTTTGACGCCGGCCTTGATGCGCTGGAAAATGGCGGTGCGGCTGGCCAGAGCTTCAAAGCAACCTTTGTTGCCGCAGCCGCATTTGGGGCCGTTGACCTCCAGCACCATGTGGCCGATTTCGCCGGCGGTGTGGCCGAAGCCGCTGTAGAGGTGACCGTCAATGACAATGCCGCCGCCGATCCCGATTCCAACGAAGATGCCAACCATGTGGCGCGGTTTGGATTTCAGTTCGGCGGCGTAAACGCCCAAGGCGGCGATGTTGCAGTCGTTTTCGACAAACACCGGCACTCCCAGCAGCTTTTCAAGGTGCTTTTTGAGGGGGACATCCTTCCATCCCTCGAGGTTCGGGGCAAAGATGACAGTCCCACTGTCAAAGTCCACCGAGCCGGGGGCGCCGATGCCGACGCCAACAATCTGTTTGAGGGAGAGGTCGGCCTCGTCAACGGCGTCCTGTACGCACCGGGCGACGCGTTCGATGACGGCCTCGACGCCGCGCTGGGATTTGGTGCTGAGCTTGGCGGTGGCGAGGTTTTTGAGGGAGTTATCGAAGATGCCGGCCAGGATTTTTGTCCCGCCCAGGTCCACGCCTACAAAGTAGTCTTGTTTGCTGCTGGATTCGGCCATGTTGCAAAGAGCTGGTGTCGCCACCAGCCGGTTAGGGAACCTTCCGGCTCCGGCTTCGCCTTTGTTTGCCCGCCCCGCGCGCCCACCGCGGCGCCGCGTCCGGTCTCAGGACCGGACGCTTGTCGGTCCGCCCGCCGCCGATGCAAGCAGAGGCCGGGCGGGGGAGCAAGTGACGTTTTTGAAAAAAATCAGTGGCCCGCCAGGACGGCGCTGATTTTTTTGCGCAAATCAGCGTTGATGGCTTCGATCGAGCGCATGCCATCCACGATGGTAAAGCCGTAGGTCGCCTGGAGTTTGCGGAAAGTCTGCTGCATGGCGTCCTGGTATTTCATGAAGCTGTCGAACATGTCGCGCGACAGGCCGAGGTCCATCCCGCTTTCCCAGTAATCCAAGGCCGCGTTCTTGGCGAAACCGCGCTGAACCAGTTCCTCGGGGGGAACGTTCAGGTAAAAGACGGCATCCGGTTCGAGGGCGATGCCGTAGAGGTTGCGCAGCCAGGCCTCGTCCATGCCGCGCACCATGTCGCGGGCCATGAGCGTGTAGATGTAGCGGTCGGCCAGGACGATGAAGCCAGCCTTCAAGGCAGGCAGAATAATGTTCTCGAGCTGGTCGGCGAAATCGGTGGCATAGAACAGGCTGAGGGTGGTGCGGCTCAGAATGTTGCCTTCCTGAGCCTTCTCGAGCTCCTCGCTGACCAAGGTGGAGCGCTTGAGGCCGACCTGAACGGTGGCGTGGCCGCTGCCCTCGAGCCATTCCACCAGCATGGCAATCTGGGTCGAACGGCCCGAGCCGTCCGCGCCCTCGACGACAATCAGCCGTCCGGCAAGCTTGTCCAGGTCCACGCCGGGGATGCCATGGCCGTAAAAGCGCCGGGGCGTGCGGCGCGGCACGACGATATGATTGGGCGTGACGCGTTTCATTCCGGCACCTCGTTGGGTTTGGCCCGGTTCTTGCGCGGGGCGGCCGGGGTGGGGGGCGAGCTGGGCCGTTCCGCCCGGCGAAAATCGTCGAGATTCAGCCGGTGGGCGACCAGCTCCCGCACCAGCTCCTGCTGCTTTTCGACCAACTGGTTGGCATCCACAACCAGGAAGTTGAACTCCGTGCTCATGGCCAGATACTGCTCAAGCATCCGCCCCTGGAAGATGCAGAAGCTCTCATAGGGGTCGCTGGAAAGCCGCAAATCCATGCCCGCCTCGAAATACTTCAATTGCGGGCGGCCGTCCAAGATGCGTTGCAGCGAGACCTCCAAATCCGCCTTGAAGAAAAACGTGAGGTCCGGCAGCGCAGCAAAACTGTAAAGCCCCCGCACCCACTCCGGGGGGCAGCCACGGACCACATCCCGGGCGAAAGCGGTGAAGATGTAACGGTCGCACAGGACGATGTAGCCGGCGCGCAACAGGGGGACGAGGTGGCGTTCGTAGCGGTCGGCAAAATCGGTGGCGTGGATGAGGCTGAAGGTGGTGGGTGTGAGCAATTCGCGTTTCTTGCCCTTGCTCGTGGCCGATTTGACCAGTTCCGACGAGTTCCACTCGCTGAAATAGACCTTGAGGCGCTGGATCTCGAGCCAGCGTTTGAGCAGGTAAATCTGGGTGGATTTCCCCGATCCATCCAGGCCTTCAACGGCCACCAGACGGCCCGGAAAACCCAGTTCGGCAAACGTCTTCATTCCGCTATTGGAAAGTAGAACTTAAGTGGGTTTTGACAACGTTTTTCCGCCCGGCTCTCGCGCCCCGGTTCAATTCAATATTCCCGCTGCCGCTTGATGCCCGGCTCGGGAACAGGATACCGGCCGTTGGCCTCCAACTGCAGCGGCGCGGGCGAGGTGAGCGTCAGGCGGTCCACCTCGGGGGCGAATTCATGCTCACACTGCAGCATGTCCTCGTAGGTGATGATCTGGCCGGTGTGCGCCGCCATGCGGCCCATCGAGGTGACCAAACTGGCGATGGCGCCCCGCTCCGCTTCATTGTAAGGCTGGTCGCGCCGGATGGCCTCGACCAAGTCGTCGAACTCGAGCTGATACGGGCTGGGCTCGGGCTGGGGAAACGCCCAGAGCATGTCCGCCCGGGTAAAGTTGTGGCCTTTGAACGTCCGGCAGCGGCCGGGAGCGTGGCCGGAGGTTGAAATAATGGCCGAACCCTTCGTGCCATGGGCGAAACTGGCAAACTCGGAGTGACAGCCGGGCTGGTGACGGCCGTTGAACAGGAGCGTGGTGCCATCCGGGAAGGTATATTCCACGGCATAAACATCCAGGTTTTGGTCGAGTGAATCGCCGCGGTAGTGGCGTGCGCCCAACCCGTGGGCCTTGACCGGCCAGGCCCCCTTCATCCAGCAGCATTCGTCTATCTGGTGAATGTTGTAGTCGCTGAAAACCCCGCCGCTGGCCCAGAGAAAGCTGTGAAACCGCCGCACCTGCCAGAGCAACTCGGACATTTGCCCGGGCGGGCGCCCCGTCTGGGCAGCCGCCCCGCCCATCCGCGAAGCCCGCAGGAGGACCAACTCGCCGATCTCCCCGTCCTGAATCCGCTTGAGCAGTTCATGCCGGGCGCGGCAATGCCGGACCATCAGCCCCACTCCGACCTTCAACCCCTTTTGCCCGGCAGCCTCCGCCAGCTTGAGAAACTTGCGCGTGGTCGGGCCGTCCACCGTCAACGGCTTCTCCATGAAACAGTGCAGCCCCTTCTGAATGGCATACCCAAAATGCACCCACCGGAAGGCGGGCGGGGTGGCAAAAATCGCCAGATCGCCCGGCCGCAGGCAATCGAGGGCTTTTTGGTAGGCATCAAAACCGACAAACCGCTGATCGGGAGGAACCTCGACTTTTGGGCCGCATTGTTCGCGCAAGGTCTCGTGGCTGCGGGCCAGCCGTTCGGCAAAGACATCCGCCATTGCCACCAGCTTGATGGGGCCGCTGCGGGTCGCCAGCGCGTTGGCGGCGGCACCCGTGCCCCGGCCCCCGCAGCCGACCAGGGCAACCTGAATCAGGTCGCTGCCCGCGGCATGAACGCGCGGCACCGGCACACCGGCCAGCGCGGAAACGGCGGCAAAACGGGCGGTCGTTTGGAGGAACTCCCGGCGGGAGGTGCCAGACTCGGAATTATTCATGGCCCCATCCTTCCGGTGTCGGGCGTTTTCGTCAATACGCATCTAACCCGTTTACGCATCGCGCGCGGCCCCGGCGACTTTTCCCCAGCCCGCTGATTCTGGCCGCGGCCCGATGGTCACCGGCTCGCTCAGCACGGTGAATGGCGTGACTCGGTTCATCTCCAGCGGCCTCGCAGGCTCGCAGTGGACGACGGGCTTGCCGGTTGTCGGTTTCGGTTTCGCCGCCGCGACCACGGCGGGGGAAAGCCGGTGGGCTGGCCAAGCTCTCGAAGGAACGGGGGGGGTGGGAATCAATCGCTCACCCACAGCCTTGGGGCATTCGTGGGAGGGGAAGTCCCGCCAAGTCAGCGCGAGAAGCGATGAGGTTAACGCCAAAACCCGGAACGCGACAAACAGCCCTCCATGAAAACCGGATTCGCCGAGCCCGAAATCGTGACGCGCGCGGGCCCGGCCGTCTCCGCCACCATGCCTAGCGAGGATTGCGAGGCGCTTTTGGGGCGCAGCGAAGCCAGCCGGGAGATGCCCTGCCTCGAGTCGGCCGCCCTCTCCTTGAAACCTGAGCTTTGGAACGTCGAACTCCGCGCGGGCGTTTGGGGTGAGTGAAGGGAAAGCCCTCAAATGGGGCATGGAAGGGGAGTTGAAGGAAACTTATGGGAGATAGGGCAGTAGCTTGCGCGAAGGTGTAACCGTGATTGCCGCACGCTCGCAAAATGGGTAAGGTGAAATTGTTGGCGCGACCAAACTGTGGCTCATGATTGCCAAGCGCATATTAATTCTTGCAAATTCGACGAAGCACCATCCCAAGCGTTGCGTCGCTGGTCGCGAACTCATTGATGAGGGCGGCCAGTTTCGCTGGGGCGGCTGGATCAGGCCGGTTTCAAACCACGACGAGGGCGCCTTGGATTTTGACGAACGGAGTCTTCCCGGTGCGGTTGACCCGAAGCCGCTCGATGTGGTTCAAGTGCCGCTCTCAGCTCCCGAAAGCAACCCACTCCAACCCGAAAACTGGCTGATTGAACCGGAACAAGCCTGGACCAGAGAATCGGCGATGGGAGCCACGGTTCTCCCGACTCTCGTCGAGCAACCCGAAAGCTTGTGGTTCGATCCGGCTCAAAAAAGTGATCGAGCAAGCGTATCCGCGCTTGAGAGACTGGCGAAGTTCCAGTCGCTTTACCTGATTCGTCCGGACAAATTTCACTTCCAGATTCGATCCCGCGTGTGGGAAGGTTACCCGAAGAAGCAGCAGCGGGGAGTTTTCAGTTATCGTGGAAGGCACTACGACTTTGCCCTCACCGACCCGTTGATTGGCCAGAAGTACTATCCTGACTATCCGCGGACAGAAGAAGGAGACATCCACCCCGCCGATGCCAGCCGCATTCTCCTCTGCGTGAGCCTGACGCCGCCGTTTCATGGGCTGCACTACAAGGTCATCGCCACCGTTTTCGAGTTGCCCGCATGAACGCTGAGTGCCAGCCCGTTTTCACGATCGGCCACTCCAATCTGGAGATGGGCAAATTCGTGGCGCTGCTCCAACAGCATGCCATTGAGGCCGTCGCTGACGTTCGTTCCTCGCCTTACAGCCAACACCACCCGCAGTTCAATCGTGAATTGCTTCAGAAATCGCTGCAGGAGCACGAGATCGCTTATGTGTTCCTTGGGCAAGAACTGGGCGCGCGCCGCACGGAGCGCGAATGTTACCTGGAGGGACGCGCCGATTACGGCCTGATCGCGCAAACCCCGGCCTTCAAGCGCGGCATCGAACGCGTGACCCAAGGCGCGGCCAGAATGCGACTCGCCCTGATGTGCGCCGAAAAAGATCCGATTGATTGCCATCGCTGCATCCTCGTGACGCCGCATCTCCGGCGGCGCGGCCTTCGCGTCCTGCACATTCTGTCGGATGGCTCAGTGGAAGATCATGCGCAGACAGAGCAACGGTTGCTGCGTCTGTTCGCGCTCGAGGAAAATGACCTGTTCCGCTCGCCGGAAGAGAACCTTGCCCAAGCCTACAAGATGCAGGGCGAGAAAGTCGCGTACCACGAGGAAAACCTGGTGCTGCGCGAAGAACCACCGCGTTATGGCCATTGAACTGTTCACCATCGGCTTCACTCAGACCACCGCGCGTGAATTCTTCACGAAGCTCAAGCACGCGGGTGTGAAGCGCGTCGTGGACGTGCGGCTCAACAACAATTCTCAACTCGCCGGCTTTTCCAAGAAGGACGATCTTGCCTACTTCCTCCAGGAAATTGCTGGCATCGAATACGTCCACCTGCCGGAACTGGCGCCGACGCAGGACATCCTCGACACCTACAGGAAGCACAAGGGCGATTGGGGCGTTTACGAGAAAAAGTTTCTGGACTTGATGGCGCAGCGGCAGATCGAAAAATCCGTTCGGCCTGAGCTTCTCGATCACGGCTGCCTGCTTTGCAGCGAACACCTGCCGCTTCACTGCCACCGCCGGCTCGTCGCGGAATACCTCACCGCCAAATGGGGCGGCATCAAGACCACCCACCTCGTCTGAATGGCGTCTGTAAATGCGCCGGCGAAAAGGGCGTGACCGAAGTCGAGACAGTTCAAATGGGAATGGAAGAAAAGTCCCGCGAGCCTCGCGAGTCCTTTGGGAAATGTGGCGAGGTTGACGCCAAAACCCGGAACGCGACAAACAGCCATCCATGAAAACCGGCTTCGCCGAGCCCGAAATCGTGACGCGCACGGGCCCGGCCGTCTCTGCCACCATGCCTAGCGAGGATTGCGAGGCGCTTTTGGGGCGCAGCGAAGCCATCGGGTCCGACGGCCGGGTCGGGACGGTCAATCGCGGCGGCAGCGGTAGAAGCCCAAGGAGCTGCCTGGCGAGTGGACGAAGCGGAAGAACTGGTCCGCAGCCAGGGAATTTGTGCTCAAGTCAGTCCATGGGATCGGCGGCGCCAGGCTGTCCGTAAATTGCAGAACATAAGTCCCCTCAGCAGGTGGGGTGAAAGTCACGATATTGGTGGTGCCGTCGCGCGCCAGGTCGAGGCGGAGCGCGGGAATCGAGATGGTTACTGCCAGGGGCGTGTTCCCATACCAGTAACCACCATAGACGGCAAAGTCGATCGTGGCACCCGCCTGGACATTTGTGTGCAGGGCGAAGGTCCCCGCGTCTGAATCGCTCCACCACGGCTGGCCGTTGAGTCGAACCGCCACCTGCATTGTGCCTCCATCCCCCGGCAGAAACTGCCCCTCCAGTTTGACGGAACCGGAAGTCGGGGCGGTCCAGCGCAACACGGCGGGTTCCTGGCCAGGGCCCGGATGCAAGGATAACCAGCCGGTGGGAACGCCGTAGGCGAGAGGGCCAAGGTTCCTCCAGATGGTTGGCGAATTGTCGTAATACCAGCCAGCCCACTGCGGGTTGCCATTCCCGGGATTCAGCGCGGTGGTAAACAGGTTTAACGGCCCAAAGCCGCTCGGCATCCAACCATAAGACCAGACGCCGTTGGGATTGCCTTTGGTGACGCTAAAATCAACCGTCGCATCGTAGGCGAGCGTCTGCGCGGTGACTGACGGCGCCGGGAACAGCACGAAGAGGGCGCCGGATAACAGGAAGGAGCATAGGGTGTTGGTCTTCATTTGCCGAGAGGATTTGTTCAGGGGCGACACAGATGACAATGCGCATCACCGATCCCGCCCCGCTGGCGCCGCACATGGAACCGTGGCGCCATGTCGGGATTCGGTGCATCCGGCTTTTGGGATGATGAAATCATAGGCTCGTAACCAGAATCTCTTTACAGGTGATGGTCGGTTCGTCCGTCATGAAGCCGACGAAGCCGCCGGCATAAGGCAGGTCCATGGCGTAGGCCACGAGGTCGTCGTTTACGAAGGCAAAGGCGTTTCGCTCGTGGGTAATCACCGTGAGGGTGTACCACACGCCTGGAACAATAGCAGGCTTCTGCACGACGGACGCGTATTCGGCAACGGCCTCGAACCCACCCTCCATGAACGCATCCTGCGTAATCCTGCAAGTGTTCCCATCCTCCCCGGCTACCGTGAACCGCATAAAGTGGTTTGTGTCCTGAGCATGGAAAATGAGCCCGAAGTCGTTGTTGGTTGCGGCAGTCATGATTCTGGCTCGCAGGATGTAATTCGTCCAACAGGCCGGCTCCGCCATGGCACAGGCATCCCACGTCGGCGCTGCCACGATGCCCGTATAGGCGCCTGCAGCGACGGACCACTGCCCGCTGCGCCGGGTCCACCTTCGGTCGCTGCCATCGGCGAAGTCCTCGGCCAGAAGGATGGTTTTGTTAGTATTGGCAGCGACGCGGTAGAACATCGGCACGTCCACAGTCTTCGTGGCTCCGGCGGTTCCGGGCAGGGGGCGCAACAGCGACCACGAATCCTGCCACGGACCTGTGACTGTGGATGCCCACTGCACGCTAAAGACGGCGTTGGAGAGGCGGTTGGACCAGGTGAGCACGCCATTACCATGGAATCCCGTGATGACCGCCTGCTGGGCAACGACGGCAAAGGCTGAGGCCCAGGCAAGCAGACCGAGAAGTATTGCATTTTTCATTTTTCGACTCTCTCCTGATTGGCGGTCCCCCAAAAAACGCATGCGAACTCGAATAACATCCCAGGAAGGGTGATATGCGACGGGCCTCGAGCTGATGCCGGCATATCGCATGAGGTTCGATTCCTTCTACGCGCCACAGAGAGTTTTGCAAAGCATTTTTTCCCGGTTTTCTTCGCCGGCCGATCAAAACGCACCAACTGGCGGCGGCAAGGATGGGGTACAGAGACGGGTCGAACGCGCCGCGGGTAAAACCGATAAACCATGAGCCTTGCGATGGTATGGCCCCGGGCACGCCGTTCCCACCAAAGGTCATGGCTCACGACGCTGGGGCCAGCCAAATCTCGGGCTGATGATGGAGGCAGGCCTTCCGGTCCGGATTTTTGGCCGTGCGCCGCGCTGACCTCCGCGCTAAGTTGAAAGTGCATAACCGAGAGTGAGAAACCGTATGCCGAAGATCAGGAACTTCTCGTTGCCACCGGACTTGACCGAGGCGTTGGTCGAGGCGCTGGAGGTATTGCCGATTGACCGGCTGATGGCGTGGGCGCAGGAATGCCAGCCGGGCGGGGTCATGCGGCCGGACGTGATCCGGGCGCAGGTGAACGCGCTGGTGCGGAGTGAGGGGGAGCTGGACGCCGGTTTGCTCAAGCTGCTGGAAACGGAAGGGCCGTACCGGGAGACGATTTCGTTCCTTTCTCTGGCGGCGTTGCAGGAGTACTTCGAGCCCCTGGCGCGCATCATGGGGCGGGAACGGCTGCTGCTGGGGTTGCTGGCGGATCCACGGGACCGCGTCCAGGAGTGGGCCATCGAACAGGTCCAACGGCCGGCTTCGTCGGGGACGGGGGAAGGTTTTCCGCGTGAGGCAGTGGAGAGCATGTGGGCGGGAATCGAGGAGCGGTTGGTGTACCCGCTCCAAGTGGATCTGGCGCCAGGCAAATCCCTAGAGGGTCCTCCGTCCGGACTCCTTGACTCGCTCGAAAAGACCGCCATCACAGGCTTCGCGCAGCAGCTCGATAGCCAGAAAAAGAAGGTCGAACGGCTCAACCGGGAACTGGGAAAACAGAAACAGCGTTACCTCGAAAAACTGAAGCAGCAGTCGGCCGCCGCCGAGTCGGAGAAGAAGCAGTTGCGGACGGAACTGGAGGCGGCCCGGGCGCAAATCTCGGCGCGGGACAAGGAGGTTGGACGGCTGGAGGCGCGACTGGCCGAGTTGTCGCAGCGGATTGAGGCGACCGTAGCGGAGCGGTTGCGAGCGGAGACCTCGACGCTGGTCCGGAAATGGCTTGGCGAGCCGCTGGAAACCGAAGCGGCGCTTGAGGCGGCCCGGGCCAGCGCGCCGGACTTGGTGGCCAAAGCGGAGGCGGTGTTGGAAGCGCAGGGACGACAGGACCGGCACACCGGCAACCGGCTCGAGTTGGAAAAACGGCTGACCGCACTGCGGGAAACGCGGGCGAGGCTGGAATCCGCGCTGCAGAACGCGGTGACACCCGTTTCGCAGCTTCGGCCGACCCTGCGGGAGGTCGAGGCCGAGATTGGCCGGTTGGAGCGGTTGCTGGGCGTTGCGGCGCGGGCACCGGAAGTCGTGTCGCGGCTGCTGGCGGGGGTCAACGCGGCCGGGACATGGGAAGAGGTGAGAACCTTGAGCCAGGTGGTGGACCAGATGAGCGAGGCGGGGCTGCTGGGCGGACCGGAGGCGCGGACGGTTTATAACGCCGTCCAGCGCAAGTTCAGCCTCCTGCAGGAGCGCACGCGGTCCTTCGAAGGGGACAACGGCTGGTCCCTCCGCGACACCCTGTTCCGCAACAAACCCGCCCTGCTCCTGCTCGACGGACACAACATTCTCTTTTCGTTGCAGGATGTTTTCGGCGCGGATTACGAAAACGGATACCCTGGCCCCCTCGCCCGACAGCGCCTGACCCGGATCGTCGAGCGGCTGGTGCAGAACCGTTCCAATCTCCGCGTGAGGCTTTGCTTCGACGGTCCGGACGCGCGCTCCGTGCAGGTCAGCTCCAATGTTTCGGTCGAATACT
>Ga0116146_1003622_pt1 | contig 12470 bp, 9 predicted proteins | sample AD_JPNHG2_MetaG_FD_89748 | JGI IMG/M metagenome (GOLD analysis project Ga0116146, IMG submission 89748) | Active sludge microbial communities of municipal wastewater-treating anaerobic digesters from Japan - AD_JPNHG2_MetaG | ecosystem: Engineered > Bioreactor > Anaerobic > Digestate | place...
ATACAACAGGAAATACAACAGGAAATACAACAGAAAATACAGATAAAAAATCAAATAAAAAAATATGGTACAATTGGTACTATTGGTATGTTATTTTTAAGTATCATGCTTGCATTTATTCTGCAATGGATAAATTCTATAAAAAATGACCCAGAAGCTATGCAAAAAATTACAGCAGCTCTAGGGAAAAATAAAACACAGAAATGAAAATTCACAGCAAGTAACACAAGTGCTGAAATTGAGGCTAAAATAGTAACTATAATTCAAAAAATCGCGACAGCAAAAATTGCTCAATTTTATAAACACTTGCTTTTTAGTTAGCTAATTGCATATAATAGCGCTACGATGCAGCTGGAAATACAGGAAGTAAACAGGCAGGTCCTCGAGCTCGTCTATCCAGAATTAAAGTATGGAGAAGATCCGGATATTGAGCGCTATTTTGATTACCGAAGTCAGGGGCGCATGTTCGATGCTCTCGTCATCTATCAATCAAAATTAAAACCTCGTTATCCTGATGATGCAAAACGTATAGAATTGCTATCGTTATATAGAAAAAAATCACCATTATTTTCACAGTATCTCTATGAACTACTAAGTGAGCGTGCAGATAGTATCATAAAACAACTTAAAATCAATCTCGACACGATGCTCATGCCAATAGAAAATATATCACTCAAAAATACATATCGTGTATTAAAAGCTGTTGAAACAATTGCGCGTTTATTGCCTGAAAATAACGAACAGGCTTTGAATATGCTATCTTTTTATGAAACTGTTTCGCAGACTTTGCAATACCGTTATAAAGAGTTTAAAAAACTCAGCGAACTACTTACCGACTTTTATGAGCAGACAGCAATTAAGGAATTGGAAGCGTTTGATTTTCTTTCATTAAATGAATCTGCGCTATTAGAACAAAAACGCCGCGAAGAAGAATATCGCAAACACGAAAATTATTTTGATATTAGCAAAATCGAGTTTGATGAAACTGACAAACAGGCGATAGAAATTTCTCCCCGACTCGAGCGCAATGAAGATAAAGTTCTAGCATTCTGTTACAAATACTGGTTACGAATTGATGATGCTGCTTTTGAAAGAATCGTGTTCCTCTATTCACAAAAATATCATTCAAAACATTACGATATTTTTCGCACCATCAAATTCTGTAGAAAACGAAAATATTCCGATGATGATATACTCACCATGGTCGCTACTGCCTTATCCACAGATTATTCATACACAGTTCAAGGCGATATTTACATGCAGGAAACCTGGCGACGGCTCAAGGCTAGTCTGTATGGAACAGGAAAATTAAATGCAACAGTACCTGTCACCACTCAAAGTAAATTACCCGGCACCAATCAAAACAAATCAGGTTCCGCACTCAATCACAAAAAAAGTTCTGCCCACCTGCGTACAGAGAAACCTTTATCCAGAAAAACTGTTCCTGTACTTAAACCAATAGAAAAAGCTGTCCCTAAAAATAAAACAAACAACGAAGCCCAATCTCTAGCCAAAGAGCTAGAACAGAGAAGAAAACTGCTGACCAGGCCAGTTTCATCAACAAAACAAGACACAGTCCATCTCATCTACACAGGATCAATTTCAGACAAAGTCAGAAAAATTTCCGGACGTTCGTACGATGTGTTTCAGGATCTCTTTTTTTCAAAAGTCCGAACCTTTATACAAGACGCACTTCATAAAGCGCGAATACCTGGCTCAAAAGTGCCAGGAGATAAGCTTAACATGGCAGAAGATCTCGTTTACGCCTGTATGAAAAAAAACTATCTAAACACCTACTTTGACTGGCCAAATTCTCATGAGTATAGGCAGCTTAAAGAATATGGATTTGACTTACAAACACTCGATGGCATCATAGAGCACTGCATGCTTCAAATCCTCGAAAAAGAACAAGTTATTTAGCAACAATCTAATTGCCTATCCAAACGTGTTTTCTTAGTCGATAATAAGCACCTGGCATTATTAGTGTCATGAATATTATAAATTCATGACACTAAAGAGGCACTGTCTGTTCTATACAATCTAAACATCAAGCTTTTTAAGCCGCTTTTCAGCAAATGGCATAAACACAATCAGCATCACTACGGAAAGAAAAATTGGTATAATAGCTGTAAAAACAAATAACTCTGTTATAGTTTTAATATATGTAATACTAAAATAACCAACAACTCCCAGTATCACCATTTCTGCAAGAATTACAATGACTGCATTGATATTTTGCTTCATTGCTGCAACTGGAGTTTCCCACTTTAATCGCGGATTAATTGTATCTACAATAAGACCTGCGATATTGAGCATAACCGCAATAGAAAAACCTATTACCATAGCAAGCAAGAGTTCACTCACTCGCATCTTAAATAAAAAAACACCCAGGAGCACACTCATCGCTATACCTAAAAATCCAAAAATACACCCATGAATGAGCTTGGCTGCTAAATATGCTTTTCCGCTTATGGGAAGACTCTTCATAAATGAAAGCTGTTTTGCATCACGAGATATCGATGTGCAGGTAATACTCGTCGCGGAACCTAAAAAAGCACCAATGAGACTCACCAGCACTACTCTGATTATTGGTGTTATTGATGAAACAAGTTCGGTTATTTCTTGTGCAGAACTCTTATTGTTTGACAAATTAAAATAAAAACTGATTCCTAAAATAAGTGGCATAAGAATAATGATAAAAGGACCATTTAAGAAGTAAACAGGTTCCCTATTCATGAGCCGTATTTCTCTCAATACCAGCGATACAATTTTTGGATTTTGTTGAGTTTCTTTTCCCAACAGAATCTTTGCCTGCTTTTTATCAAGCTTCTTAATATAGTTTTCAGAAAAATTCCGTACCACATATCGATAGAGCGGTGCCATGAGTTCAAAAATCAAATACACCAGACCAAGTATCGCTATCAGTAAAGCTGTTAGTGCAATCACGTAGATTGGCTTTTGTGGTTCTAAAAGTGTTGCTAAAATGAATTGGAATACAGGATTTTTATTATATAGCTGCAAAAATCCCTGATTACTGCCCTCAAGTAGCTTCATGAGAGCTTCTGGTGACGAAGCCATAGCCATGATTCTATTTGTTGTAGCATTGAAAAACAGCATAAAACCTATTGCTATAAGGCCTACAAGAATCATGACCATATCACGGTTTCTAAAAAACTTGCTAATCGATAACAACGGCAGGCCAATGATATAACCCAATGCGGTTGCAACAACAGTAATAATAAGGATAAGCAGCACCGCATTGATCAAAAACATAACCGATGAGTGTTCAAAATACCAATAGATACCAAGGCCACTCCCTATGATGAGCAGTGCCAATCCGAATTGAGCAAAAGCAATTGTACTTGCTTTTGCAGAAAGGATATAGGAAGTTCGTAGGGGTAACGTTGTGATATATATTTCCATATCATTCGAATAAATAGTGGAAATAGCTGTCAAAACACAAAGAATCGTAATAGCTACTGCTCCATACAGCAGTGCATACATGATGAGTAGCTTTTGAATACCAACTGATGCAAAGAGACTATACATTGAGTAATAAACTTCCCAGGCCAAAAAACCAAACGATGCTAAAACATACAAAACTAAAAACAAAATGCCCAATAGTTTTGCAATACTCTTGAAGCTTATCTTATCATTGTTGTCTTTAATTTCTGGTAGCGCATAAAAACTTTTGAAATAGAATCGTATTGTAGAAAATATTTTTTTCATGAAACCTGCTCCTTATCATCCACAAGTTCCAAAAATAGATTTTCAAGTGACGTATCTTTTCCTTTAAGTTCACGAAGCTCATCAAGCGAACCGGTGAATAGTATCTTCCCCTTATTGATAATAGCAAGCTTATCGCATACCCGCTCTGCAACCTCCATTACATGCGTCGAAAAGAAAACACACTTACCGGCATTAGCACGTTCCCGCATGAGCTCTTTGAGCTTAAATGCCGCATGCGGATCAAGCCCAACCATCGGTTCATCGAGAAGCCAATTTTGCGGATCTGGAAGCAAACTTCCCGCAATAATAAGCTTTTGCTTCATACCGCGAGAATAACTTGCTATTTTAGCATTGAGCACATCTGCAATTTCGAATATCGTCGTGTACCGTTCTATCGCAGCATACCTGGCACCTTTGCCTAAATCATAAACATCTGCGATAAAATTGAGATATTCAATACCTTTTAACCGGCTAAACAACTCAGGATTATCTGGTACAAACCCTATAGCATGTTTCGCCTTCAAATCATCGGAGATGGTAGAATGACCATTGACAAGAACCGTACCCTCATCCGCTTGCAGCGAGCCGGTTATTAATTTAAGCGTTGTTGTTTTTCCAGCTCCATTTGGCCCCAAAAAACCAAAAATACAGCCATCAGGTACTGTAAGGCTAATAGCATCAAGCGCTTTTGTTTTTGCTCGGTTATACGTCTTGCTCACCGCATTAATCTCAATCATATCGTCTCCTCTCGTTCTTTATTAGAAACCTGGCACCGCAATCTATCGATACCTGGCACTGCAAAGTTCAAATCAGTCCAAAGGGAACCCTGACACCGCTTGCACAGCCAGAACGCGCCCGCTGACTGAAACATGGGGAAACCTGGCACCGCAGACACTTTCCGCAGGCACTTTAGGAAACCAAGGGCTCGCTTTTGATACCTGGCACCTAACTGGCTAATGGCTCATGGCTTGTTATACCTGGCACCTAACTGGCTACTGGCTCATGGCTTGTTTATTTAACTGCCGCTTAATTTAGCTATAAAGCAATTCTTCCTCTAAACGAATGTGCAAGAGTGATTCTATCTGCATATTCAAGATCACCCCCAAATGGAATACCAGTTGCAAGTTTCGTTACACTTACTGAATATTCAGCAAACAACTTCTTTATATACAAAGCGGTTGTGTCTCCTTCCACAGTTGGATTTGTGGCTATAACCAATTCCTTAACCTGAAGCCTTTGAACACGTTTTTGCAAAAGGTCGAGCGTTAGCGCCTCTGGTCCTACTCCATCGAGTGGTGAAATGAGCCCTCCAAGTACATGGTATAGCCCATGAAATTCTTGCGAAGCCTCAATTGTCAATACATCTTGGGGCTGCTCTACCACACAAATTATTGATTTATCCCGCAAAGGCGATGAACAAATAGGACAAGGATCTGTTTCGGTATATGACCCGCATTCTGGACAAAAGTGTACAACACTTTTTAACTGCCTGATTGATTCAGCAAGAGCTTCTGCAAAATCATAATTTGAACGCAAAATATAGAATGCCATTCGCGATGCTGTTTTTTTCCCTATTCCAGGCAGCCGAGACAATAGATTTACCGTATCATCAAGCGTTTTCATATTATTGCTTGAACAAATTATTAAAAATTGAGCTGAGATCTTCTGGATTTATTCCACCTGGCAATCCTGCAGCATTGGCAGGAATAATATCTTTCATTGCTTCTTTTAATTTAGCCTGAGCATCATTATATGCTGCTTTAAACAAGTCTTGAACAATAACAACATCTCCTGAAGCAAAAATCTCTGGTGACAGGTATACATTTGTTATTTGCATAGCACCATTGAGCGTTACAGATGCCATATTCCCCCCAGCAGTTCCTGTCACACTCACCTTAGCTAATCGCTCCTGAGTTTCTTTGACTTGCTGTTGTAAAAGCGCTGGATTGCTAAGCATCTTAAAAAGATCCGATATTTCCATATTGTTATTCCTCCGTCAATCGAGTTCCCCTGAATACCTTTTCAACTATTTGCGCAGGACTTTCAGTTGTACCAGAATCTTCTATCTCATGAGATTCTTGACTATGCTCGGTTGAATTTTGCACAACATATGCATGTATTTGAATAACTCGATTAAACACTTTTTGTAAAATAGGATTGATTACCGAACTTTCTGCATTAATTTTATCTGCCTCAAAATTTGAAACACAGGATACTTCTAACCTGTCACCCTTTATCGACCAATCTTCTGTTCTGGAAAGAATCGCATTAAGCATCAAATTTTGCTTACCCAGTGCAGTAATTACCCTCTCCTTTTCAGCTATTGCAGTATCAGTAGCAGAATCTGACTGTTCAGAAATATAACCACTGGAATCTACACTTTTGCCGCGAGAAACCGCGATTGAAACTGCGCCGATGCCTGGTTTAACTGCACTGGTGCCAGGTTTCCCATCACCGATGCCAGGTTTAGTTGCGCTAGCAGTGCTAACTGTACTGGTACCAGGTTTTGAATCGACTGCTGATGCACCTCGGCTACTACCCACCATGTTGGCCTCGCTGGCCAGTTCAACGGTGCCAGGTTTAGTTGCGCTGGAAACTGCGCTGGTGCCAGGTTTCCCATCAGGTTTATTTGATTTATCCACTGAAGAAGCTTGAGAACTCAATGAGATTAGTTTTTCTGCAATTCCACTTGCGTTTTGAGTATTCCCTTCACTAAGAGCATGTTTCAAATTGGTTAAGATTTCAAAAATCTCAGAACGTGAAATAAGCGCTCGTATTTCACAGAGCATTACCAATGCAAGTTCTATTTCATATCGGGGGTTAACGCTGTACCGCATGTTTCTATAGATATCAAGAAGCACAGCAAGCATCCGTTCCAGGTGTCGTGTTTCGAGCGCTGACACTTGTTCCGGCACTGATTCTTTTGAAAACCCTAAAAGTTCCTGTTTCTCGACACCAGCTTTTATAAAAAGGAGCGTACGAACATATTGAATAGTATCAACTAAGAGCTGCTCAATTGAAACACCTGAAGATACAATTGATTCAACAAGTTCGATTGTTTTAGCCTTATCTCCTTGTGCTACCGTGCTTATCAGCATACCAATTCGTTCAGAACCGACAATACCTAGTTTATCCTGAATTACCGACAGCCTGATATGTCCCTCAGAAAATGAAGCCACTTGATCAAACAGGGTATAAGCATCGCGGAGAGAACCAGTTGCCTCTCGCGCTATCCACATGATCGCATCATCATCAGCCACAATACCTAAATCCTGCGCTGCCGATGCAAGCCTTTCCTTAATAACAGCAAGCGGAATCAATCTAAAAACAAATTGCTGACACCGGCTGCGGATCGTAGCTGGTACCTTATGCAGTTCAGTCGTTGCAAATATAAAAACAATATATGGCGGAGGTTCTTCGATAGTTTTCAACAGTGCATTAAAGGCACTGTTAGAGAGCATGTGTACTTCATCAATAATGTAGATTTTATATTTAGAGAAGTTAGGCGGGAAAAGCACCTCATCTTTAATTTGACGTACATTATCAACTGACGTGTTGGACGCACCATCAATTTCAATAACATCCAATGACGCACCTTTGGTGATAGCCTGACACGAATTGCATATCCCGCATGGTTCTGAGGTTGGCCCTCGTTCACAATTGAGAGATTTTGCGAGTATTCGTGCTGTACTTGTTTTACCGCAACCTCGAGGACCAGAGAAAAGATATGCATGCGCTATCCTTCCCGATTCTATTGAAGCCTTGAGCGTAATCGAAACAAAATCCTGTCCCGCCAGCTCATCAAAATTCTGAGGCCGCTTGCGGTTTGCTGTCACTTCATACGCCATGCGTTTAGCATATCATGGTGCCAGGTTTATAGTAAACTAGGCAACAGGTTATTGTTATTTTTGTTTTTTTGGTACCAGGTATCAGATTTTGTTTGCTGCGCCAAGCCGTTGGCGAAAACCTTCGGTGCCAGGAAAACCTTCGGTGCCAGGTATCTAATAGCTGAATGTTTCATGAAAACCATTGGTGCCAGGTAATACATGGCCAAGTCTTTGAGAAGATTTTAGGTGTCAAGTTTCCCTAGCATATAGGTTTATGATAACATTTTCCCAGCATGCAAATGCACATGGCCAAGTATGCGGTGCCAGGTTTCTGATAGTTAAGTATACGGTGCCAGGTTTCTGATAGCTACCAGGTTTCTGATAGCTATAGCTAAGTATAGCTAAGTATGCGGTGCCAGGTTTCTGATAGCTAAAATATTGGATTTATGACACGTTTTATTGACTACACGTAATCCGACAAGCAGTCCGGTGCCAGGTATCTCTAGATACGGTGCCAGGTATCTCTAGATATAACCTCTATCTATGTAGCAATAATATGGCAATACGAGAAGAACAGACAATTAAACGGGGAAAATTACAAATTAGCTATTAACCGTGTGGGTTCCTGCAACCATAAGGTCAGGCTTGGCATGGCACAAGATCATTCTGCTTACCGTTGCTTCCTTCCGGACCTGGCGGGGTTAGGCAGCGAACCTTTGCATGGAGCCTGACCATATTGTTGCAGGAAAATAGTACCGCCCATTTTGATATTAGTAGTCTTGCTATCAGTTATTAGCGGCTATTGATATTTTAAAATACGGAGAGAGAGGGATTTGAACCCTCGGTGCCCTTTAGGAGCACACACGACTTCCAATCGTGCACCTTCGGCCGCTCGGTCATCTCTCCAAAATCAGTCTTGATAATAACAAAGCAAGCCACTTTTGGCAAGCCAATGAGCATTAAAACAAGCCATTAGATCAAAAAAGCGTGAATCTTACCGAAGTTGAAACAATATCTAAAATTTACTAAAGATTTTGGTCATTGAAATGACCACTCATAAAAGGTTTTAATGCAAAGATAAAAGATAATTATGTTGCAATAACTGAACTAAAGTCATAGTTTTCTTGAGAAAATTTTTCATATAGATTTTTAATTTCATCGCTTATCCAATTTAAAAATATTTTAAAGCCCTTTTTAAAAAATAACAAACCACTCCAAAACCACTCGTCTGGCCTTTTTACCATTTTTGCTTTCACAGGATTTAAAATTATATATTTCAAAACACGTTCTACATCCTGTATTCTCATCAACGGCTCTGAAAAATATCTACCAGCCCAAAAATGTCCTACTAAATCGTTAATTGCATTAAATTTCTTTGCAAACGTTACTAAAAGCCTTTGCATTATCTTAGGAAGCTCCTTACAATCCCTTGGTTTAATAAGCAGATGAATATGATTATCCATTAAAGTAAAACCTTCTACATTAAACTGATACTCTTTTTGCAACTTTTTTAATATTTTCATAAACATCTTTTTTAGACCAGAACGTTGCAGAAAGTAAGTTTGATAATTCGTTCGCGCTGTAATATGATACGTTGCCCCTGGAATTAGCAATCTCGGTTTTCTTGGCATTTTGATTCCTCCTAATTAAAGGTAAAAATATTAAGTTTTCTCCTACTTTAATTGATTAAATTTAAGTGATTAAACAATCACATCTAAATATACTTGCTGGCAAACTCTCTTGCATGCAGAGAAATCCATGCAGTGAAACCTGACACCATAAATCCAGAAACCTGACACCATAATTTTTTAAGTTCTAGTTTTGGTGGCAGGTTTCTAATTTTCTACAAGAAGTGCGCTTATTGGTGCTTGTGAAGCATTTAGCTGTGATTCGTACCATGTTTCCATGTTTCTCGGTGCCAGGTTTCCCTCTAGCCAATAACCAAAGATATGCGCCCATTGGCGCCTGTGAGGCGCCTAACCGGGCGCACATAAAAAAAGCTGCCTACTTTCGTAGGCAGCTTCGCTGTTACTTACTAGATTTCTAAAGAATTAGAAATTGAAAATGCATAATGCATAAACATTGTAAGTAGAATCATCAGCAACACCAGCCGTTGTTGACATATCATAGTTCATACCAAGTTCTATAGAACCTTTTTTAAGCGCATAGGTAACGGATGGATTAATATTAAATGCCCATGTTTCTTCTGCAGCTCCTAAAGCATAAGTTAAACTGAGTTTTGGAGTATATTTATCTATTGTATAAGAAACTGCAGGATTCACTGTAAGAGCTAATGCTGTATTAGGTGCAGTAACATCAGCATATATATCCTGGTCTAAATACAGCTCGAGAGTAAGCGCATCCATTGCATAGGCAAAATATTCTGAAACTAAGAAAGCTTTTCTGCCAGCGGTATCGTCACCTAAATTGAATACTTCTCCTTCAATATATACATCTAAATTCTCAATGGCTGAAATATATGCACTAAACATAAGATCGCTGAAAACTGCTGCATCCTCTGCATTTACTCTTGGATCAAGATCATAAACCAGGGCAAAATCACCAATTCCTTCTGCAGAATATGAAACACCAATTGCAGTGTCTTTCAGAACATTTACTGGAGGAACAGTACCTGCAATACTCATTGGCATAAAGGTACCTATTTTTAATCCTGCGATGGGTGAAACTATTGTTTCAAGACCAGTTGCTCCATCAAAATTACCAAACGCCCATACAGCACCTTTAGCAAATGTATAATCGCCAAGCTTGCCTACATTGAACTGTAGTAAGCCATCAAACAATTTTGCCCAACCAAAAGCGCGAGTAAATGCTGGTGCAGTGAAATCGTTGCTCTGGAGACGGAAAGCAATTCCCATGTCTTCATTTGAATAAGAACCATTCAGGCGTACACGGGTTCCAGGTGTTCCATAATAACGTATCAATTGCGTAGTGTCATTTGCAGAATCATACCAGAAACCAGTGTATACAGCACCACTCCACTTGAGTGCTGGTGCTGCATCCTGCGCAAATACAAATGCGCCAACGAGAGCAAAGGCTATAAGGAAAGCTAGTGCTTTCTTCATGAATGTCCTCCTTAAAGGATTTTTTTAGTAAGCTGGGGGCACTGGTGCACGACCCTGTCTCCCCATACTTTTGTTGTAAGTATACCAGCACGAATTTTAGCTGTCAAGTTTTTTTTTCAGGAATAACGTAACCTTTCGGTGCCAGGTATCAGGTATATCAAATATTGTCAGGTATCAGGTATTTCAAATATTGTTATGTAATGATGTATTGTTGAGCAGCCAGCGAGTGCCAGGAATATTACCAAACTTATTTCCAGACTTATTTCAGCGGTGCCAGGTTTCGCCCCTGGATTTTTCTCTACGGGTGCGTCGATATTTGACATACCAAGTATAAAATCAGTAAACTAACGGTTGCATAACAGCTGCGATTTGGCTTAGTTTTAATTTTTATTTAGTTTTACCCTATTTTGCCGAGTATAAAATCAGTAAATTAAAAAACCGTGCATTTATCGATAATCCATTATAAAATTACATAAGACGAGGCTTGATTCAACACAGGCCTGGATATTTTGTTCGATTGGAGCTATTGATAGTATGATTAAGCTATTTTTCCCGCTAAAACACCGCGAAAATCTCCCTATTGAATTCATTAAACGTGTACCTATACTCATCAACACAAATTTTATACTTATTCTTTATTTTGTGTTCGCTTCATTTACACGGTATCGAGCTGACCCAGAAGCTACTCGTATATTTTTTATTGCAGTACTGGCTTCATGCTCCTCATTTGTAATATCGCTGATGCTCATCCGATTCAAGCATTATATCATTGCATCGACCTTCTCAATGTTGGGGATTTTTTTAAACAGTCTCTGGATTGGGATTTTGCTACCGCTCACTAACTACATGGATTTATATCGATTTTCAGTCTATATTATCGCTGCAAGCACGGTAAATATCTTACTTTCCTTCAGGCGGCTTCAAATATGGCTCTATAGCATTACAACTTTTGCAGCATTCGTGTGTGTTTCGCTGTTTTACTATGCGCCTCGTTTTGGCGGTTTTACGGGTGAAATTAGAACGATATTTACCACGCTTTCAATGTTATACATTGCCGTTACAATTGTTTTCTTCATTATCAACAAAATCTCTACAGATCTACTGACCGTAGCTAATGTGTAAATGCAAAAAAACAAAGCAAAGGCTGATGCTTTAAACGAGCTCATTCGCAATACTAAAAACACCATGAAAGTCGGCGCTGATCTTGTGGAATATGCAGGACAGAGTACCGCTAGCGCTAATCAAATTAAAAACGAACTCCTCTCGATTGCAGACTCAGCTCGAAAACTTTCCACCGATGCAACATGTGCCGATGAAACAAACCGTGGCATCGTCGAGTTTGCCCAAAAAATGCAGGAAGCAGTAGACAATCAGAACTCATTTCTCCAGGAAACAAGCAGTGCTGTTACAGAAATTATGACTACAATCCAGAACATAGCGCAGCTTGCTGAGCAAAAAAAGTCGATAATGAATGCGGTTGTCAATAAAATTGAAGCACAGGGCAATGAAATAAAAAAACTTACCGAGGGCTTTGAAGCAATTCAGGAATCTTCTCGCAGTGTACTGTCAGTCATATCGAGCATTCTCGATATTTCAGAGAAAACAAACATGCTCGCAATGAACGCCTCGATCGAGGCTGCACATGCCGGTGCAGCAGGTAAAGGCTTTGCAGTCATTTCAGGAGAAATTCGCAAACTCTCTTCAGAAACACAGGTAAGCACGCAACTCATCAGTCAGGCACTCTCTCGCAATCAGGAAGTCATCGATACCGCATCAAACTTGATACATCGGTATACCGCAAGCCTTAAAGATGTCATTGAGGACGTTCGCG
>Ga0116146_1003624_pt1 | contig 12460 bp, 18 predicted proteins | sample AD_JPNHG2_MetaG_FD_89748 | JGI IMG/M metagenome (GOLD analysis project Ga0116146, IMG submission 89748) | Active sludge microbial communities of municipal wastewater-treating anaerobic digesters from Japan - AD_JPNHG2_MetaG | ecosystem: Engineered > Bioreactor > Anaerobic > Digestate | place...
AGAAGGTAGACATTTAATTACCTCCTACATTTTTAGTGCTTTTTTCAAAGCTTTTTTGTGAGTCTTCTCGCTTGCCTTTTCGTATTTATCTAAAGTACCGTAGACATAAGCGTCTTTTTCTTTTCCTTTTAAGCCTTTTTTGTTGGCTAATTTAACTAACTCTTTATGAAGCCATTCTGGCATAGTAAGTTCCTCTTTGTAAAAGGGGAGTTTTTAGGCTCCCCCTTTGGTTTAATACGTCGCTGAATTGATGTTAATGAGGTTAAGCTCATCAGCTGTAGCAGCAAATACCGTCGGCGCCCAGATGTATTTCATAGAAGCAGAAGCAGCAAGCTTCGTTACTCCAGAGAAGGAACATCTGCTGTCAAGCACAACATCACAAGAGGAGCTTCCATTGAACTTGAAGGCAACAGCCACCTTATTTGCCTGGTTCTCACTGAAGGCCTGGAACATACAATTTCTAAGGTAGAGTTGCGTGTAACCCGAAGTATTATCAATTTCGATAAACACAGGGTCAGTATCAGTAAGAGCACAAGTGAAGATACTATTGTCAATAACTGTAATGGTTCCGGCACCCAACTTCAAGTTCGGAGTTATTTCATCCCGAGGAATCGTATTGGTTCCAAAAACGCATTCATTGAAATAGTTTTCAGAGCCTGTCACACTAACTCCTACATAAGATGCGTGGCCACCTTGAGCAGCATTCATTGGGCCACCGAAATGCATACAGTTGAAAGCATTCCTTGCTCCTGAAATTAACCAGCCGATATAATCTCCTGCTGCTGTACCATGCATAGTATAGATATTCGAAAAGGCATTTCCATAGCCACTTACAGTAATCATAGGAGTAAAGGTTGTGCTCATTCCTATACGGGAACGCATGTTAAACTTACCTGGAGTAGTACCCAAGAAGCGATTAAGGTTACCGTCAATAGTAAGAGCTGCAGAGAGTAAATGTGAGCCAGGAAGGACCATTAGTGTATCTTGCTGCCCAGAAGTTAAAGCTGCTTCAGCCGTGGAAAGGTCGCTGTGAATCCTGTCAGAACGAACACCTTCCTCAGCAAGTTTAAGATACGGAACATCTGTTGTTTTGTTTGCTACTAGATAATGAATATCACCCATGCCCGGGCCAATAGCAGCTTCTCTATTAACCCACTCGATAACATCCATTCCTAAATGTCGTCTTTTAATTCTCATTTTTTAATCTCCTTAGTTGTAGGGGAGCTTATGCCCCCCTACTAGTCAAAGGGTTAAGGTTAGTATCCAGGAATGGCCAGCATAATAAGACCATATTCTGTATCCGCATTAACGCGTAAAACGGTTCCGATACAAGCTTCGTCTTCAGCCGTACCATCACGATCCAGAGGTTCAACCGCCCCGGCTACGCTGTCGCTCAAACGAACATGCTGTCCAATAACTACTGTTCCATCAATCAGGACGGGGCATACACCTTTGACCTGATTCCAGAAGTAGTAGGAAGCAGTAACTGCGATAGGAGCTACCCCCACGGGGACTCCAGTAGCAGTAGTAGGAAGAGTTAATACTGAATCCTGAGGATGCTTCGTGAGGGTTACTTCACTTGTAATATCCAATGCCACACGGATTTTGTCATACAGGTAAAATACTCCTGTACCAGCAGAATCAATAGCTGCGTGGCCGCGGATTTTGTAAAGATGACCCTCGCCTGTAGCATCATTAACGTGTAGGAAACCATCTTTGTATAAGTCTTTAGCAGCAGCAGTGGCTCCTAAAGTTACCGCTACACTAAGGTCTCCAATTGCAGCAGCTACAGCAACGGCACAATTAAGATGATTCGCAGTAGGAGCATATTGCTGATTTACTTTGCCAGCACTTAAAGCCGAACCTCCGTCGCGAGCATAAGCGAATACACGCCCATCATCAAGCATACGGATCGTTCCAATTCGATGTTTCGCAACGGAGCTTTCTTCAAATAGACCCTGGTTGAAATAACGTACCGGGCCATCCTGATAAGTTCCAATTTTTGCATATTCTGTCATTGTCTTTTCCTTCATTAAAAGGCGCCCCAATCAAGTGACGCCAGTCCTGAATTAATAAGTTATACCTGTTAACACTTTCTGTACTATTGGACGTGAATTAACCATGTTCATAGTACACACAATTTGGGCTACGCGGTCGTTGGGCTGATCCGGAATCTGCTTCCAGTCGGTCATATCCATCCAGTAATCCTCGTCACAAACTATTTTCAGATAGTTCGTGTTCAAGAAATACATTTTGGCGGGCGGAGCGGAAGGGCACCACATCAAAGGTTTGCCTTTGAAGTTGACAGTTTCAAAACCAGCATCAGCAAGCATAGTATTCTGTAAGGACTTGATTTCCATACATTCATCTTCATATGCTTCGTAGGTTGTCTGGTCGGTTACTATAGCAATATCAGACATTTCTGCGGCCGAGTATTTTACGATGTCGTTCATACAAGTACGCATATCTTGTAAGCCATAATAGCCAAAGACGCCCGTAGCTGTTTTAGTCTGGTTTCGGAACCATGAATGGGTGGCCCTATCGATGCCGTGGACGGTTCCCGTGGTGGGATCGGCAGCAACCAAGTTCTGCAACCCATTAGGTTCTTTTGAACCCGAACCATCTGCAAAGACTACCCTTTCGAGGTCTTCCCAAATAGCGCGTTCAGCAGCACCCAGTTTAGTGTCAGCGAGTTTGATTAATGCAGCATTTCCCCTGTTCTGTTGGTCATCCTGAAACCAACGTACAACAGAAGCGGCTACGTATTTCCAATCCTCGTAACACATGGTTAAAAGTTCGGAGTCGGTGATAGGAACGGTGTCGCCTTTGCTAAACCACCGTAATGTATCATTGCTCCCATATTCAAGAGGGATTTCGATTCTACGATATCCCTTGACAAATTCGATCCTTCCTTTTTGGCGTAGCCAATAGATAAAGGGAGTCTTAAGGAAAGCCTGTTCAACAGCCTTTTTCTTTCTAAAGGCCCACGTGCTGGTAAAGAAGGTATCTACAGTTTCCGACCAAGTAGGTATTGTCATTGTTTTTATCCTTTAGGTAGTAATCCTTCCTTCTGTAACTTTTCCAAAGCCATTTTCGCTGCATCTTCTCTGGTGTTTGCCTCGGGCGTTGTACCTCCACCAGGAGCTCCAGGCTTTTCCCCAACGGGTCGTTTAGGAAGAATATTGAAGAGTCCCTTCGTTTTGCCTTCATCATTTTCGTTGTCTTTAGGCTTCGCCCCTCCTTTACCGTGTTTAGCAAGATAATAGGCTTCTTCGACGTTTAGGTTGGGAGACTTTGACAAAATATCAAATATCTCCTTCTTATAGTCATAGAAGTCACTAGCTTCTTTTTTTGGGTCGCTTATTAACTCTTTGATTTGGTTCTCTATTCGCAGAGCTTGTATTTCGGTTACCAGGGGAACAATCATTTTACTATGTATTGTTTCTCCTATAAACATTGCTAATTGCTGGTTCGATAGCTTATCGAAGTCAGGAAGACTGTCTTTATCAAGAATAGGGTTGACTTTTTTACCTTCAGCAGCAAGATCATCAATGTCATCATCTCCACCCTTTTTTGCTATAGCCTCTCTAAGAGCCTCGTTATCTTTTTCCAACTTCTCAAGAGTATCGTACACTAAAGAATATTGTTCCTTAGATAAAACCACTTGGTCCGCTCCCTCATTAGGGATGTTCGCATTTTCTTTATTTTGTTCTGTCATCGTATTTATTCTCCTTCCTTAGCTTCTTCAATCGCTTGTTTCTCGGCTAGCATTTTCGTTGCCATTTCGTGCTTGTACTGTCTCAACCCACGAAGCATATATTTGTATGTTTGGTCTACCTTTGCACGGCTCCAAGGGCCTTTAAATTTAACTACCGGTTGCCCCTTCGCAGGCACAAAGACCTCCACCGCCGACGCTTCGTCCTTTAGATTCACCATTTTCGCTTCTCCTTAATTTGTAACCTTCGCCTATATGTTCATCGATTTCAAAGCCCGTAAGCTTCAAAACTCGCTCGATCTTTTCCGTAGGAACCCCTTCACGACGCAGATGCAAAACGATACTATCATCAGATAAAGTTCCAATGATTATCTCGGTATCACAATAATACCATCTTGTATGCATTGCAGTAAAAGGATGCTTTTTCATAATGCTTTTGAATACACTCCATATTGTTTGCACAACTGTTTATAATGACTTTTGCTCTCCACATAAATTGGCTTCAAGTCGAAGTTCTCGTTCCAATGAGGGCGAAACCAATCTTTATGAGGAGGACTCATTAACCTTGTCATATTATTACCACAATTACATTTTATTTTCAAGTTAAAATCTTTCAAAGGTATGAACCTTTCCTCGATTGTTCCGCATGTTTCACATTTGACATCATATAGTGGCATATTTATTACCTCTGAAACTTACGTTTAAATTCTTCGAATTCTATTGGCTTTTCTGGAGAACTTCCTCGACGGCCTCCGCCCCGGTTACCTTGAGCCTCAGGAGCATTTGGAGGCTGACCTCCTTCTTTGTTCATTAAGGAAGTTGCTTGTGCTTCAAGGGGGTTTACGGGAAGAATTAATCCCGTTATACCTGGACTGAAGTGGTCGTATTGTGCTAAATGCGTACGACGCAAACCCCTTTGGTCAACCAAAGGATCGTTACGATATAAGGCTAATAAGCCATCAGCCATTTGAGTCTTTAAAGTTTTTGTAATTGGTATACCTGAATCAACATCAATTTGTAAATCGTATTCCCCTTTGAGTTGTTCACTGGAATATTGTACCCAATACATACCCCCTTCGGGGCCAGCTACTTGGGTAACACGTTCACCTGTCCAAAAGCTAAAGATGTATTGATTCCATTTACGCATAATGTTTAAAAGGGTATCACCTACTACATCTCGGCGTTCCGACATACGCATTTGATCAGCCTGGCTTACTATCATACTTTCGGTAGCTGTCTTACCGTGGTAGGGAGAAAAGGCTCCTTCTTGGTTTTCAGATGATCCAAGGCTTCGGGTCATTTCACTTTCGAGCTGACGAAGCTCTGCATAGAAGTCAGGAGGTACGTGGGGTTGTAAAGTGGTTATAGCATTGTTTAAAGATTCTCCGTCAATTTCGACAGCGGGGCCTACTTTGCCACTTAAGAAGTTTTCCAGTTGGTTTTCTTTAATTGCTCCTTTGAGGTAGAGGAATTTCAACAGAGTAATTTTCCTGTGCTGAGAAAGTTGGGTTCTCGATTCATTCATTTCAAGCTGTTGGGGTTCAAGAACCTTAACGTCGGAAATGCCCCAGAAGTGTTCAGGGTCTTCGTTGAAGATTATAGTTTCATAAGGAAGTCCTTCGATTTGTAAAACATCTTCCTCTTGAAGGATTATTTGCCCCTCACACATAACAATTATTTCTTTGGTACGTACATCTCTTATTTCCCATAGCTCACAGAATTTTTTATCTAGGTTTTCCCTACTCATAGATGTAGGACTTTTACCGGTGTTTTGAATAAAGGTTCCTTTTAAAGGCTCTTTGATTCGATATTTTTGGTCTTGCATTACATCATCTAAGGGACGTAAAATACGATGTGCAACCCATGGGACGGAGGTAATACTATCGTATCCATAAGGAACAACAAAGTCTTCGGGTTGAACGGGTAGGGCCCAAGGATGGCCAGGCTTAACCCCTTGGTTGTACTCGATTAAGCGGGCTTCTTTGGTAGAAGTTTGGGTGACAGTAGCATTGTCTTGGTCAACGGCCTGAACGGGAAGGTAACCATATTCGGAATCATATCCAAGTTTGATAGGAGCTGTGCCCGTTATATAAGCAATAAGAATGGCTTTTTTAATAGTCTTTTTTAGGTTGGATTCGCGTATTAAATAATTGTCTACGGATTCAACTACTCGAGCATGAACTTCCATTCCGGGTTTGGTGTGGGTAACACTAATCCTAGGAGACTTGAAATAAGTATTTGGGATTAGTGTTTTGCCAAAGGAAAAAATCCTATTAATAGGCATAATTTCTGCGCCCCAATTGCAACGGTAATATTCTCGATAGTCTTTCCAGTTTTGCTCCGTAGAATACTTTTTACGATATTCCAAGCCATCCCGGATTTCGTCTGTCCAATGGGAAACAAGCTCATCTCGTTTAGCTTTTTTAGTCATTTTATAACCTCCAGTATACCCATCTCCTCAAGGTACTTTGCAGCATCTTTACGAAAGGTAAAGAAGATGTATTTTTTGTTACCAAAAGATTTGTTAGGTAAAATTTTCATAGCATCGCTTTTCATCATTTTACATAAAACATGGGTATCTTTGTCGACACCTAATTCTCCAAGCATTTTTTTACTTACTTTTTCTCTTATACCAGGTATTCCCCCTATGGGGATTTGGTTAGCAGCAGGGGCAACCATAGAGTCGTGATACAATAAAGTATGTTTTAAACTTTTCAAAGAAGTAGTAAGCTTTCCTTCTGGGGATTCGGGAAAGTCCATCATACGTATTTTTGTTTGATTGTATTTTACAGCTTCATGAATGTAGTCCTTTGTCATAGGTAAGGAAGTACCATCAGTGAAGATAACATCACGCCAATTAGTACCATGACCTCCTCGGACTTCTTTAACTATTTTACCTTTGATTTTCATTCCTACAAGTTTTTCAGAGGCAGAGCTAAGACCCTTTTTAAGTGTTTTAGCAGTTACTTTGCTTATTGTACCTATTGGGGAGGCTTCGGCTTCGTCGGGGCCAAACAGAGAAGCTCCAACACCTACTATACCCCCAGCACCTAAAATTTTATACTCTCGAGAGCTCAACTTTTTATTTCCAGGTTCGTCAATCCTAACTAAAGACTTTTTAGGATTAAGTTGCACCCACTGACTCTTTTCGGGATGGCCTGCAGCAACATCAGGAAATTTAACAAAGTCATAATCCTTCTTTAATAGGCTGGTAAGCTCTTCCAAAGGCATTTCGTCGTAGCCTAAAGACTTCCATTCTTCAGCGGTGAATTCTTTCATTCGAGCTTTAGGTAAAGGGGCAGCAGATATATTATAAGGCCTATTGTTAAGGCTAGGAAACTTTTCTACAGTATCTCTATACCATTTCAAGGACTCACTTCTAGGTGTTCCTGACCCCATTTTCATACTCCTAACATCTAAAGGATGCTCAGCAAAGAAAATGCCTCCAGGCTCTCCTTGGCTACCCATTCCTCCACCTTTTTTATACTGTAAAGAGGGGTCGAATTTAAGCTCCTTAGGAGCTCGATAGTATTTCTCTCGAAACATCTTAGGGCCTTGCTTCCAAGCTCTTTTAAAGGCCGCTTTCATCAATTCTTCTCTTATTCCAGCCATCCCCATTCCCTCAGTTGTTTAATCTGTTCATCTTCGATTTGCCCAATGTCTTGGCGGAATTGAACAATATCACTTTGCACGGTATTACGTATTGTACGATATACCCTACGTCGAGCTTCATTTATGGTAGCTCCCCTAGCAGTAATGCATCCTATAATACTATCATGACCATCGAGCCATACGTGAGGCTTTGCCGGTTCGGGAACACTTATGTAAGGATTGTAGTTCTCATCCTTTCCTTGATTGTATGGATAAGGAGGAACACTTAGGCGAACGCTTAAGGCATATTCGTTGCTTATAGGGAGCCTTTCTTCTTTGAGGAAGAACTTCCATAGGAAGTCGAACAAAGAACCCTTTATGAGCTCGAAAGAGGTGGGGAATACATCATAAATAAAGCCCGCCTTAATGGAGCCATAAAAAGACTTTTCACCGTGCAATAAAGTTTCCACCCCAAACGGACCTATGTATTCTACCTTCCTAAGAAGGTCCTCGAAGGGGTTTAAAGCTATAGTGGATAATTTGTCGCTTTCACCTCGAGTTAAAACTACTCCTGAACATTCTGTAGAAGGCCCTCGGTTATTGTCCAAAAACTTATTTGTAACTATTGCATGGGTAGTATAGTCAAATCTATTCCCATCGAACCAAGCATAGGTAAATACTTTTATACCTTCTAAAGAGGGTTCTATTGAAGGAAGACACAAAACAGTTTTAATTTTGTTTACATAATCAATGTTCATTAGCTTACTAGGGAAGGGTCCCCCACCAATGACAGGCCTACCACTTTCTTGGATATCATAATCCACTGAAGGGTTTCCTGTACCATCATCCAACACTAAGTCGAATTGGTCAAGCAACTTTAAGCTAGCTATTACGGAAGGATTTTTCATCCCTTGCATAAACCCCTCCGTAATAGGTTTGTCAGCGTACATTTTAACAATATGCCCTTCATGAGCCAGTCGTAAAGCTAATGAAGTACCCTTTCCTTTATTAGTAGTTATAAGTATACTCGCCATATGTTACTCCTTTCGTAGAGTGTTAAAAGTTGTCGTTAAATACCTAATACTGTTTTCAGCCCAGGATATTTCTTAAGCAGAAATACTAGGCCAACAACGCCCAATGCTACTCCGATAATCAGAGCAAGTACCATAAAGTGTATAGCAGCAAAAAATGTTGTCATATTAAACCTCCTTCTGTTTAGTTTTTGATAAAACTTCTTGAAGTAAAACATTTTTAACTCCACTACCGGAGGAGCTACCAAAATAATAAGCATATATGTCATATACTATTTTAATAACCCCACCAAGGAGAATGTTTACAATATCACGAGCAGTGTCTTGGACACCAATTTTGAATATGGCAAAGACTATTCCAAATAGTAAGAAGATAGCAAGAATACCAAGAATGTTCTGATTCCAGTTCGTCTTGCCCATTTTGGCATATTCAGCTCCCAAAAGGCGAGCGCTAGCCCGGTCATCGGAAATGGCTTTTTCAGTTTGGGATTGAGCTTCAACTATTTTACTTTCCAGTTCGATTAGCTTCAAATCTATTTCTGCTGCCTTGTCGGGGTTAATCCCAGTTAAAGCTGTCCTAATGTCTTTAGTTGTAGAACCTAAGCCGGAAAATATTTTACCTAAATCTATTGTAGCAAAACTTAAACCCATAATATTACCTCACTGTTCTAATGTCTAGGTTAAATGTGTTAACATCTTTTGTATGATGCAAGAACCTTGTGAAAGTTGCTCCGGAATTTAATACGGCTCTTTCGCCCTGAAGCTTGCTCATGCTATCGCCAAGTAAAATACATCCTGCGGAATGTTTCTCAACATTACCAGAATGGAACAATAATGCCGAATGCCCATCAATTCCATTAGTCCCCGGACGTACTATTTCGAATGTATCTTTCCACTTTGCACCTTTAAACCTACGTGCAATATAATGTCCATCAGGAATGTAAAACTTCGAAGCATCTTGGGAGTCGGGTTGTAAAGTAAAACAATAGAATTCCAAATCACTAAAGTATAAAAGCCCCATTGCACCTTGAAGACTTTCGAAAATACGAACAATTGTTGCTTGCATTAGCTTCCTCCGTCACCTATCAAGAATTTGACAATGGACATTACAATTATTATTACTGATCCCGCACCCAAGACAACTGCCCAAAGAATATTAAGACGAGTATTTATATTTTCTATCTTTGCACAAATACCTGTACCCGGCTCAGTAAGAAGCCTTGATAATTGATTTATTACCTTATGTTCGGAAATACTAAACCTTACTAAAGTGTTCAGCTTTTCGTCCATAGGCATTTTAGCAATGTCTTCCTCCGAATAACTAATCCTGATTTCGTCGTCCATAATCATCTCCTTCCCTTACCTTTGTTGTGCTACTCCGTATAGTTGGTGGTTACGCATTTGACTAACTTTGTTGTTAGTTTTATGTTTTTTCATTACTTCGTCGAAAGTAAAATACATTCCTTTAGGTCGCGGAATCACTTTGATTGGTTTACGGATGTTTTGGTTTCGCAGATGGTACCATTTTTTAAGGCCTGTTGACGCCAAGCCAAGAGCTGCCACGAGGCCGTCTTCACTTGCCCCAAGTTTCCCTTTGTCATCTTCGGAGAACTCTTCCATTTGCTCGATGGTTCGTTTACCGTGAATCTGGAGGCCTTTGTCGAGGAATTCTTGTGTAGCTCCGACCCATAGTTTTTTGGTCTGTTCACTAGTGTTGAGTCCATACTTAAACACCGTTGTAGCTGTTGGACTAGTTTTGAATATTCTTGTCTTAGGATAGTCGCTAGATCTGAAAATTTCTACTACAGTAGCTCCATGATTGTTTGCTTCTGGAACTACGTAAGCGTTGTTGTATTTTTTACCCAATTCAATGCCCCACTTAGCAAAGGCTACCGGACCTATTGTATTGCTACCAAATTCAAACACCTGTTCAAGAGTTTCAAAGCAAATGATTTGAATAGCCGCCTCGTCATTACCTGTTCCTCCTGCGGCGTCCATACCCATTACATAAGTATAATCAGGATGGGGATGGCCTTTTAAATAATCATAACGGAAAGGAGGATTGTGGTTTGTCATAGCCCAATCCCAATCAAAGGATTCGTGCCAAGGAACATCTATATAGACTCGTCCTCCAGTGGCCTGGAAGCATTCATCTAAGTTGGATGGATATTCTTGTTGCATTGTTTTTAAATTGTAACGGAATTCTTTAAGCTTGCACCAATACCAATAAAGTTGGCTTTCATTAAGATTGTACTTGCTTCGCATGTCTTCGAAGTAATGTTCAAATCCGGAAGGTGCCCAGCCGCCAGGGGGAGGTTCTTTAGAGTATTCCATGTCTTCCCACCAGCTCCGGAAGAATACATTGTAACCCAATTCAATGGCATGCTTTGTCATGTAATAAAAATCATTAGCCTGGCCATTACCCGTAGATTCTATCCTTATTGTTCCGCCAGCAGGAACGGCTTGCATTAAACCCGCTACGTGTTGCAAAGCATCAGATTCCCACCAGGCATATTCGGATATATGTAAATGAGTAATAGTATCACCTCGACCGAAGGCTCGTGCTCCAGCTGTACCAATGTAATATGTAGATTCTGTCTTAGGAAAGTATAATTCGTTTCTTGAATGACGTCCCAATTCAGGTTGGGGACCTTTCATATATTTGATATAATAATGTGCCTTGTCCAGAAGCCTTTGAGTAGCTGATGCCTCATGGGATATTAAAACACATCTGCTTCCCGGCTTGCCTAAGCAATCTACAACCTGGTAGGCTACGCCTAAAGAAGAAAAACCCTTTTGCCTAGCTTTAGCTATTATATCCCTATTAGTCCTTTGCCTATCATAAGCTGCTTGGGCTTCGTTCAAAACAAACTCTACCTGAGGGCCTTGCTTAGGAAGGATTCTGAAAAGAGTCTCAACTACCTCTGCTTCGCGAGTAAGCATACTACTCTCCTGGGTTGTTCAAAATATTCATCACCACATCTTCAGCAGTGACATGAATACTACTTGGTTGTTTTTCCAATCCTTTATTGTATTTAAGCCATAAAGCTGCATTCTTATGTTTAATATCCATATCGGGGTAATCCAACCCTTCATTGATACTTTTTACTACCTTAGGATAAAGCCTTTTGAATTGGTCGTCATATACTGCCATTAGTTGCTTTAATTGACTTTTGGCCTCTTCGCTATTTAGGATTTGATAAATGGTTCCTATTCCGTATCCACTTAGGTCGCTTATTTCTTGGACATTATACCCAGCACACGCTAGGCCTATAACAAACTGATGCCTAGCCCAAACCATGCCCCCATTACCTTTAGGTCCCCGCCGGGGAACATTAATTTGTTTCAACATCACCTCTTTGCTAGGCCCCGCTTCGCCCTCTACCTGGCTGAAATTTTTTGCCCCGTTTGTAAGAACGTCGTCCTCTCTCATCTCAACATCAATTGTGGGTTTGTAGGAGTTATGTTCGTTATTCATATTTAAACGCTCGATTTCATTAGTAAATTAGTGCTTGATTTTAAACATATAGTATTGTAATATGTAATTAAAGATAACATAAGGTTATCAAAAACTTTTTGAAAGGAGATAGTATTATGGCTACAATTGACGAAAAGAGACTTGCAGAACTGTTGGAAAAAGAAAAGGTTTATAACAAAACCAAAGAAACGGCAGAACGGGCGAGGCGGAGACGTGAAACGAAGATTAAAATAATTCTTCGAAAAGCTCACGAAAAAGGCATTGTTGCGACAGAAGCTGAAATTGATGCTGAAATGAAGAAGTAAGACGGCTGGAAAAAGGAGACATAACATTATGTCTCCTTTTTCTTTTATCTTTTCTAATATGTTGGCTACAGCTACACTTTCATTCATATATGCATATACCTTATGGATATAATAAGGGAAATTGGATTTATCTTCAAGTTAAAAAACCCTATTATTGTGCCTAAAGAATTTAACTTGTAGATATTTTTGTGTGTGTTTGGGTAAATGCCCAATAAAGGGAAGGGAAAGGGAAATTGGGTAAATGCCCAATAAAGGGAAGGGAAAGGGAATTTGGGTAAATGCCCAATAAAGGGAAGGGAAAGGGAATTTGGGTAAAGGGAAATCGGGTAAAGGGAAATTG
>Ga0116146_1003627_pt1 | contig 12447 bp, 9 predicted proteins | sample AD_JPNHG2_MetaG_FD_89748 | JGI IMG/M metagenome (GOLD analysis project Ga0116146, IMG submission 89748) | Active sludge microbial communities of municipal wastewater-treating anaerobic digesters from Japan - AD_JPNHG2_MetaG | ecosystem: Engineered > Bioreactor > Anaerobic > Digestate | place...
AAAAAAGGTTTGAAAATTGTAAAGGTCAAAGAGGCTTCGCCTCTTTTCACGCCTCACTTCACTTTAAGAAGTTCGGCCATTAAAAATTTAATAGAAATTAAAAATTATAAATTAGAAATTTCTACGCTTGTTTCTCCTTTGTTTTCTGCTGTATCAGTAACAATGATTTTAAAATTATATTTTTCTTTTTCTCCCAATGTTTTTATATTGTAACTAAAGGATTGGGTTGTTGCATTTGTATCAATAATGCTTATACTTTTTCCATCAAGTAAAACCTCAATTTTTTTTACTCCCAAAGGAGCGTTAATTTTAATTGTAAAATCAATTTTTCTTTCCTCTAATGGAATTGTATTATTGTTGCTATCCTTTGCTGGAGTAATTTTTTGGGAAGTAATTTCAATGTGGGGAATATTTTTTTCGGTGTGGAGATCGTCTTTTTCAGTAGGTAATTGAAATTCACCGCCTTTACTTTTTACCCAAGTCTGAACTCCTGCCTCCCAATTTTTTGTTGCTGGATCGTCATAAGGATTTTTGGGATATTCTCCTCGTGGATCATCTTTTTTTACCCACCATAAAATGGAATGAGCTTCATAATAGCTTTTTTCTTCTATCAGATCAGGAGGTGTTTGGTCAGTGGCTATTTTCCCTGAAATCTTATCAATTTTGACTGTTGTTTTTGGCAAATAACCGTCAAGCACTGCTTTGCCTGTTTTTATCTGCTTGGGAGAGGTAAATGCCTTGGGAGTAGTATTTGCTTCAGCTGATTTCATAAAGGCATTCCAAATCGGCGCGGCGACATAAGATCCATCAGCTTTACCCCGCATCGGCTCGTTTTTATTGTTTCCCACCCAGACACCTGTAACAAGATCTTTTGTATAACCAATAGTCCAGGCATCAGTTATTTTTCCTTTTTCTGTTGATGCAGTACCTGTTTTTACTGCTGTCCAGGAATTAAGATAAAGTTTAGACCTTGAGCCAAACATTGGTGCTCGTAAACTGTCATCAGATAATATTGAATTAATTTGACGGCAAACCTCACTGTCAAGTGCTTGAATAGGATGTGATTCGGGTTCATAAATTATCTCTCCTCTTGCATTTTCAATTTTTAGAATGTAATTGGGCAGATAGCGAATGCCCTCAGTAGCAAAAACACCATAGGCAGATACTAATTCCAGGGGCATTACATCCTTTCCTCCGATAGCCATACTCAGATTGGGAGAATTCTTATCTAGTTCTGAATCAAAGGTATCAATCATTCCCATGCTTTTTGCTGTGTTTATTGTTTCATTAATTCCTGCCAAATAAAGGGTTTTAACTGCAGGAATATTTAAACTTTGAGCTAGAGCTTCTTTCATTTTTATCGGTCCTCGTTGCTTTAAATCATAGTTATCTGGCCAGTCAGGTTTTTTTTCATCAAAAACAGTTTTTACGTCCCATAAAATAGTATCAGGTGTATATCCCTTTTTAAAGGCAGTAGCATAAACAATGGGCTTAAAAGCAGAACCAGGGGATTGAAATCCATATTCCCAAATATTTACCTGGCTTTCTTCAAAATTTTTTCCTCCAACCATTGCTAAAATTTCACCGTTATTTGGATTAATTGATACCAGTGCTACATTGCCAGCACCATACCGGTTTTCTACTGTTGGAGCCCAATCACTTACTGTGTTTTCTGCTAGGGACTGGAGATCAAGATCAATGGTAGTGAAAACCCGCAACCCCATTTGGTCATACTCACCATACATTTCCTCAAGTTGTTTTTCTACCTCACTTGTAAAATATGGAGCTTTTCTGGGTTGAGATATTGGGCTTAAAGTGATTTTTTGTTTTTTTGCTTCTTCTGCTTCTTCTTCTGTTGTAAATTTCAATTCAACCATTCGATCAAGAACCCAATTTTTCCTTTCTTCTCTGTCCTCTGGGTTTTTGAGGTAATAAGTGGGTGATTGAGTCATAGCAGCTAAGGTTGCTGCTTCTGCCAGGGTTAGTTCAGAGGCCGATTTTTGGAAATAACCTTGACTTGCTGCTTCGGCTCCGTAGAAAACAGATCCATAAGAAATTTGATTTAAATATGCTTCTAGAATTTGATCTTTAGAATATTTTCTTTCAGTCTCAAGGGCCATTATTGCTTCTTGAATCTTTCTTGTAATGGTTTTAGGAGCAGGTCCAACAATTTCTGTTTTCCCTTCTTCATTTGTTTCAGTCTCCAAAAAAACGACATTTTTGATAAGTTGTTGAGTAATGGTAGAACCGCCTTGAGTTGACTTTCCTAAATGGAGCACATCATAAATAATAGCTCTTACAATTGCTTTAAAATCAATACCAGGATGACTATAAAAATCATCATCTTCGGCAGCTAGAGTTGCTTTTTGCAGTAAAGGAGAAATTTGATCTAAACTAACAGAAGTCTTTTTTTTCTCACCCGCTTCATATAATAAATAAGAACCGGTCCTGTCATAAATTTTAGTAGATTCTCCAATTATTCTTTCATCGAGGTCTTCGATATTCGGAGTTTTGCTGGCAAAATAAGCAAAAACACCTATTCCCACCAAAAGAAAAAAAATAAAAACACCACCCACAATTTTGGGCCATGAACGGTGTTTTTTATCTTTTTCCTTTTTATGCTTGTCTTCAATAGTAGTACGATAATATTTACGAATAGGCATAACAATAGTTCAAAAATAAAAATTTATAGATACTTGTGCCCTCAGCACGATATTGATAGATACTTGCTCGCTTCGCTCGCGATATTCATTGTAACAATAAATATCTATAAATATCTATAAATATCTATAAATATCTACAAGTATCTATTGTTATTTTGCATTTTCTTATATTTTGCCTTAAATTTTTTAATTTGACAAGTCTTTTTAGTTGACCTATTATATAATAATTATAATATAAAGTATATATATGAGATGGAAAAATCTTAACGACTCATTACAAAATTTCAAAAACAGAAAAAATATTAAAAATGGAATCCAAATGTCTTTTGTGAAAAAAATGTTACAAAAAAAATTTCACATTGAAAATGTTTCTTTAGAAAAAGATTGTTTGCTGATTGAAACAAAGGATTCTGTTTTGGCTCAAGAGCTTAATTTTGAGAAAGAAACTCTAAAAGAAGAATTGAATAAACTTTTAGGAGAACAAAAAATAAAAGAGATTATTATAAAGGCAGTGTAATAAAACATTTTTATTGTCTTTGACACTTCGTTCCACTACCGTTTAACGTGATACGGTAAACGTTGGCGTTGAGCATAAACTATTAAATTATAAATTCCAAACAAATTCCAATGACCAAAATTCAAAACAGTTTTGAATTTTGAATTTGGTGCTTAATACTTGGTGCTTGGTGCTTGGTGCTTGTTATCGCTTGCCGTTTGACGCTTATCGCGACGCGCTACGCTACCGTTTAAACGTTTTACTGCTTTCTGTTTTCTGACAACTGATTTCTGTTTAATATTGTTTAGTATTTAAAATTTAGTATTTGTTTGTTATTTGGAGTTTGGTATTTGGAATTTTTTTGTATTTTGGCTCTTGTAATTTGGAATTTTTAATTTGTACTAAGGTACTCTTTTTTTTATTGCTGTTTTTTGGTAGAATTAAAAATTGTAAATTGTAATATGACCTTTGTAAACAAATTGACATTATCACGCATTGTTTTGGGGCCTATTTTTTTGTGGGCTTTTATGGCTGAAAAAAACATTTTGGCTTTTACCTGTCTTTGTTTTAATTTAATAGGCGATTTTTTAGATGGGTTTTTGGCACGAAAAAGAAAAGAGACAAGTAAATTGGGAGAAGTGCTCGATCCCGCCGTCGATCTTTTATTTTTTCTTTTTATTGGATTTTCATTTTCCTTAAAGGGGATAAATGAGATAAATTATTTTTTGATTCCTGTTCTTTTTATTGGGCTTTCATTCCTTCCAAACATCAAACAGGGATTTTTTCTTTTTACTGATATCAATGAACTGACTATTTTCCACACCAAAACAAAATATATTCACACCCCTTTAATTTATCTTTTGTGTTCTTTAATGATTTTTGATTTTGAATATTGGTTTCTTTTTTGGCTTGTGTTTGTTATTTTTAGTTTAACAGCCCTGGAAACATTTTTAAGGAGCGTCAAGGTTTCAATGAATATTGATTTGTCTTCAAGGCGCTAAAATTATGTTTGATGTTTTGCTTTCTTCAATCTATTTTTTTCTGCCGGCATATTTTAGCAATATGTCAGCATCGCTTTCAAGAAATATAAATTTTTTAAAACCATTAGAAGTACCTGTTGATTTTAACAAAAAAATAAACGGCTATCCGATTTTTGGCAATCATAAAACCTGGAGAGGGTTGATCTGTGGAACAGTTGCTGGGATGATTATGGCGATTTTTCAGCAGTATCTTTATCAGTTCGAATACATTCAAAAAATCAGTTTGTTTAATTATCAGGAAATCAATATTTTTTTATTTGGATTTTTAATTTCCTTTGGAGCAGTGTTTGGTGATCTTTTATTTGCTTTTTTGAAACGGCGTCAAAATATTGAGCCGGGCAAGCCCTGGATTCCTTTTGATCAATTAAATTTTGTTATTGGCGCTTTTTTGCTTTTGACTCCGTTTTTGAAACTTCCTATTTCTGTCTGGTTTACAATTTTAATTTTAACATTTGTGTTGCATATTTTGGGTAATCATATTGCTTATTGGCTGGGCTGGCAAAAAAATCAATGGTAATCAAATCTTAAAATCTTTAATAGTTTTTTTCTTGTTTAATATTTCTTTTTGCGCTATAATTGCGTTATAATAATGATATTTTTAAAAAATTTATGGCACTAATTGTTATTATCGTTATAAGTTACCTTTTGGGTTCAATCCCTTTTCCTTACTTAATAGGAAAATTATTTACAGGCAAGGACATCAGAAAAAGCGGTTCTGGTAATATGGGCACTTTAAATACCTTTAGATTATTGAAAGAAGAAAAGGGAACAAAGGCAGCCATACCAGGACTTCTTTTAGTGCTGATTTGTGATATGGGAAAAGCCGCCCTGGCGCTTTTTCTTGCTCAAAAACTGCAATTTTTGGGTTATGATTTAACGACAGGAATGATTTTATCTGCAGCATTTGCAGTGATTGGTCACAATTGGCCCATTTGGCTGGATTTTAAGGGAGGCAGAGGAGCGGCTTGTTTGATGGGTATGTTGTTGTATCTAGATCCTTTATCTTTGCTGGTATGGGGTGTGCCAATTTTGATTGCTTCGATGATTACAGAGCCCATTTTAGAAAAAAGAACAACCTTTAAAATTTCACAACTTTTTTCAGCGTTGGGAACGCAAATGGTGGGAAGAACAATTGGAATTGTGATTGGGTTAATTTTATTGTATTTTTATAATGTTCAAATATTTTATATTGCTTTGATTCCGGTGATTTTACTTTTAATTAAAAACATTGACCGGGTAAAAGATTATCTTAAAGAGTTAAAAGAAAAAAATAAATCTATTAAAAATTAGAATTGATTTTATTCAAAAATCAAAAAGCGATAATTTAAAGTTCATAATATCTTTTTGCATTTTGATTTTTGCATTTTGATTTTTAAATTGTATGTCGGTTAAGGTTTTTTCATCAGCTCTCATTGGTCTTGAAGCAAGGGATATTGAGGTTGAGGTTGATTTTACACCTGGTCTTCATTCCTTTTCCATTGTGGGTCTTCCTGACAAAGCAGTTGAGGAATCAAAAGAACGAGTTTCTTCAGCTGTTAAAAATAGCGGCGCCAGGCCTCCTCAACACCATAATCGACGACTCACTGTAAATTTAGCGCCTGCTGATCTAAAAAAACAAGGGCCTGGTTTTGATCTTGCAATTGCGGTGGGTTTTCTTTTGGCCTCAGAGCAAATGAAAAAAATTGATACCAGGGATAAGATTTTTATTGGTGAGTTGTCATTAGATGGCAGTTTAAGAAGAGTGAACGGTGTATTACCAGCAGCGATATTGGCAAAGAAGGAAAACAAAATTTTGGTCCTGCCAAAAGCAAATCAAAAAGAAGCAGAATTGGTTGAGGATTTAAAAATATTACCAGTTGAGAACCTCAAGGAACTATTAGAAAAATTAGAAAAAGGAGGTGAAAGCATTATTGGCAAAGGAGCTAATGAGATTTTTAAAAACGATGAAGTGCCCGAAGTAGATTTTGCTTTCATTCAGGGTGTTGAAGGACCAAAAAGAGCACTTCAAATTGCTGCGGCTGGTGGTCACAACATTTTTTTAATGGGTTCTCCCGGAGGTGGTAAAACATTGCTCTCGCGATCTTTACCCACTATTCTTCCTCGGATGACCAAGGAAGAAATTTTGGAAGTGACTCGTATTTACAGTGTTGCTGGACTTTTACCAAAAGAAAAACCTATAATGAGTGAACGCCCTTTTCGGTCTCCTCATCATTCCTCATCATCTGTTGCTTTGATCGGTGGCGGTACCCGTGTTCGGCCAGGCGAAATTACCCTTGCTCACAGAGGAGTATTATTTTTGGATGAATTTCCTGAATTTCATCGTGATGTTATTGAGGCTCTTCGTCAGCCAATGGAAGACGGAATGGTTCAGGTTTCAAGGGCAGAAGAAACAATAGTTTTTCCAGCTAGATTTACCCTCGTTGCCGCTGCTAATCCCTGCCCTTGTGGATATTTAAATGATCCTCAAAAGGCCTGTACTTGTACTTCCGGTCAAATTACTCGCTATCGTCGTAAACTTTCAGGTCCTATTTTAGATAGAATTGATATTAAGATTGATGTTCCTAGAATTGGTTTTGAAAAATTAACCGCTGAGGAGAGAGGAGAAGAAAGCGAGACAATAAGAGAAAGAATAGAAAAAGCACGTGAAGTACAAGAAGAAAGAGGCGTTGTTAATAGCGAAATGAAAATACCTCAAATCAAAGAATATTGTAAAATAGATATTATTTCTCAAGATCTTTTGCGTAATGCAATGCAACGATTAAATTTATCGCCCCGTTCTTATCATAAGGTTTTAAAGGTAGCAAGGACCATTGCGGATTTAGAAGGGAAAGAACAGATTTCACGGGATCATCTTGCTGAAGCAATAAAATATCAAGAAATGCAAGAATGATAAATTTAGATAATTTGTTCAAGCTGATAACTTTTTATCTTTAATTAACTTTCAATTTTTTTATGGTTTATGATTTAATTATTATTGGTGGAGGACCAGCTGGTGTGACTGCTGCAATTTACGCTGCTAGACAGCGTTTGAAAACGGTTTTAATCACCAAGGATTTTAGTAGTCAGATATCAAAAAAAGCTGTAATGATCGAGAATTATCCTGGCTTTCCAGAAATTTCTGGGATAGATCTTATCGAACAGTTTAAAAAACATCTGGAAAAGTTTGAAAAAAAAGGTGATATAGATATAAGAAAAGATACAGTATCAAAGATTAAAAAGCAAAGTGAAAAATTTTTGATAAAGACCACCAGCAATAAATCATTTCAATCAAAAACAGTGATTGTTGCTTCAGGTGCTGATCCTCGTCCTCTTGAGATAAAAGGAGAAAAAAAATATATTGGCAAGGGTGTTAGTTATTGTGCCACCTGCGATGCTGCGTTTTTTTCAGATAAAATTGTAGCAGTGATTGGTGGGGGAAATACAGGATTTGAAGCGGCTATTGCACTTTCAAACTGGGCAAAGAAGGTGTACATTTTAGAGTACGGATCAATAATATGTGCTGATAAGGTTAATCAGGAGACAGCTCAAAAAACAGGAAAGATTGAAATAATAACAAATTCAGTTCTTAAAGAGATTAAAGGAAATCAATTTGTAAATTCAATTTTATATTTTGATAAAAAAGAAAATAAAGAAAAAGAATTAGCGGTTGAGGGTGTTTTTGTTGAAATTGGTACTCAGCCAGCCACTTCTTTTGTCAGAGGATTAGTTGAGTTTAATGAAAGAGATGAAATCAAAGTTAATCCTTTTACGGGCGAAACTTCAATGCCTGGTATTTTTGCAGCAGGAGACGCTGATGATGTTCCGTATAAGCAAATTGTGATTGCGGCCGGTGAGGGAGCCAAAGCTGCATTGTCAGTATGTCAGTATATTAAAAAAAGAATAGGAAATTGCAAAAATTATCCAATTAAACAAAATAAAAAAGAGGGCTAAAAACCCTCTTTATTGTTTTTATTTGTATAAAAAGAGACAATACTCTTTTAACATTTTTTCAGTAGAAAAATCTTCTATTACTCTTTTTTTTGCCGCCAATGCCATCTGGTACCACTTTTCTTTGGCCTTATAAAAAATATCCATTGCCAAAAGAAGAGATTGTTTGAGATCAGCAAAGTCCTTGGAATCTTGTTCATTTTCATTAAGGCAAGGACTATTTACCCCAAAGAGAAAACCATTATCTTGGTCTATTGCTTCAATTGCTCCTCCATCACGAGTAGACATCACCAAGGAACAGTTCATCATTGCTGATATCCAAGATGTTCCACATGCCTCGCGCGGTCTCCTGGGCGTATTAAGCCAAAGATCTGTTCCGCCTTTTAATAATTTACTCAGTTGTAAATTATATCCGGGCAGAATTACCAAGTTCTGCCATTCTTTGGATTTTTTCCAAATATTGTTCCAAACATTAATCATTCCAATATCGGCAGGATGGGGTTTGCCCGCATAAATTATTTGTATCTCCTTGGATTCTAACAACCTTTCAAACCAGTCATTATCATAATATAAGAGCCAAGGTCTTTTATATTCAGCAAAGCGGCGCGCCCAAACAACGGTAAAGACATCTTCTTTTAGCACCTTACTTGTTTGCGTTTCAATATATTTTAAAAGCATCATTTTATAATGCAATTTGGCTTTTTCTGCCTCTTCTGGTGTTCGAGCATTTTTAAATTCTATCCATTGCCAATATTCTGCATCCATGCCATTGGTAATTCCCACTATTGGACACTTGTTTTTGACCCAAGCAAGAGTTTCCTCAACTGTCTGAGCATGAAGTTTAGATACGGCGTTGCCCTTTCTTGCTAATCGTAGGGCAGCCACAGTATGGTTGAAAGGATCGCCTCCTAGATATGCTATTTCATGCTTGTTTAGATTGGGGAAACAACCCATCCACCTCATGAGATCAATATTATACGCTTCATGAGTGATTTCTGGCGTATGGGTTGTAAAAACAATCTGCTGTTTCGTCCTTTCGAGTGCTTCTATAAAGCTTTCTCCCTGGCTAATTCTTTGATTTAAAAGTTCAATCCCTGCCAAGACCGTATAACTTTCATTTAAATGATAAACATCGACAGGCACTTTAAGGGCTTGAAGGGCTCTTACTCCGCCAATACCTAAAATAATTTCTTGAGCTAGTCTTTGCCCTGTATCATTTGGGTATAAGACCCAAGTATTTCTCCTTGATAAGTCATCGTTCTCTGGTATATTGCTGTCTAGAGTAATAATAGGAACTGTATTAAACACTTCTGGCTTTATTAAACCCACTTTTATCAAAACGTTGGGGTTCTCACCAATTTGAACCTTTACTTTAATCCCCGTATCCTCTACAATTCCTTCCTTATAATAGTCATAACAGGGATAAGATATTTCCATTCCGTGTGGACCTATGCTTTGCTCATAAAACCCCCTATTCCACAGAATGGTAACGCTTACCAGGGGAGCATTCATTCTTTTTGCTGTTCGTGCCACGCTTCCTGCTAAAACCCCTAAACCACCAGAGTATGTTTTCAATAATGGATCTAGGGCTATTTCTGGTTCAAATCTAGCAATTACGTTCATTTTTTTCCTCCTTGTTGCAATGATTTTCTTATAGCCATTCATCTGCCTCCCCTTATTATGGATCATCGGCATGAAAGAGTGTGTCACTTTCGTTTCTTTACCTCCAATTTCTATTAAATTTTAAAAGAGCAATAATTATTTTAACACATCTTTTAATTTTATCAAATTATTGTCAAGATAGAAAAAAAATGATATTCTATTAATGATCATTTTCAATTATGTCTCACCTTAATGATAAGGGCCCCTATAGTTCAACGGATAGAACAAGAGACTCCTAAGCTCTGGATCCAGGTTCAATTCCTGGTAGGGGCAATAAATAATAAATAAAATTATTAATGATTTATAAATTTTGTAATTTAATTTTAAGAAATAAAAATGAAATTAATTTTAATAACGGGCCCATAGCTCAGTTGGCAGAGCGCCCGCATGGCATGCGGGAGGCCAGCGGTTCAAATCCGCTTGGGTCCACAAATAATCAATCTTATTCCTGGATCGTTCCAGGATTTTATTTTTTTTAAAATGTTTGTATTTTTTCTTTTAATTTGATATAATAAAAATGTCGCTTAAATAGATATGTATTTTCGTTGCCTCTTTTATAAATAAAAAGGGACGACGGTTCCAATTAGCGCTTAACCATTTGGTAAGCATATCTATTGGGCGACAACCGTCGCCCCTTTTTGTTTTTAAAAAATATTCTAATCTTCTTAAGAATATTAGAATGTTAAAAATTTATGGAAAATAAAACATCATCTTTTAATAAATTTACGAAGCAATATCAACTTTCAAAAACATTGAGATTTGAATTAAAACCGGTGGGCAAAACTATTAATTTTTTAGACGAAGTAATTAAAAAAGATAAAACGATCAATGAAAGTTATAATCAAGCAAAATTTTATTTTGATATGCTTCATCGAGAATTTATTGAATCAGCCCTACAAAAAGAAAAAGCTGAAAATATAAATTTTCAAGAATTTGCAAAGATTTTTTATAGACAAAATCAAATTATTAAAAAAAATAAAAATGAAAAAAAAGATAGAAAAGAAATTCAAAATGAAGTTAATAAGTCTCAAAGGATAATAGACGAAGGAAGAAAAAATCTTTATAAACAGATTAGAAAAATTTTCGACAAAAAAGCAGAAAATTGGAAAATGCAATATAAGGATAAATTAAAAAAGTCAGATCTTAAACAAAAGGGTATTAATTTTTTAATGAGCGCAGGAATATTAAAAATTTTGGAAGATAAATTCCCTCCAGAAAAAAACGAAGAATTTAAAAAACAAAATTGGCCAAGTTTATATATTAAAGACCAATTAACAGGTCAGCAAGTTTATATCTTTGAAAAATTTGAAAAATTTACAACTTATTTAACTAAATTTCAAAAAACAAGAGAAAATTTGTATGCGGATAATGGCGAGAGCGCATCGGTAATAACCAGAATTGTCAGTAATTTTGAGATTTTTTTGAGAAATAAAGAAGTTTTTGAAAACAAATATCAAAATAATTATCAAGAAATTGGATTTTCTACAACTGATATTTTTAATATTGATTATTATTTAAATTGTCTTACCCAACCGGGCATTGAAAAACTAAAAAACCAAAACGAAGATAAAATTTCTTATAATAAAATTATTGGAGAAATAAACAAAAAAATAAAAGAATACCGTGATAAAAATCCAAAAGAAAAAGGGAAACTTCCTTTGCTTAGAAAGTTAGATAGACAAATTTTAGGTGCCGTTGAAAAAGAGGAAGAATTAATTAAAGCAACAAAAGATAAAAACGAAAATGAATTATTTTTAGAAAGATTTAAAGAATTTATAAATGAAAATAAAAAAAGAACCCCCAAGGCTATAGCGCTAATGAATGCGTTGGCAAATGGGGAATTTCAAGATGATTTAAATGGAATTTATTTAAAACAGTCAGCTATAAATACAATTTCTCGAAAATGGTTTTCCGATTGGCGAAAATTTCTTTTAAACCTTCCTCAGTCATCGAAAAGTAAAGAAGAAATAGTCGAGCCTAAAATCAAAAAATTTGTATCTTTACAGGACATCAAAGACGCGGTTGAGGCGATAGAAGAAGATATTTTTAAAGATAAATACTATCAAGATAAGATAATTTTCCGAGATAGTGATAAATGGCAACAGTTTTTGCAAATTTGGAAATATGAATTTGATAGTTTATTTGAGAGTGAAGATTGCGGTTATAATAATGCGTTAAGCGAAGCAGAAAAATTAAGTTCTTTTAATAATAAAAAAAGTAAAAAAGAAATTGGGGTCGTTAAAAACTATTGCGATAGTTCTTTAAAGATTTATCAGATGATGAAGTACTTTGATTTGGGCGATAAAGAAAAGAAAGGTACACCTACTGATTTTAACACTGATTTTTATGCGCGTTTTGATGATTATTACAAAGATTATAAATTTATAAAATATTACAATGCTTTTCGAAATTATTTAACAAAAAAACTTTACAGCGAAGAAAAAATAAAATTGAATTTTGACTGTGGGACCTTACTTGGCGGCTTTGATAAAAACAAAGAAAAAGATAACTTAGGGGTTATTTTACGCAAAGGTGATCTTTATTATCTTGGTATAATTCATAAAGATCATAAAAATATTTTTGACGAAAAGAAAAATAAAGAAATTTATCAGCTAAACGAAAATAATGATTATTACGAAAAAATGGAATATAAGCTTTT
>Ga0116146_1003635_pt1 | contig 12431 bp, 17 predicted proteins | sample AD_JPNHG2_MetaG_FD_89748 | JGI IMG/M metagenome (GOLD analysis project Ga0116146, IMG submission 89748) | Active sludge microbial communities of municipal wastewater-treating anaerobic digesters from Japan - AD_JPNHG2_MetaG | ecosystem: Engineered > Bioreactor > Anaerobic > Digestate | place...
TCAATGGGGGGTAAACAATGCAGCTAAAAATACAAACGAAATTACCAGAGGGACTAAAGGCGGACAAGCGCAAGCCAGCCGAGCCGGTCAAGAAATATGACGAACTCGACCCGCGTGAGTACCTGGTGTTGGGCGTTCCTTTTGGCGGTCCGTACAACGGGAAGGACTCAGACGGTCAGACATTCACGAAGAACACCGACCTGTGGCTGAAAGACGGGCAAGAGATACCGGTAACTTATTATCACGGGTTCGGGCCGGATAGCCCGGAGACGTGGCAGGAAACGCCAGCCGTGATCGGCGTTGCGAAGTTTGACCACACCGACGAGCGCGGGCATTGGTTCAACGCACGGATGGACAGCGCAGAGCCTTTGGCGCAGAGAATCACCAGCACAAAAGCAGACAGGGTACGCGCTTCATCCGGGGCGATTGGGCATCTTGTCAGGCTTGACGGTGACGAGATCAGCACGTGGCCGCTGGGTGAACTTGCACTGTTTGATACAAACGAATGGAGAAAACCGGCGAACGATTACGCCGTTTTCAACGCAAAAGGGGAAGGCATCACAGAGGTCAAGGCGGAGGCGGAAACGCAAGCCGTGACGGTTGACGAATCTCCGGAGCAAATAAAAACCGAACTTACTCAGGAGAGTGAAATTATGGAAGAAGAAATTGAAAAGAAAGAAATTGAAAAGAAAGAAATTGACATCGACGCGCTTGTAAAGCGTTTCGAGGATCGCATGGAAGCACGGCTGGAAAAACTGGTCAACGCTCCCCCTATCAACGCACCGGCCGTGATCAAGGCCGAGAACTTGGGCGACCCCGACCCGAACCGCGCGTTCGCGCACTACCTACGCACCGGCGAGCGTGTCAAGGGTTTGAAAGCCGCAATGGGTGAAGATACTGCCGGAGTTGGCGGGTACTTAGTACCTGACGACTTCTACGCCGGAATCGTTGAGAAGCGGAACGAACTCTCAATCCCGCGCCGGGCTGGCGCAACCATCCTGCAAACCTCACGTGACGTGTTGAACATCCCGATTGAAGCGACCTCGCAGACCTACTTTGCACAGTCCGCGCATGACATGGCAGCCGTCAACGAGGACGAGCCGACCATCGGACAGGCAACCGCTACCGTGTTCGACTTCACCAAGTTGGTCAAGGTATCAGAAGACCTGCTGGAAGATTCAGCAGCGAACCTCAACCAGTTCCTGGCGAACTCGTTTGGTCGCTGGATGGCCATGACCGAGAACCGCAACGCGCTGATCGGTGCTGGCACTACCGCACCTCAAGGCGTGACCGTTGGTGGTACTGCTGCCTTGACCTTTGACCACACCAACAGCATTGCCGCAGCCGAAATCCCGGAACTGTACCACAAGTTAGCCGGGCAATACCGTGACAACGCCGTGTGGACAATGAACGACGACACCCTCGGCATGTTACGCGGTCTGTCATCCTCGAACGTGTTCACATTCGGCGCGCACGAGATCAACGACGAGAGCATCATGGGCAAGCGCGTGTTCACCTCGACCTACATGCCGAAATACTCGACCACGAAGTACAAGTCAATCGTGTTCGGTGACTGGAGCATGTACGCCCTGGTAGAGCGCAAGGGGCTGACCATCCGGCGCTTGAACGAGCTGTACGCAGGCAACCGCCAGGTTGGTTTGCTGGCCGTGTTCCGTCATGGCGGCGTTGTATTGCAGTCGGAAGCGTTTGCAATCGGCGCACAAGCCTAACGTAAGGGCAAATAAAGGGGAGGGTGTAATGCCCTCCCCCCAAAGGATAAACATGAAGATACGAATTTTGCAGAACTTCAACGGACTGGTGGACGGCAAGTCAATCCGATTCAAGGAAGGTCAAGAGGTTGAACTGACTGACCCTGACGCGCTGGATAACTTCCTACGCGGCGGGTACGCGGAGTTGGTCAAGCCCGCCGTCAAGATTGTGGAAAAGCCGGCAATCGCTAAGGGTATCAAGGTGAAGTAAATGACCATCACTAACGGATATACGACACTTCTAACGGTAAAGACCGCGCTCGGTATTCCCGTCGATGAAAGGGATGACGACTTCTACCTTGAGGCAACAATCGAATCCGTTAGCAGGATGATAGACAATCACACCGGGCGCAGGTTCTACGCGGAGACCGATACCAGGTACTACGCTCCGATAAGCATTGACCAGATTTACACCGATGACATTATCACCGTAACCACACTCAAAACCGACGATGACAACGATGGTACGTTTGAGACCACATGGGCGACAACGGATTATAACCTCATGCCCTTCAACGCCGGCGAGAACGGGCGCCCCTACACGTGGATTGAGACAAGCGGGTACGGCAATTACTCGTTCCCCCATGGCACTAAGAAGGCGGTGCAGATAGTCGGGAGTTTTGGGTACGCCACAACCGCGCCGAAACCGGTAGCAGAGGCGTGCAAGATTCAGGCAATCCGATTGTTCAAGAGGAAAGACGCGCCATTTGGAGTAATCGCTGGTGGTGACATGCAGCAGAGCATGACCATCCCCGACCTTGACCCTGACGTGAAGATGCTACTTTCACCGTATGTAAGGCGGGTGTAATGGCAATACAAGACGTGATCGCTCGAATGCAGACAGTCATTGAGGGCATATCCGGTATCAAGGGCGCGGATCAATACCTTCCGGAAGCCTTGCCGACCGTAGAGAATTGGGTAGTGATGTACCCTGGCGAATCGGAGTTCATCCCCGGACTTCCAGCTGGTTACATGACCGCGCTTTACAACGTAGTCATCGAAATCCACACCCCGCGCAACACGCTACCCCAAGCGCATAAAAGGATCGTTGCGCTCTACGATGACATCCCTATAAAACTATTCGATGACCTGCTCGACACGAAACTCAATAACACGGTATCGACATTCGGCAATATTACCAGTACCGGTTTGATCGCGATGAACTACGCAGGGATTGACACGGTTGGATTCAGGTACACCGTGAGAGATATAAAAATTCAGACGGTAATCACCTAAGGAGAAGATGGTCGAGAAAAAGAACGTATTAGAGCAGTACCCGATTATGAGTTGGGCGTTCCCCCGAATACTGGTTGCGTTCCTTCTGGAGCGAACAATCAGTTACGCCGACCTCGTATTCCCGGCGTGTATGCAGATCGCGGCGCAGGGTCCGGTGGTTTTGAACATGCCCTACCAGCGCACGGATTTAGCACGCAACCGGGCAAGCATGGAGTTGCTGAAATCAGACTTCACGCATCTCCTCATGCTCGACATTGACCACGTTCACCCGCACGATATTATTCAGCGTTTGGCAAAATGGGTTTTGAAAGACCCGAAGAAGTATCAAGTCGTGGGCGGATTGAATTTCAGGCGGTCAGAACCTTATGACCCGTGCGCGTACAAGACCGGCGCGGACGGCTCGATGTACACAATCGCATGGGAAAAAGACGATGAAATCGTAGAGGTTGACCGGTTAGGTACAGGGTCGATACTCATAGCACGCGAAGTGTTTGAGACAATCCCGCCGCCCTGGTTCTGGAATGATTACTCGCAATCATGGCGCGACGCTTGGCCTGGTGAAGACATTGGATTCAACAAACTGTGTGTACAGCACGGTATCAAGATGTGGGTAGATGTTACCGTGACAAGTCCTCATATCACCCCGGCGATTATTGACGGCGCGACGTGGCAAAAGTGGACGGCGAACAATCAAGACCTCATGGAGGCGCGGGATGATTAGTGTGATTATCGTTGGCATTGACGACTGGGAACGCTACACGCGCCCGTTGATAGCGGATATTTGGACTCACGAGCCGGATGCAAACATCGTTGTTGTGGATAACGCAAGTGCTACTCCCTACCCGAAAGGTGAGCATATCCACAGGACTGACAAGAGACTTGGTTATGCAGAAGCGTTGAATTGGGGTATTGACCGGGCAGGGAATTCAGATTGGTACGTTGTAATGAACAACGACGTGAGGGTGCATAAAGCCTTTACAAAAATGGTTGAATCGCTTGCCACGTCCACGCTCTATGGATTCAAAAAATGGACAGGCCACGAACTGCTGAAATCGAAACCTGATTATCTTTCCAGTTGGTGCATGTTAATCAGCCGTGAGGTGTGGCATAAAATAGGCAAGTTTGACGAAGCGTTTACCCCGATGTATTTCGAGGACATTGATTACTGCATAAGAGCCGCTAAAGAGGGAATACCCCTGATAGAGTTTGATCGTGACGAGTGGGGAATTGAGCATCTTTACATGGACAAAGAGCAGGCGCGGGCTGACTTCAAAGAGAAAAAAGCGGAACTGCTTAATAGTTTGATGAACTACCTCAAGGAGAAACATGGCATCGAATAGAGTCGGAATCATCCCGGCGGCTGGCGCGGCAAAGCGATTCGGTGGCGTGTTCAAGGAATTGTTACCCGTTGGCGAGTCGATGACGCTGCTCTCACGCGCGGTTGACACACTCGAAATGATACCGGTTGATACGACAATCATTGTCACGAACCCGCAGAAGATCGCGGCGCACTCCGTAGCCTTGCAGGGCAGGAACGTCGAGTTTGTAACGCAGATGGACAAGCCCGACATTTGGGGCGCGATAGCATCGACATTGAGCATCGACGCGGATTGGTATTACTTCATCATGCCTGACACAATGCAGGAGCAAGGTAGATTCCCGGAATTACCAGACCACCGGTTTATGCTCGGATTATTCGAGACATTTGACCCGCAGAATTACGGCGTGTTATTGAACGGCGAAATCGTTGACAAGAGCGCATCACTAGCACCTCCACAAACCGCATGGGGAACGCTGGTATGGTCAAGGGAATGCGTCGAGTTATGGAAGAAATACTTGCCTGAAATTAGGGATTACACGCAAGCGTTCAATATGGCAATGGAGCAACTCGGCTGGGGGACGTACTCACTCGCCTGGTACTTCGATTGCGGTTCATTCCAGAGATACAAGAGGGCATTAGCGCATGTCTGATATTACAGCGAACACACAAGCACCCGGCTCATGGCGATATTACAGGGACATTCACGAAGGCGAAACCTGTTTGATTATCGGCAACGGACCATCCTTGCGGGATGTACCGCTTGACTTCCTGAAAAAGTACCCGACATTTGGGACAAATAGAATCTACCTCATGGACGGCTTCACCCCGACGTATTACTGCTCCGTGAACCCACTGGTAATCAGCCAGTTTGCAGAGGACATTGCGAAGATCAACGCGCCGAAGTTTTTACCAGCATCTTACTGTTTCGATGATACCTGCCTGCCGTTGAACTCATCCGGCGTTGTTGTGTTTTCGCAGGACGCGAGCCAATGGATTCACGAGGGGCATACCGTCACGTTTGTTTGTATGCAGATCGCGTACTACATGGGATTCAAGAACGTGTTACTCGTTGGCGTCGATCATTCATTCCAGTATCACGGAGCGCCGAATCAAGAGATGGTACTCGACGGCAACGACCCGAATCACTTCCACCCGGATTACTTCAAGGGGAAGCATTGGAATAACCCGGATTTACAGCGGAGCGAACACGCTTACAAACTGGCAAGGGCAACGTATGAGGGACACGGGCGCAGGATTATCAACCTCACGCCCAACACGAAGGAGCAGGTATTGGAACACGGGAGCATGAATGACTGGTAGAAGGGTCACGGCAATCATAAGCGCGTACTACGCGGAGGATTATATTCAAGGACGGCTGGAGAACCTTGTCGGTCAGACTGAAAAGGTTGACATTATCGCTGTTGTGCAAAAGGGAAGTATTGAGTCAGGGATATGTGCGCGGTTCCCCCAGGTTGAGATCATCCAGACTAACGACATTCCTGGCGTGTATGAAGCGTGGAATATTGGTATCAAGGCGGCGAACACCCCTTACGTGACGAACGCTAATTCAGATGACCGGCTTGCCCCGCACGCGCTCAAGAAAATGGCTGACATACTGGACAAGGAAACGACATACGGCGTGGTGTACCCTGACGTTGCGATTGTAAACGAGATCGGCGGTAACCCAATCGGTGAGTACAGGTGGCTTGAGGGCGGAATGAAGGAACTAATCAGGGCTTGCTTCGTTGGACCGATGCCGATGTGGAGAAGCAAGTTGCACAAGCAATTCGGTTACTTTGACGAGAGTTACAAGAGCGCGGGGGATTACGAGTTTTGGATGCGTCTCATGGCGGGCGGAGTGAAGTTTTACCACGTGCGCGGAGATCCTTTAGGGGTGTACCTGAAACGACAGAACAGCGTGGAACACAGAGAGCCGTTGCGCTCGCTGTGGGAAGCGAATAACGCGCGCATGAAATACAGGAGGGCGAATGTATAAATATGCCGGTAATGGGTGGATACACGGAGTACCAGCGCGTGATTTATCAGACGAAGAAGCGAAAAAGTACGGAATCAAACAGCTTATAGATTCAGGGCTGTATATCAAGGTGAAAACCATTGCAGATAAAAGCGAGGTGAAAGATGGGCATTAAAGCATTGAGAAAGTTATTACTGGGCGCTGAAACGACTGCCGGAACAGCCGTAGCAGCAGACCTCAGATGGCGCGGAACTGGCGTTATCGAAGACCAGCGGGAGGTTATCTTCCCGGACGAGGACATTGGTTATCTGTCAGGCATTGACAGGAACTATGTACCTAAGCTGCTGGCGGCTGTTTCGTTTGATAGCGTACCGGCTACATTCGAGCAACTTCCGATCATCCTGAGCGCTGGCGTGAAGAACGTCATCACTGGCGTCACGGATACGGGCGGGAGCGGCAAGGTTTACACCTATGCCTTCCCGACCACCAGCGCTAACAGTATCACAACTTGGACGATAGAAGCTGGTGACGACCAGCAGGCAGAGGAAGTCGAATACGCCTTTGTCGAATCGTTTGAGCTTTCCGGCAACGGTGGCGAAGCGCTGCAAATGAGCGCCAACTGGATTGGGCGGCAGGTAACCAAGTGCTCGTTCACCTCGCCGGTGACTGACCCAGCGACCGTTGAGGAAATCCTGTTTGGCAAAGGCAAGCTGTACATTGACGAGGCAAGTGGCACCATCGGCACAACCGAAAAGAGCGCAACACTTCTTGGCATGGGGCTGAACGTCAACACCGGATGGATCGCGAAGTTTGCGGCTGACGGAAACCTGTACTTCTCCTGGGCGCAATCCACGAAACCTGAAGTTCTTCTCAACGTGACCTTTGAGCATAACTCAACGGCGGTAGCAGAGAAGGACGCGTGGAAGGCAGGAACGGCGCGGTTACTGCGCTTGAAGTTTGAGGGTAACGCGCTAACCACCGCCGGGACATTCTCAAAGAAGACGCTGATCATCGACCTGGCGGGCAAGTGGGAATCCTTTGACACACTTGGTGACCAGAACGGTAATGACATCGTGACGGGAACATTCCGGGCGGGTTACGATGCGACGGCCGCGAAGTTTGCAGAGATCAAGGTGGTTAATGAAACTGCCAGTTATTGATTTTGAGAGCATCACGCAAGGACAGCTTGAAATTTATTTCCGACACTTCCGGGAGCTTGGCGGTAAGGATGAAGGCATTGGACTTGTGGAATGGGCTGGGGCTATGGTACGAGCGGCGGTGAAATCCGGCTGGCTGGAGTTGGATGTGGACAATACCAACCCGAAGGACATACAGGCGATACAGAGAGAGATACAAAAGTATGTTGCGAGCGTGCTGGAATTTGACCCAAAAAACTGATATTGGCGGCGGCAGAGTTCGCAGAGGACAAGGGGCTGCCGCCGGAAGAATTACGCCTCGCGTTCCGCTGTCAGCAATGGGGAACGCTGCCATGTTCCGGCGGGTTACTCGACCAACCCGCCGGACTGGTGGAGCGCATGACGATTGCAATCAACGTGTATAACGCGATGAAGGCTTGGCAGCAGAGCGCGGCACGCAACGCAAAGGATTTCGTAAAGAATAACCCTGATACGTGGAAGATCGTAAAAATGGTACTGGATATGAGGGCGGACAATGGCTGACGCGCAATTACAGATAACGATAAAGGCACGCAACCAGGCGAAAGCCGAATTTGACAAGCTGGACAAGCAGGTCAAAGGCTTACAAGGTCAAACTGGCGTTAAGGGGTTGAATAAGACACTTGGTGATCTTGACAGTAAATTTAAGTCGGTAACTGGCGTTTCTCTTGGGTTTGCAACAGCGGCAGGCGCGGCAGGCGCGGCGGTAAGCGGGTTGATTAAATTCGTGTCAGACGCGGTAAATGAGACCGTTGCATACGCGACAGAAATTGACAACATGAGCCGGTTATTAGGGCTTAGCACAGAGGAAACCTCGCGCCTTGTGCAGGCATCCGATGATCTATTCATATCACAGGAAACATTGACCAGCGGTTTACAGGCGGCGACTCGCAAGGGGATTGATGTATCCATCGAGGGGTTGAAGCGGCTGGCGGATGAATACAACAGCTTACCCGCTGGCGTGACGCGCTCAAAGTTTGTACTTGATACCTTTGGGCGTTCCGGCGCTGAAATGGGTAAGCTGATGGAACAGGGCGCGGCTGGAATTGACGCGGCAACTGCGGCGATTGCAGACAATATGATTATCACGCAAAAATCAATGGCCGACATTATGAATTATAAGAGAAGCGTTGATAATCTCAATGATTCCTGGCAGGGGATCAAATATACGGTCGGGTCAACGGTCATCCCCCAACTGGACTTACTTTTCAGGGTAATGACGAAAGGCAAGGACGATGTAGAGAAACACGCGCAGGCTGTAAATGAATTACAGATGCAACTTGATAGGGCGGCGAGCGCTGCGGCAATCGGCAATAAATCTGCTAAAGCGGCGATGGAGTCTTTGCAAAAACAACTCGATACATTAAATGACGAGTTTTATAACACCGTTGATGCGGCTGGTACCACTACCACATCTCTCTATGGGCTTGGCGAATCTATTATTCCTGTATCTGCTTACATGTCGGAGCTAACAACGCAACTGATATTCAATCAAGCGGCGGCGGGGTTGGATGCTGAGGCAACGCTTACATTAGCAAAACACATGGGGCTTGTGCCGCCCGCTACAGAGCAAGCTATGAATAAAATTGCGTCTTGGCGCGCGATGTTAGACAGCGGGAAAATAACATTAGAGGAATATACCGAGCTTGTCAAGAGGATGAAGGACGAGATAAATAGTGTACAGGGAAAGACCGTAACAATTCGCGTGAGGGGCGAGATAGATAATTCGGCGAGGGAAGCGGCAAGTTTTACGGGGCAGGGGCGTAACGCTTATATCGGGCTTGCCGCCAGCAACCGTGCCGTTGGCGGGCCGGTTACGGGCGGAACTCCTTACATTGTGGGCGAGGTCGGGCCGGAGTTGTTTGTGCCGAACACGAGCGGGTCAATTGTACCGCACAACCAACTCGCGGGGAGCACAGTTGTCAATTTTTATTATTCTCCGGCCATCTCATTGACGGATAGAACCGAAGCAGAAACGCGGCTTGTACCAATTATTAGAAAGGCGCTGGCGCGGGCATGACGACGCTAACGTGGAAAATCAATTTTGATTGGACTACGGCGGGGACTTATGATACCCGCAACGATGCTAAATATGCTACTGGGTTGCGTGTTATGCGGGGAAGAACGCAATACATCACGAACAACGGCGACGGATTCGAGCCAATGAGTCCGGGATATTGCAGCATCACACTGGATAATGCGAGCGGGGATTATGATCCTTACAATACAGGCGGGGCGCTGTACCCGAATGTTGAGCCGGGAAAATATGTGAGAGTGCTGGTGAACACGGGCGGCACTGACATTCCTGTATTCGCTGGGCGCGTTGAATCAATCGATCCTACCGGTGGGGTATCTAATCCGGCGGTCATTGTCACGGCTTATGATGGGCTGAAACAGCTAAAAGACACTCAGATAACCACCAGTTTACATGAGAATATCCGCACGGGTGAGGCAATTGATGAGATATTGAGTACGGCTGCTCAGTGGCCTTCCGTTTGGAGCACGAGATTAGAGTCGGGCGCTGATATTATTCCTTACTGGTGGGAAAATGACGTCAGCGCTATGGATGCCATTGACAGAATATCACAGGCCGAGTTTGGAGGATATGCGGTTCTCGCTGATGGGACGTTTAGGTTTAAGGCGCGCGGGCTTTCACCTGGTGAAGTTGCAACGTTCGACCAGAGCGTGATGCTGAAAGATATTCAAGTTCCAATGCCGTATAACGTGGTGAGAAATGTGATTAAGGTTGTGGTTCATCCAAAAGTTGCACAAACAACGGCTGCACTGTGGACTTTACAAGACAAACCGTATGTCGCCGGTGGTGGTTCGCTCGAAGTGTGGGGTAATTATACGTATGAGGGGCGGGCGGTTGGGGCGATCAACACAATACAGCCTGTGGCAACGACCGACTACACGATGAACACAGCATCGGATGGTACAGGGACAAACCTGACGGCTAATTTTAGTGTGACAGCCACGTACTTCGCTGAAACCGTAAAGAACGTTATTGAAAATACTGGTACTACCGGAGGCTATGTCACGCTATTGAAAAATAGGGGACAGGCGATTGATACCCCTGATACTTCTTATGTATTAGTAGATACAAGCGGGACGAACCTAAAGCGCACATTTATAATTGATACCCCCTGGATGCAAAGCACAACTAAAGCAAAGCAATTTGCTGATTACTTGACAAGCGTCTTATCGGGCGTGAATAAATTTCCGGTATTTCAAATGGAGAGCCAGCCTGATTACCAGTTCACTCCAGACTTGCTTGATCGCGTTACTGTGACCATCAGCAAATATTCTATCAATACGTCATTCAGGGTTGGCGGCATTGAGCATGAATGGCTAACGAAAAACGGGCAAGCGGTAAGGACTACGGTATATACAGAGCCGTTTGTCACGCAGAGTGCCGAGGATGGTTATTGGTATTTCCCAATGACATTCACGACTAAGTTTCCATATTGAGAGGCAAACATGGCATATACAGCTGTACCAACAGTTAATACAGGTGACCCCTGGGGCGCGTCAGATCACAATACTTATGTGAAGGAAAATTTCGCTTATTTCAAAACGCTCACCGATTCCCTCGTGAGCAGACTGTCAGTCAGGCAATTATGGGTATCTAATTGGAAACCAACGCTTACCAACGGGTGTCTTAGTTCTGCACAGCTTGAAACTGCGACAAACAAGGTGAATGTCGACTACACAGGCTTTGTTGCCGCCGCGACTAAATACGGATACGCCAATGTACCGATGCCTGAAGATTATACCGGCGGGACTGTGTATTATAAGGCGTATTGGAAGCACCCGACTGCAACGAAATATGTTGTACGATGGCAGTTGAGCGGCGTGGCGGTTGGGAATAACGAAACGCTGGATGTTGCAACGGGTACAGCGGTTGCGGTGGATGATACAGGGGGCACTGCGAATAAGCTTTATATCAGCGATTTGAGCGGGGCGGTAACAATCGCGGGCAGTCCGGCGGCTGGCGAGCTGGTGCATTTCCTTGTGAGCAGGGCAGGGGCGCACGCCAACGATACACTGGATGCGACAGCCCGCCTTATTGGCGTAACGATATGGTATCCGGTAGGTTGATATGCAAAACCCGACAGTAAGAGACCTGGTAAGCTGGTGGGCGCTTGAAGAAGATAGCGGAGACGCAGCCGACAGTCACGGCACGAATCACCTGAAACGTTCAGGCACGATTAATAATGCAGATGCGAAACAGGGCAAGGGCATCAATTTTCAGAACATACCAGGGCGGTACTTGAGCCTTGCGAATAATGCGAGCGTCAACTTCGGACACGAGGATTTTACGATTGGTTGCTGGTTCAAACCTGAAGACTTGTATGAGGACGGCGATTATCCGATGCCGTTTATACACAAGGGAAATGCAGGTGGCGCAACCTACTACGAGTATTTTCTTGGGGTGAATACGTCAAAGAAAGTTAAACTATTAACGAGAGGCGGGGGTATATCATGGGGCAGTGTAATGACCACTGGAAATTGGTACTTCGCAGTAGGCTGGCACGTGGCGAGCGAGAACAAGAGTTATTTACAGGTGAACAACGGTTCGGCGTTGAGTTACACAGACACACAAGGCGGCGGGACAACCTATAACGATATATGGTTTGGTAGAATAAGACGCATAGGGGTTGAGGCTGGCATCAAAGGTATCGTAGACGAGATGTTCGTATACCGGCGGGCATTGAATGATGATGAACGTTCGTGGCTATACAATGATGGGATGGGGCGAGCGTACAATAATCTGAAGGACAGTGGAGTGTCATTCGTCGATTTGTCTGGATATGGGGTGATGTGATGATTGAGACCGAGTTTGCTCTGTGCGTGGTGATTGTGCTGGCAGGGTTTGCCGTCATAGCCTCTGTACCTATATTGACCTGGTATTGGCTGGCAACCTATGACGCGCGAAAGGATGATGACGATGA
>Ga0116146_1003636_pt1 | contig 12430 bp, 8 predicted proteins | sample AD_JPNHG2_MetaG_FD_89748 | JGI IMG/M metagenome (GOLD analysis project Ga0116146, IMG submission 89748) | Active sludge microbial communities of municipal wastewater-treating anaerobic digesters from Japan - AD_JPNHG2_MetaG | ecosystem: Engineered > Bioreactor > Anaerobic > Digestate | place...
GACATAACCTACGGCACTACAGGAGCTACAGGTGCTGCTGTCACAGGTCTGCCTGCAGGAGTGACAGGTGTATGGGCGGCTGACGTTGTAACTATAAGCGGCACACCGACAGCCAGCGGAGTATTCAATTATACCGTAACTCTCACAGGCGGATGCGGAACAGTAACGGCTACCGGTACGATAACCGTATCGCCCGATAACACGATTACGCTAACCTCGCCGGCCGGTACCGACAACCAGACTGTATGTGTCAATACGGCAATAAACAGTATCACATACTCTACTGCAGGAGCCACGGGCGCAACGTTCACAGGTCTGCCTGCCGGAGTGACAGGTAACTGGGCGGCTGACGTTGTAACGATAAGCGGCACGCCGACGGCGAGCGGAGTGTTCAGTTATACTGTAACTCTCACAGGCGGATGCGGAACAGTAACGGCTACCGGTACGATAACCGTATCGCCTGATAACACGATTGCACTTACCTCACCTGTCGGTACCGACAACCAGACTGTATGTGTCAGTACAGCAATCGCAGACATAACCTACGGCACTACAGGAGCTACAGGTGCTGCTGTCACAGGTCTGCCTGCAGGAGTGACAGGTGTATGGGCGGCTGATGTTGTAACTATAAGCGGCACACCGACGGCAAGCGGAGTGTTCAATTACACTGTAACGCTCTCAGGTGGCTGTGGTCCTGTTCTGACAGCTTCAGGAACTATCAACGTAACACCTTCACCAGTACTTGTGATCAATGACCCTGCGCCGCTCTGTTCACCGGCCACTGCCGATCTTACGGCACCGGCGGTTACAGCAGGCTCTGACCCGGGATTAACTTTCACATACTGGACAGATGCCCTGGCCACAATACCATATGCAACACCCTCTGCAGCGGGCAATGGTATCTATTACATAAAAGGTACAAATGCATCAGGATGTTACGACATAAAACCTGTTACTGTTGTCGTGAATCCTTCACCTGCAGGAACAACAAGTGTAACGGATGTTACATGCCCGGGTGGAAATAACGGGGCAATCGACCTTACAGTTACGGCCGGAATAGCTCCGTTCAGCTTCCTGTGGAGCAATGGCGCAACCACCGAGGATATTTCAGGACTCACCGCCGGGAATTACGACGTAGTTATTACTGATGCAAACGGTTGCACGGGAACAGTTTCAGCAACAGTTAATGACGGCCTTTCGGCTCCGATAGTCATCACAACAACCGTTACTGATGTTGCATGCATGGGAGAATCTACAGGTGCAATAGATATTTCAGTTTCCGGCGGGACACCAGCCTACACGTTCCTCTGGAGCAACGGTGCTGTCACCGAAGATATCACCAATGTCCCGGCCGGCATTTATTCAGTAACCGTAACCGACCTTGCAGGGTGTACGGCAACGGCAAAAGATACAATCAATGAACCGGCCACAGGTATTGTTGTCACAATGAATGTGACTGACGTGCAGTGCTTTGGCGACACTAATGGTTCAATTGACCTGACAGTGACCGGAGGTACATTGCCATATTCATTCCTCTGGAGTAATGGTGCAACTTCGGAAGATATTTCCGGCCTTGCCGGTGGCTTGTATTCTGTTGTTGTAACAGATGCAGGCGGATGTACCGCTGCCGGAAATGCTACTGTCAATGAGCCGTCCGCTCCGCTTTCGGCATCAGCTGTCGTAACCGATATACTCTGCTTTGGTGCATCAACGGGAACAGTTGATATAACAATTACGGGAGGCACTGCACCCTATTCGTTCCTCTGGAGCAACGGTGCCGTAACTGAAGACCTTAATAATGTGCCTGCAGGTACATATTCAGTGACCGTTACGGATGCCCATGGTTGTACAGCCGTTTCGGGAGGTACTATTTCCCAGCCGGCATCAGGAATGACAATAACCTCAGTAGTGACAGATGTACTATGCAACGGAGGCAATACAGGTGCAATCGACCTCACAGTGAGCGGAGGAGGGATTCCTTACACCTTTGCCTGGAGCAACGGAGCGGTTTCGGAGGATATCTCGTTACTTACAGCCGGATCATATACCGTGACTGTTACTGATGCCGATGGCTGCACAGGAGTTCATACGGCACAGGTCACCGAGCCACCCGCACTTAACGTCACCGCCACTGTTGTCGATGCTTCATGTCCCGATGTGCGCGATGGCTCAATTACACTCGCAATCACCGGTGGAACGGTACCATACACGGCACTTTGGAACGACGGAGTGACCGGAACAACCAGGTCGGCAGGCGACAGCACTTACACTGTTATTGTACTCGATAACAACGGCTGTGCTGTGAATCTTGATGTTACTGTCACATTCACCGGAACAAACTGCCTCCAGATTCCTGAGGTAATAACACCCAACGGAGACGGAAAGAACGATACATGGATAATCAGGAATATAGGATTATATCCTGATGCCGAAGTGTTTGTGTATAACAGGTGGGGCAGACTGGTGTACAGAACAAAGAACATCGCTGCAAATCCGTGGGATGGTAAATACAAGGGTAAACTTGTACCTGTTGATTCTTACCACTATATACTTGATCTTAAAGACGGGTCACAGCCAAGAAAAGGCGTAATAACTGTTGTCAGATAAATATTAACTGCTGAAAAGAAGTATGAATATCAGAAATTTAATTATCGTTGCATGCCTGGGTCTGTTGACTCTTCCGGCTCATTCCCAGCAGGTGCCGATGTACAGCCAGTATGTGATGAACGGGTTCCTTATTAACCCGTCCATCGCAGGACGCGACGGATATACAACGGTAAATGTAACTGTCAGGGAACAATGGGTGGGACTTGGAAACTCGCCTGGTACCTATGCGGCAAGCTTTCAGACCAGGCTGCTGAAGAACAGTTATATTTCCAGGTCAACTTCTGTAAGAAGAAAAATGATCAGACCTACCAAAGGAGGAAACGTCGGACTGGGGGGTTACGTATTCAATGACAGAAACGGCATTGTAAGCAGAACTGGAATACTTGGAGCATACGCCTACCATCTTCAGCTCGGACAAACCGGAGGTTTGCCGAACTTCCTTTCGTTCGGTCTGGCTGCAACAATCTATCAGTATGCACTCGACCTTAACGGGAATCTCCTTCTTCATGATGTCGATGACGAATTCCTAAATAATTACGACCGTGTGGTGTTTATTCCGGATTTTAACTTCGGAACCACATACACCACAGATAAGTTTTATGTAGGATTTGCAATGAGCTCCCTCTCAAGAGGATCAATCCTTTTCGGAAACAATAGCGACAACAAGAGATCTGAACTCGGACATTACTTCCTGACGGGAGGAGCCAAGATACGATTCCCCGGAAGCCCTGACTGGGAAATACAACCTTCAGCACTTATTAAATCATCCGACATGCTTTTTAAATCCATCCAGATGGATTTAACCACAAGGGTGTTTTACAGAAACGATTACTGGGCTGGATTGTCGTACCGGACGGGAGATGCCGTAATTATACTTCTGGGACTGAAATATGACAAGTTCTATTTTGCGTATGCATTCGACTTTGCTCTTACAGAGGTGAGGAAATATACATTTGGCTCTCACGAACTTACCCTCGCAGTGAAGTTCGGTGAGAGTGCAAGAAGATACAGGTGGATCAACGCATATTAAAACCGGATTCTGTTATCAGATAGTCTGCAAAAAATACCCTGATTTCCGCTTCCATGGATCTTTTACGGATGCCTGTAAGAAGCTATATACTGATTTTCCTGGCGTTAGCGGCAGTGTCGTGCGAGAAACCCGTTACCCACGATATTGCAGGCCTGGGATTTTCTGCCGATACCATTTTCTTCGATACGGTTTTTACTTCCGTGGGCTCAGCTACAAGGGAACTTGTGGTGAAGAACTACGGCAGGTCAGATATCGAAATCAGCAGAATATTTCTTGCCGGCGGTCAGGCTTCACCTTTCAGACTCAATATTGACGGTGAAGCTACAGTATCGGCTTCAGATATTCTGCTCTCCGGAAGGGATAGCATGTTTATTTTTGTTGATGTAATCATCGATCCCCTGAATACGACATCCCCGGTTCTTACTCTCGATTCTGTAATTTTTGAAGTCGACGGAAGAATACGATCCGTTGTGCTGATGGCCTGGGGTCAGGATGTAATATTACTCGATAATTCGGTGATTAAGACAGAGGTCTGGATTTCCGGCAAACCTTATCTTATTTATGGCAAAGTGAAGGTTGATACTGCTGAAATACTGACTGTTGAAAAGGGAACCAGAGTCTATTTCCATCGTAACAGTTCAATGTATGTTGCAGGCAGTTTAAAAGTGACAGGTACGGAGGAAGAGCCGGTTGTTTTTGCTTCGGACAGGACCGAAAAGATTTATGAGGATATACCGGGGCAATGGCAGGGAATTTTTATTGCCGGGATCAGCAAAGGTAACAGCATGAGCAATGCCATTGTAAGAAACTCAACTTACGGCATCAGGCTTGGAGAACCTGAATCTGCAGGTCTGAACGGCATACCTGACCTTAAATTGAAGAACATAAGAATTATACATTCAGGCGTGACGGGTCTGGCTGCATATTATGCTAATGTCGAAGCTGAAAATTCTGTTTTTTCACATTGCGGGTTTAATTGCGTCAGCTTGTCATCGGGCGGCGATTACCGCTTTTATCACTGCACCTTTCAGAATACATGGGAGTACGGATTAAGATTAACACCGGCTCTTCTTGTGGATGAGCGGCCTTCAGGGGCCGGCACCCCCGCAGGATCGATAAATCTTCTTCTTTTTAACAGTGTTGTTACAGGCGACCTGAACACCGAAATAGAGGTCAGTTCCAATTCGTCTGTTCCCTCCGGTTCTTACTTCTTCGATCATTGTCTTGTGAAAATGGACACATCAAAGGCATCAGTCTGGAAAAAGGATAAATTCCCCGGAACCGACGTAAACCTGAATCCCCGGTTCATCGATGCTGTCGCCTTTGATTTTCGCCCTGATACGCTGTCGCCACTTGCAGACAGGGGCAGTAATCTGCTGATTAACACCTTTCCCTCTGATATCCGCGGTTATTCAAGATTGACAGACGGACTGCCTGATATCGGAGCGTACGAAAGAAGACCCGGGGAAAAGAGAAAATTAAACTAAACCGCCATGAACCTTCAGGCTGTTATCAGGCCATTAATAATTGCAACCCTGTTAACTTTTTTGCCCGGATTCTCAAATCATGATGCCGGAGAGGTTAAGAAAATCCGCCTGATGTTTTATAATGTTGAGAATCTCTTTGATACGGAAAATGATCCGGCAACGGATGATGAGGAGTTTCTCCCGGAAGGGTCAGCGGGCTGGTCACGCTCCAGGTACCTGAGAAAACTCAATAATGTATACAAGGCAATCGCTGCCTCCGGAGAGGGCGATATGCCTGCGGTCTGTGGTTTGTGTGAGGTCGAAAACAGGAGAGTCCTCGAGGATTTGCTGAATCTTACTCCTCTTAAAGACAAATACAGTTACGGGATAGTCCATGAGGATTCGGAAGATTTAAGAGGTATAGATGTCTGTCTGATTTACCGGAAGGATCTGCTGAACCTTGAGTATGCCAGGTATTTTTTCCCTGAAGATCTCCGTAAGGCGGGCTTAAAAAGCAGGAGTATCCTATACACAAAATGGAACTGGTGCGGCACATCATTTCATCTTTTTCTGAATCACTGGCCGTCAAGAAGGGGAGGGGTGACTGCTACTGAGGATGCCAGGATAAGTTTTGCCCTGGCGGTAAAACATTTTGCCGATTCTCTGAGGAAAGCGGATGGTGAGCGTACCGCTGTCATAATTGCCGGAGACTTGAACTGCAATCCCGGAAGCCCAGAGGAGAAAATCCTTTCGGATGGAGATGACAGTTCTTACATAAATCTGATATATTCTCTTTTTTCGAAGGGAAAGGGCACATACAGGTATAATGGAATATGGGAGACCCCCGACCAGGTTCTGATTTCAAAATGCCTTATTGATGGATATGAAGGGTTGCAAACAGGTCAGACCGATATTAGGATAATCGATCATCAGGAACTCCTGATCAGAGATACCAGATACCCGGGTTTCAGACCTTATTCAACCTATTACGGTTTTAGTTACCAGGGAGGTTTCAGCGACCATCTTCCCGTGGTACTTGACCTGCACTGCCGCCGTTAGTTTCAGATGGTTTAAGTCCTATCTCTGCAGCTTTCTTTATCATCAGGTCTCTGGCTGCATCATGTGAATTGGGAATAATACCGTCCAGTATTGCCTCCCTGATGTGGTTTTTGATTATTCCTACCTCCCTGCCGGGCCCTATGCCAAAGGTTGCCATTATTTCCTCTCCGCTGACGGGAGGCTGGAAATTCCTGACGGCATCCTTTTCTTCAATTTCCACCAGCTTTTTTCTGACAAGCCTGAAATTCTCAAGATGCCTGTTCTTTTTCTTTTCATTTTTGGACGTTATATCCGCCTCGCAAAGCATCATCAGGTCATCTATGTCATCGCCTGCCTCAAAAAGAAGTCGCCTTACCGCCGAATCGGTTACAGTCTCCTGCGAAAGCACTATCGGCCTGAGATGGAGATTTACCAGCTTGCTGACATATTTCATGTTTTCGTTCATGGGGAGCTTCATCCGTCTGAAAATGACCGGAACCATTTTAGCCCCGATAAATTCGTGATTATGGAAAGTCCATCCGGTCTCCTCAGAATACTTCCTTGTTACAGGCTTTGCAATGTCGTGAAGCAATGCCGCCCATCTCAGCCAGAGATTATTACTGTTGGCAGAGAGGTTGTCAAGAACCTCGAGAGTATGCAGGAAATTATCCTTGTGACCCTTGCCTGCCTTTTTCTCAGTGCCCTTCAGTCTCGAGACCTCAGGCATTATGAGCTCAAGCAGCCCGGCCCTGTCAAGCAGCATAAACCCGACGGAGGGCTTTACGCACATCATTATTTTATTTATCTCCGTGGTGATTCTTTCTGCAGATACAATCCTGATTCTTTCACGGTTCCTGATTATTGAACTGAAAGTGATTTCATCAATTGAAAAGCCAAGCTGTGTCGCAAATCTGACGGCCCTCATCATTCTTAGCGGGTCATCATCGAAAGTCTTGTCAGGATCGGACGGGGTTCTCAGAATACGTTTCTTAAGGTCTTCGAGTCCTCCGAAGGGGTCGATAAGAGTTTCCCATGTTTCTTTATTCAGACTTACCGCCAGGGCATTGATGGTAAAGTCGCGGCGCAGCTGATCCTCCTCAATGGTACCGTTTTCCACAACCGGTTTACGGGAATTCCTGTTATACGACTCTTTCCTTGCACCGGTAAACTCTATGTTGTAATCACCGTAACTGAACATTGCAGTGCCGAAATTCCTGTAAACAGTCACTTTTATCTTCCTGCCCAGCCTTCCGGCAACCTTCTTCGCTATATTTTCACCGCTTCCCTTAACAACTATGTCTATATCGGCATTCTTGATTTCCCGTCCAAGCAGCAGGTCACGGACATATCCGCCAATTACGAATCCGGTGGTCTTCTCCTCCTCCAATACATCCGAAATTACCCTGAATATTTGGTCATATAGACAAATCTGCATATTTATATATGACAATTTGTTAGATTTTCCTGACAAAGTTACAATTTCCGCTTAAATTTGCCCGCGGATGGCCTGTTATAAAGATTGGTATGATAATTGACAAATATTGAACAAATTAATAACCCGGATGTTTTATTTAAAAAAATTAAAATGACACAGCATTTAACAAAAGAGACATTTCTCACCAAGGTATTCGATTATGAGAAGAACAAGGAATGGAAATTTGAAGGAGAAAAACCATGTATTGTTGATTTCTATGCCGACTGGTGTGGCCCGTGCAAGATGGTGGCCCCGGTACTGGAGGAACTTTCGAAGGAATATGAAGGCAAAATTGATTTTTACAAGGTAGATACCGAGGCGGAAAATGAGCTTGCAGCAGTTTTTGGCATAAGAAGCATTCCCAGTCTGCTCTTTGTGCCGAAGGAAGGACAGCCGCAGATGGCGATGGGAGCCTTGCCCAAAGAGACGCTGGAACAGGCTTTCAGTGAAATCTTTGGTGTGGAAAAATAATTTTTAAAAAAAGTTACCCTGAATGTAACTTTTTTATCCGTTAACCGTTTAAATATACAGAGACAGCAGCAGACCCGTCAAATGGTCAGGATTGTTTCATAGGATTTAGGTTAGGGTATTGAGGTAGCCCGCAGAGAAAAGGTTTTCTGCGGGTTATCTTTTTATGAGAGCTCCCTGAAGATACTGTCAATTTCCTCCTCTGCACTTTTGAGTTTCTTCTGGCACTGTTTTATCAGTTCCGAGGCCCTTTTGACTTCCTTTACCAGGTTGTCAACATCAGGTTCGCCCTCCTCGATACTCCTCAGTATCCTCTCTATTTCCCCGACAGCTTCTTTAAATGATAATTCTTTTTTAGCCATGGCTTCATAGGTTATGTTTATTGTTTGATTTTTCTGTCTTCTACGCGGCTGGTTACAGATCCATCCCTGAAAATCGTAGTCACCTTGTCTCCGGTATTAACCATTTCCACGCTTTTTATTATTTCACCATCCTTAACGGTAAGTGTAAATCCGCGTTTAAGCACATTCAACGGGTCAAGGACAGAGAGTTTATTGTGTTGATATTCAAGTGTCTGTACAGCTTTCATCAGGACGTTTCTGGAATTGATCTTTATGATCTCTGCTGACCCCGAAAGGTCAGCCTGATTCCTCTTCAGGAACACTCCGGTATTTGTACGGAGCCCTTTCATGTAATCCGACAGGGTTATCATGAAACCGTTTAAAAGTTTTCTGCCCGAGAGGGTCATTTTTACCGTCAGTGCTGATAATCTTTTTCTTTCGGATGAAAGCATCATTCCCGCGACAGGCAAAAGTCTTAATCTCCAGGAACCTATTAGCTCCTTTTTATCGTCAATAATTTCCGAAGCCAGGGATGATATTTCGTTACCCAGTTCTTCGAGGATACTCTCGGCAGAAACCATTCTTTCTATCAAATAATCGGCTACGGCGGTAGGTGTTTTCAGCGCGTGAAAGGCCACTATATCGGTTACGGTGAGGTCTTTTTCATGTCCGATGCCTGTTAACACAGGGAGAGGGAACTGGGTTATGTGGTATGCAATGTTATAGTTATCAAACCAGCTTAGATCGCTCTGGCTTCCGCCTCCCCTGATAATTGCCACAGCGTCGAAAAGGCCGGCATACTCCGAAATCCTGTTCAGGGCAGATATTATGCTTTCCTCGGTTTCCTGGCCCTGCATCACTGCATCGAAGAGTGCCGTATGAAACACATAACCGTAAATGTTGCTGTTAAGATGCTTTATGAAATCATTATACCCTGCAGCATTCTTTGATGATATGACGGCTATTCTCTTCGGAGCAGGTGAGAGTTCGAGCTCCCTGTTCATCGATATTACGCCATCTTCCTCGAGCTTCAGAAGTATCTGCCTTCTTCTTAATGCCATTTCGCCCACCGTGAAAGCAGGATCAATATCCGTAATAATAAGGCTTAAGCCATATACTTCATGATACTCGATTTTTGCCCTGAAAAGAATTTTTAACCCTTCTCTCAGTCTTTCCCCTGTAATGCTCTCAAAGGAAGATTTTACAAGGCGGTACCTGTTGTTCCATATTACGGCCCTGACACGGGCCCTTACATTTGTTTCGTCAGGATGCTTTTCAATAAGTTCCAGATAACAATGCCCTGAGAAGTTCTCTTTTGCCTCGGCAATCTCAGCAAATACCCAGAAAAAGCCGGGAAGGGATGTATAGAGCGAGTCCCTTATAAGAAGCTGAAGTTCGGTGAGAGAAAGCTTTTCATTCATCGGACGGGGAGTTTGACTATTCTGTGGACTGATGAGCCGGTTGATGTGGAAATTCGTACCAGGTAAACACCCTGGTTTCTTATTATGTTTTCATCCAGGGAATATGTCCTTCCGGCATAATCCCTGAAACTTTTACTGAATATTTTAGTTCCGGTTACCGAGTACACTTCAATATCCAGATAAACAGGATCCTCCCTGAAGACTATCAATGTTCTGCCGGAGAATGGATTAGGAGCTATTGTTACCGTGTTGTCTTTTAAAAAAACCAGTCTTTTCTGGAGCGTATCCACAACTGCTCTGACATCGGGAAGTCCGTAACCGTAAAGTGAATCCGGATTTTCGGCCCTGTCGCCGCAGATATGCAGTGCATTTATTATATCCCGTGGTGATGCATTCGGTACAGCCTGCAGTATACAGGCGCACATTCCGCTCAGTACCGGGCATGAGAATGATGTGCCGCTGGCGGAAGAAAAGCTTTTTTCATTTACCTGCACTATTACGCTGACACCCTGGGCTACGTTATCAGGCTTAACCCGGTTGTCGGATGAGGGCCCTGCTGATGAGAATGATGAAATAACATTATTTACATCCACCGCACCGGCGGAAATGACATTCGCTCCGTCGGACGGAGCGACAATTCTAACCCATGGCTTGTTTCTTTCATTTCCTGCGCTTGCAACGACCAGGATACCCTTTGAGGCTGCAATTTCCGCCGCACGTGAAATAAAAGTGGTTTTTCCATCCATGTCAGCATACTTGTAATCCATTTCCGGATCGTCAAAAGTGGAGTAGCCCAGCGATGTGGAAATTATGTCTGCTCCGGCGCTGTCGGCAAATTCTGCCGCTGCAGCCCAGTAATCTTCCTCCGCCGGGAATTCGGTTGAAGTGTCCTCTGTCCTGAAGAGCCAGTAGGAGGCCCCGGGCGCCGAACCCCTTATGAATCCCGGCGAATCTCCTGCCAGCACTGAGAGAACTGCCGTGCCGTGGTTATGGAAGCTGTAAACATTTTCAGATTTCCTGACAAAATCGTAGGTGCCTTTAATCCTGTTTGTCAGCCTGAGGTTTGAAAGCGAAGAAATAATATCAGCGTTGTAGAACCCCCCGTCGAGGACGGCAATGGTTACTCCGCTGCCGTCAAAACCCGAATTGTGCAGGCTTCTGCCGTTCAGCATCATAACGGGGTTATCGTAGTCAAATAATGATTTCTCTTCATAGCTGGTGTCAAGTTTATCGGTATAACCGCTTTTGCCAACCGGTCTTTTAACGATTGCAACCTCTCTGACAAAGCCTTGAGATTGAAGGATACCGGCTGCATCAGGGTTACTGCCGGTAAAGAGTGCACTGTTGAGCCATTTTGAGCACGAGTGCAGAGAAAAACCAAGGTTTGCAATTGCATCAAGATAAGGTTTATACACCGGAAGATCGTATATGTCTGGGTATGGAATACCGTATTTTATTCTTCTGGCTATGGCTTTACTGCCGAGCAGTTTTCCGGGAGCATATGAACCCGGATTAATTCCACCTTTGTCCTTGAAGTAAACCCTGAAAAAATAATCTCCTGCCTGTCCGTTGCAACTTTCTCCGCGAAAAGCAGGAAGAAGCGTTGCAGTAAGGATGAAGAGGTACAGCAGTGACTCTTTTTTTTTAATCACCATAAGGAGCCGGTTTTTTCCGGATCGCTGTATTTCCGGCTGACAACATCAAGTGAATCGAGCAGGGCATTCTCTTTGAAAAAATCGGGATCCGATACCAGTCCGGCAACGTAATTCAGCTCTTTACGTAGCGTTCCGTCGGGGTTATATATTAACCATTTCCCCTCGCGCCTGTCGTTGCTGTATTGTCCTTTATACTGCAGGTTCCCGTTGCTGTGAAATATCTCATACGGGCCGTTGAGCTTGCCGTCGCGGTAGGTGGCCCTCAGAAAAATTATTCCTCCGGGGCGGTACTGTTCCCATTGACCGTTCCTGACATCATTTATATATGTCAGTTTTTCAGCTATTGTTTTATCGGGATGATATCTGAAAGAGGGTCCGTTCTTCAGGTTATCCCTGTAGGTCTCTTCAGCCACAAGGTAGCCCTGTATTACTGAGGAGTAAAATGACCATTTGCCTTCACGTTTCCGGTTTATGTATTTTCCAGCCGAAGCAATAAACCCGTTACTGTGGAAGAAAATGGCATCGGCCTCTTTCCCGTCGCTGCTGTAAAACAGCACAGACTGCAGGGTGTCATTCTCATAATATCTTTTAAAGACTCCGGAAGGATTATCATCCTTAAAATATCCTTCATACCGGGTTTTGCCGGATGGGTATTTCTGTATCCAGTAGCCCTGTCTTTTCCCGTCCTTGTCGAACCTGTTGATTGTATCGGCCTGCTGACCGGCAAGTAACCAGGGAAGGACAAAAAGCATTATGATGCATGACAGGTGTCGCATTCTTCTCAGCTTAAGCATCTGTAAAAGTAAAAAAAATCCCGCAACGGTGTGCGGGATTTTAAGGTGGTAATGTTTGTTATTTGACTTCCTCGAAATCGACATCAGTAACCTCGTCGGTGCCGCTTTTCTTGCTGCTTCCCTGTGATGTCTGGCC
>Ga0116146_1003645_pt1 | contig 12421 bp, 27 predicted proteins | sample AD_JPNHG2_MetaG_FD_89748 | JGI IMG/M metagenome (GOLD analysis project Ga0116146, IMG submission 89748) | Active sludge microbial communities of municipal wastewater-treating anaerobic digesters from Japan - AD_JPNHG2_MetaG | ecosystem: Engineered > Bioreactor > Anaerobic > Digestate | place...
TAACGAACCAAAACAATCATCTATACCCAGATAATTTCGGGGGAATAGAATCATCGGAACCCTGTTTATTTTCAGAAGCATCGGATCAGGTTCTTAACCCAATACTAACGATTGCAAAGTTATATTATAGTTGTTACCACTGTGCCAGTTGCAATTCCAGCAGGATAACTATTGAACCATGAAGGATTTGAACCTTCGACAAGCTGATTAAAGGTCAGCGGCTCTACCAAACTGAGCTAATCGTTCATAATAGAAACTGCCGTTTTATGACAGTTTCTATTTATATCTGTATTATACTACAGATTAGTACTTCTTGTCAAGTACCTTTACTTAAAGATTGTAAGTATGACCGCTACAAGAGCGAATACACCTCCAACAACACCAACTACAGCAGATTCCGCTACACCGCCCACAGCAAGTAGAGTACTTCCTGCTACGATAGCGCCAACACCAACGTACTTCATAATCTTGTCCTTGTTCATTTACATCTCCTCTTATATTTCCGCACTTGCGGCGGTTTTTATTCGGACAGCCACCTGTGCAACTCTTTTGCGGAATCAAAAAAATAGAAATCCGCTATAGACACACAGACATGTCCTTGCTGAAAAACCTCGCAATGCCGATCTATAAAGTCTTTCACAGACTTGTAGCGATTTACAGTAATGTCACCGCAGGAAGAATTTGGTATTCCATCAGTGTCTTCATTACAAAGGATCGCATGGAGTACTCCTGAGTCTCCGGTGTATACAAGCGTTCCTTTTTCACCGCTAGTGGTTGTAAACCCACAGAAATTACCTATCTCTGTAGTTGTTTCAACAACCTCCGGCTTCCGTACATATAACTTCATGATCCCTTCCTTTGCCTCCGTAGGGGCGGTTTGTTAGTTTTCCAGATACTCGAGGAATGCCCTTCGCATCCGTAGACAACCCCGTTCAGTTCAACTTCAACATCGTTGAACAAAACCCGGCAGTCTTCATCGTCGTACTGGTTCATGTAAGTTACCATTTATACCCCCTTATGAGTTCATTATCTCCTCTTCAAATGTGATATACTTCGCATTCGTTCTATCAGTATAGAACGTGCGTGGTACTCCGTTTTCATCTGTATATTTCAACACAGATGATTGCAAATGCCCTTCAACACGAACATAGGCACCTTCAACAATCCTATCAAGATACTTTTCTGCAATACGATCCCAAGCGGTAATCTGATGCTTGAAGTAAACAGGCTTTCCCTGAATTGTCTTCTTCGTATCAATTACAAAATTAAGTGCCTTTTTACCGTTACCAATGTCATCCTGATAGTCTGGTTTACAAACCACCACCCCAGAAACTACAACCATATCAATGTCATCCATGATGTTCCTCCATTAAATTGCTTTATCTATAGTCATTATACTATAGTTTCGTACTTATGTCAACCCTTTTTCAATAGATTATACGTTTCTCTGATCTCAGCCAAAGAATCATCAAACTGTTGCGTAGTCTGTTGTTCTTCTCCACAAACAGAACAAATCCACCCAGACTCCATATAATCAATATCTACACCCCTATAATTAAGTGTGCGAGATTCACAATAAGATGTGTGTGGTAAAAACTTACCACATGATAAACATAGCAAATTATCTGTTTTCACTTGATACCCCAATTTTCTTAAAGATAGATTGAACCATCTCTGCGGCTTCTCGATCAGTTGCAGTTGATTCCTTATCTTTAGAAGTTTCCTTTTGCATCTTAATAAGCTCCATATATTTTGAATACACAGAGCCTTTATTTGGGAACTTATACAAAAGTATGGTTTCCCCGGTTTTGTTATTTGTCTGATAAAGTACTTCTTCAATCATCAACTGCTGTTCTTCTGTAAGTTCATCAGGAAGTTTGAATCTATCCCCATTCATATAGCTTGCTATGTTAAGAGAACGTATATTCTCAAGATCACGCATAAGACGAATAGGGAGAACAGCCATAGCTTCCTGCCATATCTCATCATACAGAATCGTCGTAGCTTCTTTAATTTTTGGTGTTTTTGCTAATCGCTTACCTTTAACAAGAGCTGTTTTATAAGGAACACCAAACGCTTCCTGATAAGCTTTAACAGCATCATTATATTTAACATTAAGATATGCAAAATATATTTCTTGAGGTGTAAGATTCAACCCCTCAAAATCATCGGGATTGTATTCAGGTATAAACTCCTGAATCTCTTCCTGAATTTGATCTTGGAGTTCTTTATCTTCTAGTGTCACGAATCGCACTCCTTTTTACCCTGTAGGGTATTTTTCTTTAATTTACCCTCTAGGGTACAATACATACGCATAATAAAATCTCTGAATAGATCAACGTCCTCATATACTGCTTTTTCTACACACTTAAATATATACTCCCCATTACAATCCATACCAACAATAAAATCCTTACCATTAGGCTGAACAACCACTACAGGGAAATACTTAGGGTCTTTAACAAACTCTGTAATATCAAAAAACATAGTATCACTCCTTATACATATCTTCCGTTACTTGTTCTACACTTCGGTAGAGCTTTTGTTTTCCGAACATACTGATTAGTAAGTTCAATTAACTCACTTACACTGTAAATATGCTTTCTTGCATATGCTTCTTCTTTTAATTCTTTTAATTTATCTTCGCCATATCGCTCAATAAACCAGTCTATATACTGAAACGGATTTGACTCATGATAATGCTTATGTACACTTCTAACCATGCAGTGAGCATTATACTCGTTCCATCTCACATTAGGATACGCAGACTTTCCAAACAAATGGGAGACATTAGTATTTCTCTGCCCACCAGTAAGAATACAAGAATACTTATCTCGCTTCATTATGTACGCATTGAATACTTTGTCAAGGTTATCCTCAAGTCCTGCTGTATCTAAACCATTAAGTTTTCCCAACAACTCTCGATTAACCGCCAATATATTCCTCCTCGTTTATATAATCTTCACATGACTCTTCCTCTGAAAGTTCATCCAAAGTTATATTTATATGTCTCTTTTTCAAATCAGCAAAACAGACATTTAGATGCATACAAGTATTGCACCTCGTTAGTACTGTTTGTATACACTCATCCTCTTCCTCTTCATCAGAATAACACTCAATTATTTTTGAATTCTCAGGATAAATCCAAGATTTATTTGTGGTATCTTTGTACCACTGTACAATTTCATTATCCGTCACTCCCAACTCCCGCACACAGGACATTGTAAACTGTCATCAAACTCTTCCCATACAGCCGTATCTGGATCAATGATCGTACCACACTTAGAACAAGTAAACATTTCTTTTTCTTCCATGTCAAGTACCTCTATTGTTTCCATTTACACCAACTTTATAGTTTCAACTTCTGCAATAAACTCTATGCCCCCAAGCACCCTAAAGATAAATCGTTTACCCCATGTGATAACATTAAGATGGTCATCACTCTCTGTAAAATCTGCATCCAATTCTTTACACAACCGTTTTAACACCATACGATCTTTTTTATCTATCTCAAATCTGCGCGACGTAGTTACGGGAACAGGGTTATCAAGCAAATACTTTTTTGATTCTGGTAGTCTTGTCACCTTGGTTGGCCAAAATATTGCATTTGAACCATACACCCGAATCAAATAGGTTGTGAAATTACGCAGAGAAACAGTATCTCTGATAAATCCGGGAATGATTCTATTAGGACTGCACTCTGGTTGTACAATCCCAATAATTTTACCCACACGTTCTATCTCACGTGTCTTTGTTTTCTGTATCCAATATACATCTTCACCAATCTTTAGTGTTTCCATATTATTAGTATATACCCCTTTATAGTTATTGTCAAGTCCTTATGATATAACATTTAATATATCACGAAAATGTGATTCATTCTGTTTTCTATTCTCTATCCTAGCGGATACTCCTATAGTTGATATACAAGTATTGGATTTCATTCCATGTGTTTTTACAAACCAATGCCACAATGGAGTATCTGTGTACACTTGTATAGACATAACTATATCCCAAAAATATTCTTTATAATCTCCACCCTCCTGTTGTGATTTATACTTAGCCATATCTATCATAGATTCTATTGCAGTACCAAATCCCGGCATACGAACCTTAGGGTCTTTCACCAAATTATAGGTTTCAATCATGTCCACAGCCCACGCAGTAATACGAGGATCAAACTTTTCTATAAGTCCTTTACCACCATGCTCCAGAAAGTAATCTGTTATGTATCCCTGATATGTACCACCATTTCCATCGGGCATATTCCAAATATACTTATAGGGCTTCCTGCTCTCATACCATTCATAAGGTACTGATTGTGCTACTCGTACTGCATGAAGTTGTTTTGACCCTGATTGTTTATTACCTTGCCGAGAATACCAAAGCAGGTATGGAGATGATACAGTTTTTGCAGTACGCATTATTACTTGCGCAAAAGGATTAGGGGCGGTAGTATTTACAGAAGCAATGATTCCATCAACAATTTCAGAAGGAGACAACCCTTCTGGAAGGGTGTATTTAGTTTTGACTAACCCACCGAACACATTATAAAACGTACCATCAGCAATAGATACAACTGCTTTAGCGAAGTCCTCAGCGTATTTATTTATATTTCCTGCATTTTTACCACGGGAACATAATTTAGAACAAGAGGTGAACTTACCAGAACGCAAACATTTATCCCACTCAACATCAAACCAATCGGGTAGATTATTTTTTTGTTCAGGGGCTTCATCTTGAGTATCAAACATTTCTAGGTCTTCATCATCTGTTGGAATATTATATTCATTAGTACTCTGGATACTATATTCTACATCAGTGCTAAAAAGATCATCAAAACATTCTGTTTTGGCGTAATAAAGTCTTTTATGTCCATTATTATCTATTCTCTCTATACGTTCAAGTAGGGGAGGATTATTATTACTAGGATTACAAAGTAACTCTAAAGCTCTACTTACAGTAGATTTACTTCTAATACCAAAATGCCACAGTCTGGAAATCACTAAATTATAACTCACCCAATAATAAAGATTACCGTTGTGTTCAATAGCAAATTCTTTAGATTTCTGCTGATGTGATAGAGTATAATAAAATCGTGCAATTTCAATCCACGCATAAGAAGTATCATCTTTATACCTATCTGCCACGGTAACATTTAGTGGGGGTTCTAATAAATATATCATCTTAGTACCACGTCGTTTCAGGGATTCTTCAAAGGGCATCCCTCCCTTATTACTCATATAATCTCCTCATTATTCAATGATAGATATAATGTATCAAACATAATTGTATTTGTCAACCCCATACCCCGTTCCATGGGGAACGACCCCGTTCCATGGGGAACGACCCCGTTCCATGGGGAACCCTATGATATTACTATTTATAATACTACTATTTATAATAATATATACTTCGTATATATATAAATAACCACCAAAAATAATTACCTCTGAAAAATATAATAGTACCTCCTGAAAGTATAGTAAGACAATACTTACGAGAGGAAACTCAAATCACGGCTCCCGGCCAATTCCTACTATTTCTATATGTATTATTTATTATAAAATTTATACTTGACAACATTTTTATTATGATATATACTCCTGCATATAGGAGATTACACATGACATCAGTGATATTGCACGGAAAGATTTACAGATCGGCACATCCAAAAAAGACAAACAAAGGACATCCAGTTGCTTTGTTTGTAGTAATAAGTGAATCTAATGGTGAGATCAATTTTTTTAATGTTCTAGCTACGGGAAATTTATACCAATCAACTATGAAACATGCGATAGAAGGTAGGATGGTTAGAATCATAGGAGAGCTACGACAAAGTAGTCCTGTGTCACATACCCGTGTAGTTGCTTTATCAATAGAATATGATGATTATAATGAAAAATATTATTGACATAATATAATTTATGTTGTATAATAAAAGTATCCTAATGAGGATGTGTATGAAAAAGGCAAGGAAAGGAGTATGTAATGTGTAAGTTTTTCAGTTTCGTAGGGGATGGGTATGGGAACTATCTGTACTCGGATTGGAATACACGGAAAGGGAACACGACAGAGAACCATGATTCACATACAAGAATCCTTACAAGGAACAAAGTTCCTCCCCGGTTACAAGACAGATGGTCAAAGTATGAATACGATCCGTTTACAAAGGAGTTCACCGTTGACCAAGGTGTAGAGGGACATGACCACGAAGCGGCAGAGAATTGGGTACGACACCTGAATTTCAAGAGCGTAGTGGAACCGCTTGTAATCAAGAAAATACGGTATCCCCTCACAGGAAAAGCAAAGAACGTAAGTGAAAAAGAGATTGCGCTCCTTGACCAATGGATAAAGGCATGGGATTCGGTCAGGGCTTTGATCTGGTCTTCGGTCGGGGATTCGGTCAGGGATTCGGTCGGGGATTCGGTCTGGGCTTTGATCTGGGATTCGGTCTGGTATTCGGTCAGGGCTTTGATCTGGGATTCGGTCTGGTATTCGGTCAGGGATTCGGTCGGGGATTCGGTCGGGGATTCGGTCGGGGATTCGGTCTGGGCTTTGATCTGGTCTTCGGTCGGGGATTCGGTCTGGGCATATTTCAGCAGTTTTTTCAAGATTCAGTATGCGCATGATTTTTCTTCAGCAGTAAATCTCTGGAACGCAGGGTTCGTGCTGAGCTTCGATGGGGAAACATGGAGGCTTCACTCTGGTAAGAATGCAGAGATTGTGTACGAAAAGAGGTTAAGAAAATGAGCCAACAGATAATGATAATGGAAGGTACTGGTTCACGCAATGTACCATTAACTATAACCCGTTATTACGGCGGTAAGGACATTGGTGTATGCTACCAGCTCACTGCTGAAATGGAAGAAGGCACCACAGGATACGTTCAGCTAACACCGAATGAGCTTATGTGTGTTCTTAGTGTTATAAGAAATGATATTCAAAGAGATGAAACATCAGCTCATACAGAATATAAACATGAGAGAGGAAGTATGGTTACTGAGGATGGGCAAGAGTGGTTTGTGTGCAAGCACTGTCACAAGAAATACGAAAGGTACTTTTAAGGAGTAAACAATGAAAAAGACTATGGTTTTGTTTATGATTCTGTGTGCTGGATTTGTATTTGCAGAATTTCCTACTACATTTGCTGGAGCTACATTCGGAATTCCTACGGTAGAGGTAGTGTCACAACTGACTGATGCTGGTGTTGAAGTAAAACAGAATGATACAGAGTATGCTTACTTTCGGGAGATTGGTGGGCGATTATATTTTGTGATTCTTTCAGACAGTAGTAAGGGAACTCTCAATGATATATATGCTGTGACATCAGGACAAAATACACAATACATTACTTACAAAGTAATTAAGAAAGATGTATCCTTTATATACGGTTCACCCACAAAAGAATCAGAGTTGTTTATGCGTCCATATTATGATGGAGACGGTTATGAGGATCAGGCTATCAGGTTGGGTAAGGCGGTTGTATTCTGTGAATGGAAGGTGGATACTGGTTGTATTAAATTGTGGTGTTTGCGAAACGGAAATGTACTTCTACAGTATATTGCGGATATTGAGTTGTTTGAATATGAACAGCATCTTGAAGAAGTAAAAAGCAAAAATGAGTATTAGGAGTATAATATGCACGTAGTTTATGTTATATTGACTACGTTATGGTGTATAGGGTTTGTGGTATGGTTGGGACTTATTGTATACGCCGTGATAAATACATGGATAAAGAATCGTTCTTATAATAAAAAATAGAAGGTGCTTATAAAATAAAATTTTACGGAGGTTTTTATGCGTATTTTAACTGAATATTGTAAGAAGGTAATTAGTACAATATTCACATTTATAATTATTGGAATTGTATTACTGGCTTTGTGCTGTAATTGGGCAGATGTATTTTATTCTTTGTAAGGAGTAATTATGTTGGTGGCAACGTATGGATCGTTAAAAAAAGGATTTCATAATCATGGATTTCTTAGTGATAGTAAATGTCTTGGCGTAGATTCTTTGAGTGGGTTTGCTATGTATAAGTATAGTAGCTTTCCTATGGTTGTTGCTAGTGATGATAGCAATGATACTATCATGGTTGAAGTATATGAGGTATCAGCAGATACACTTGTGAGACTTGATTATCTGGAAGGGCATCCAGAGTTTTATCGTAGGATACATGTAGATACTATCTATGGTGATGCTTTTATGTACATAGGAACCCGCAAACAGATCAGAGAAAACATGCTTAAAATTAACAATGGAGTGTGGAAACCGTCTGACACACTCTCTATTTATACAAGACGATAATTATAGATAGCTCCTGTGGTGAAATTGGTAGACACATCTGGTTTAAGCCCAGACGCTGTAAAGCATGGGGGTTCAAGTCCTCTCGGGAGCTGGTATGTTAAGTCATTTATTTTTCAAATTTTAAGGGTCATTTTCAAAATGGATTTTCGCAATAAATACACGGGTATATATTTTACTCCGCCAGAGGAATCGAACGGGCACGAAAGGAAAAAACAAAAAATAAATAACACATAAAAAAGAATTACTTATAACAAAAAATAAAATATCTTTATAGTAAAAAAATAAAGTCAGGAAAAAGAAGTTATTTCCTGACAAAAATAATAACATATCTATTATAAAATTACAGTTATTTTATAATAGATAATTTCAATTAAAATCAATTTAGTTTTTATAAATTCATATTGGATAAAAATAATACATTTTCGGAAAGAATAAAACAAATTCATATTGGATAAAAATAATATGTTTTCGGAAAGAATAAAACAAATTCATATTGGATAAAAATAATATGTTTTCAATTTAAGAAAAAACAAATACACTTTATTTTTTCTTATTTTTAAGTGTGAATGTTTTTGTATGTTTGCTCCAGATCGTGAGGGCTTTTAATTTCGTTGGAAGTATTCTATAGATTTTTCTGTTGTTCAAGAATTATAATATTTTATATATAAAAGTTGTGTTTTTGAGTTTCTTATAAAAGTTGTGTTTTTGAGTTTCTTATAAAAGTTGTGTTTTTGAAGTTGTGTTTACGTGTGTATATATAAAAGTTGTGTTTGTGGGTTTCCTATTTTTATAAGTTGTGTTTGTGGGTTTCTGTTCTGTGTGTGTTGCTTTTTTGAAAAACCTCGATGTAAGTTGTGATTTTCTAACTAGTTCTACTAACCAGTTCTAACCAGTTCTAACCAGTTCTAACTATTACTATATGTAAACTTGTCCACAAGTTATCCACAACCTACACTGAACGATACTATATCATACACTAAAAGTCAAGGCCATTGTGCATAACTTGTGGATAAAAATATCTTTTATTTTTATTTACTTATAATATATATACTTACAAAAAAACTTTTGTGGATAACCTGTGTATAGCTTGTGGATAAGTGCTATAAGTCCTTACATAGTATGAATTTAACATAAATTTGACGCATTCTTTTTTTTGTGGTACACTCGGCTTGTACTTACGTATGTAAGCACTACTTTTATTTTTGAGGTGGTATAGTATGAGGACACTTCCAAGACTGAGAAAAGCGGTAGAGCTGGAAAATGTACAGGAGTGCGTAGAATGGAAAAGAGCAATTCGAACAATTGGAGAAAATCAAACAGAAAAAATTTGCCGCTGGTTAACTCCGTACATGGAAAAGAAATTCAAGGCTAGAACGATTGACCTTGAAACTGCCCAAAAGTCCGCTATCAAACGAATTGAAGCGGATTTTTCAAAAAGACTGGCCCGTACTATAGAAAAAATAGAAAGTGCCGAAAATGCGCCGGAATTGCAGTCTATAGATATTTCTGTAGAATGGAAAAAAAGCCGCACATGGGGCGCGAATCCTACCGCAAAAGTACGCACATGGACTGGAACACATAATATAGAAACTGAAACAGGGACGGCCAGCGGGTGCGGTTATGATAAAGAATCCGCCGCCATTGCAGGAGCTTTGAATTCATGTCCATCTATTATGTCCGCACTTTATGAAGTAGCAGAACAAATTGGAGCAAGAAAAGAAGAATATCGAGAAAAGATCGGCTATGGCTCGGGTTATAGTATTCTTCCATACTTTGAAGGTGGTGTCGGCGTATCTTGCTATTATCAAATTTTTGAGTCAATGGGTTATATTATGCGGCACACCGCGAGCGGCAAAACTTTTGACGTGTACACTGTGTCAAAAAATGAAGGTGGTCAAAATGATTTTACACTGTAGAGAATTTGACATTGACGGAAATTCTGTCATTTTGGGTCATGATAGGGAGACTGGAAAACGGTATCTTGTAAAACTAGTACATGATTGTACTTGTATACAGAGGGAATTTCCAGAACTCGTAAAAAAATCCAATTTTATGCGGGTCCTTTGTTCGATTTTTTGGATCAAATAGGGGGACACTATGAAGGGAATTAAAGCCGTATACGTGCCTAAATTTTCCGCGCCCGTTACGTGTAGAGTACTCGAGCGTATAAAAAAATATCCGTTAGATGAGTATAGAATTGTCGTCACTGCTAGATGGACCAAACAATTCTACAAAGAAAATGGATATCAACCCGCGTATATGTACGGACAAATTTATACCGTTCTATACTACGATCTATTTGATTCTTGCCGCTTTACAAACTCAGGGGATAGTACTTTGGCAAGCGGTAAAAACTGGTACAAATTTTTTGACGAAAAAAAAGAAAAGTCCTTATAGTATAAGGAAATAAGGCCGGATTTTTTCCGGCCTTTTTTTATGAATTCATGCGAATTTACTTGACATAAAAAAACTACGTGCTATACTAAGTGTAGATTGATTTTATGGAGGTGACAGAATGAAAATTTCAAACGAATCAGAAGATAAACAATCTTGGAAAGATGCTAAAAAATCGGGTTTTTGGATAAAAAGCGCGCAGGATTATTTTTGGAAATATCCCGATGATGACGGAAGTCTAATGATTTACGGACAAATTAAAGATGCTGGTTATGCAAAAAATCAGACTTACAGTAGATATCAGACATCAGATAAAACAAACTTTTCAAGTTTGAAAGATGCAAAAACTTACGAACTGAACACCTACACCTATGAAAGATTAAAAAAAGATGGTTATGTAAAGTAAGAATTTACTTGACATAAAAAAATTACGTGTTATAATTAAGCATAGATTGATTTTGTAGGGGGTATTTTTATGGATTATAACGAACTGAAAAGGCTCGAATTACAGGAAGCCTGTAACCGGCTAAAAAAAGCCATAGATTGTCAACGGGTAGAAGTGTATAAGAATGTTATCACGAAAAAAGCTCGTACACTTTTCTCCGTGAATCGCTCAAGAATCGATGCTATTAAGGCGGGTATCTTATGAAATACAAAATTTGTTTTTTCGATCATTGCGTTTTATATTATGCGTATGAGAAATTCCTATGCAAACAATCATATACAAATTTTAATGATGCTTGGATTGATAGACGCATATTATCAATCAAATATCCTGATGTAGATTTTTTTATTTTGGAGGTGACAGAATGAGAAAATTCGACGTTGAAGAATTCGAGCGCGCTTGCTATTATTCTTTTTATTGTCGGGGATTGTATGAGGCTGAGAATATGTTACAGACAATTCTATACAATGGCAGCCGGTATCTTGTACAAGTAAAACAAGGTAAAATTTCCAGCATTAAAGATCTACGTACCGGAAAATTCGTCAAATAATTCTACGGAGGTGACAGAATGAAGGGATTCAAGCAATGGTATGTCAGAATGGTAAAGCCGGAATATGCAAAACGCTCATACCGTGAGCTGGTAGAAATTTTCGGCAGCGAGTATCGGAATACTGGGAACATCGAGCTTCCCGGTAGAATGACAAAGACCGGCAATCCAGCAATATGGTGAGGTATATATGGAAGAACACTACGGAATCAAGAGAGCGAAAAATGGCGCGTTTTATGTACGGAATAAAAACGGCTGGTATTTTGCCGGCCTGAATCCGCAAGATGCATTCTTCTTAATCCGGTATATGATGACCGGAATAGCAGAATAGAACAATTGCATAGTATATATTGGCCAGTACAGTCTATGTACTGGCTTTTTTGTATCTATGTAGTATGTATTGCTTTAGTGAAGCATATATAGTAGGTAAATTGCAATAATGTAACAGTATGCTATATGGTGTATAGTATGCTATAGTGTATAGTATAGGTGTATCGGTTCTATGTGCTGGTGTAGTTTGCAGTACTTTCTTAGTTTCCAAGTTTGGAAACTTTGCATATAAGAATCCGATATTTTTTGCTGCGTATAATGTGCATTCTGTCTACCAAACAAGAAAAGCGCTAGCGGTAGTGTAGGCGCGCCAATCGACACTAGAACAAGTGCCCCATATGTATGGTATCGATGCGGTGAAACCGCTAGGGATAGGGTACCCCTCAAGCCGTTAGGTA